>Ga0209578_10000479_pt1 | contig 50515 bp, 41 predicted proteins | sample tdAd472_FD_187127 | JGI IMG/M metagenome (GOLD analysis project Ga0209578, IMG submission 187127) | Marine sediment microbial communities from the Atlantic coast under amendment with organic carbon and nitrate - tdAd47.2 (SPAdes)... | ecosystem: Environmental > Aquatic > Marine > Coastal >...
GCCTCGACAACGGCGTTCTGGGCCACTTCCGAGGATTTCGACACCTGGCGGCTGATCTCCGAGATCGAGCTCGAAAGCTCCTCCGCCGCAGACGCCACCGTCTGCACATTCGTCGTCGCTTCTTCCGCCGCGGACGCAACGGACGAGCTTTGTTCGCTGGTGCGCTCGGCAATCGTCGTCATTTCCTGGGCCGAGGCCTGCAACTCGGTAGAGGCCGAGGAGACGGTTTGCACGACGCCTTTCACATGGCGTTCGAAATTGTCCGTCATCTGCACGATGTTCGTAATGATGCTCCAGGTGAGCATCGGCCCGATATAGACGCCCTGCTTGTCCAGAATGGCGGAAACCTTGAGGTCCAACGTCTCGTCGCCGACCTTGATGCGCGCCTGATGGGGCAAATTTTTCGGGTCCGCCAACAGGTTGCGCTGATGGGACGGGTTTTTATGAAAGATATCGATGCATTGGCCCAGAAGTTCATCCGCTTTCGCCGGCAGCAGATGTTCCAGCCCTTTCAGCGTATCGATGCTGGTTTGGTTGATGTAATTGATGGTGAAATTATCCGGGTCGCACATCATGACGTTGATCGGCATGTTGTCGACCATCTGGCTGAGGCGGCTTGCATCCGCATCCGCCTTTACCTTGTCGGTGATGATGCTCCAGGTGAGCATCGGCCCGATATAATTGCCGTCCCTGTCCATGATGGGAGAGACAAGAAGGTCCAGGGTTTCGTCGCCGACCTGAATATGGGCGTTATGTGGAAGGTTTCTTGGGTCGCCCAGAAGTTTCCGCTGGTGGGCAGGGTCTTTATGGAAGATATCGATGCATTGTCCCAGAAGCTCATCCGCCTTGATCGGCAGCAGATGTTCCAGCGTCTTTAGCGTCCGGATGCTGGTCTGGTTGACGTAATTGATTTTGAAATCGACCGGGTCGCAGGTCATGACGTTGACCGGCATGTTGTCGACCATCTGTTTAAAATTCTCGAGCTGCTCGGTAAGCGCTTCCGTGCTTTGCGTGCTTTCCGCTGCGGCGTCGGATTCCGGATTTTCCGCCGGCGCTTCCATTGCTTCCATCACCGCTTCTTGCATATTCGTCGTCATGATTGCCCGTCCCTCCCGATGGGGTGCCTGCCTCTTTTTGCGGTCGTCCCGGCTTGGCTTTCTTGCTCGCAAGGACACGCAATGGTTGAATGAATGGCAAGTATTTCCCGTTAATCATTAAAAGGGGATTAATATTGCGTGTGTTTTCAACAACATACTATCGTATAAATTGTATTTAGCCGGCAAGCGGACCGTCCTTGCGGGGCCAACGGTCTGTTTGTCGTAAAGTCGCGGCTAGCGCTTGACAGTGCCGTGCCGCGCGAACATTAAGGTCCCGGCACATACAAAAACGAGCGGGGGAAGAAACGATGGGGCAAGAAACGGGCATGCTGGCCGGCAAAGTCGCGTTGGTGACGGGAGCGGGTGGCGGCATTGGCCGGGAAATCGCCCTTCTCATGGGGGCATCTGGCGCACGGGTCGTCGTGAACGACGTTGGCGCGTCCCTGGCGGGCGAGGGGGCGAGCCTTTCCGCCGCCGAGGAAGTGGCCGAAACCATCCGTGCCGGCGGCGGCGAAGCGGTGACCAATGGCGACAGCGTGGCGGAGGCGGCAGGTGCCGAAAGAATGGTGCAAACCGCGATCGACGCCTTCGGACGCATCGATTGCGTCGTCAACAATGCGGGCATTCTCAGAGACGGCATTTTTCACAAAATGTCCGAGGCCGATTGGCGCGCCGTGATCGAGGTGCATTTGAACGGCTCTTTTCTGGTCTCGCGGGCGGCGGCGCCCCATTTTCGCAAGCAGGAAGGCGGCAGCTACGTCCACATGACGTCCACGTCGGGCCTCATCGGCAATTTTGGGCAGGCGAATTACTCGGCGGCAAAGCTGGGGATTGCGGCCCTTTCAAAATCGATTGCCCTCGATATGGGGCGCTACAATGTGCGCTCCAACTGCATCGCGCCTTTTGCCTGGAGCCGCATGATCAGCTCGATTCCGACGGATACGCCCGAACAGGAGGCGCGGGTTGAAAAACTAAAGCAAATGACGCCGGCAAAGATCGCGCCGATGGCCGCCTTTCTGGCAAGCGACGCGGCCAAAGAGGTAACCGGCCAGATCTTTGCGGTTCGGATGAACGAAATTTTCCTAATGAGCCAGCCGCGCCCCCTTGCGAAGGTTCATTGCGGCGACGGTTGGACGCCGGAGCGAATCGCCGACGAATTGCTGCCGGCCTTCCGCGATTCTTTTTACCCGCTGGAACGTTCGGCGGACATTTTTCACTGGGACCCGATCTAGGACGCCGGCGCGATGCAGCTTGTCCGAAAGGCGGTCTTTCCGGTTGCCGGTCTTGGCACCCGCTTCCTGCCGGCGACAAAGGCGGTTCCGAAGGAAATGTTTCCGGTCGTGGATCGGCCGTTGATCCAATATGCGCTCGAGGAAGCGCGCGCATCGGGGATCGAGGAATTCATTTTCGTGACGGCCCCCGGCAAGGAGGCGATCGAGGCGCATTTCCGGCCCGATCCGGAACTGGAACACGCGCTTGCCGCTCAAGGAAAAACAGAGGCCCATGAGGCAATCACGGCCTATCTGCCGGATCCGCGCCATGTGCATTTCACCTTGCAGACCGAAGCCTTGGGCCTTGGCCATGCAATTTGGTGCGCGCGCGAACTGGTTGGCGACGAGCCTTTTGCTATTTTGCTTCCCGACGACTTGGTGCAGTCGGAAACCCCCTGTCTGAAGCAATTGCTGGACGTCTATGAAGAGAAAGGCGGCAACGTTGTTGGCGTTATGGACGTGCCACGCGAACAGACGCGCCGCTATGGCATCTTGGAGACGGGCGAGGACGACGGCCGCCTGGCGGAAGTCCGGGGCTTGGTCGAAAAGCCCGACCCGGCGCAAGCACCCTCGACCCTTTCCATCATCGGCCGTTACGTTTTGCAGCCGGCAATCTTCGACCTTCTGGCGGAGCGGCGCCAAGGCGCCGGCAACGAAATTCAGCTGACCGACGCCATGGCGCGCATGATCGGGGGCACGCCCTTTCATGGGCTCCGCTTCGCAGGCCGCCGCTTCGATTGCGGCGAGCGTCTCGGCTTCCTGGAAGCAAGCGTCGCCTATGCGCTGGCACGGAAAGATTTCCGCGAAAGCGCGCGTGCCATGCTCGAAGGCTATGCTAAAAAGGGGTAACTTTTCCCCATGTCCTGCCGGTTAACGACCGGCGCCCGGAAAGAAAATTATGAAAATTGCAATGATCGGCTCCGGCTATGTTGGCCTTGTTTCCGGCGCCTGTTTCTCCGAATTTGGCATTGACGTCACCTGCGTGGATCAGGACAAGGCAAAAGTCAAAAGCCTATGCCGCGCTGAAATGCCCATTTACGAGCCCGGCCTCAACGAATTGGTTGAGACGAATTTAAAGGCGGAACGTCTTTCCTTTACGACGGATCTGGCGGACGCCGTTCGGGATGCGGACGCCGTTTTTATCGCCGTCGGTACGCCAAGCCGCCATGGGGACGGCTATGCGGATTTAAGTTTCGTTCACGCCGCCGCCGAAGAAATCGCCAAAGCGATAACGGGCTATACGGTTGTGGCCATGAAATCGACGGTGCCGGTGGGGACGGCAAGGGAAATTCAGGACTTGCTCCGGAGGCTGGCACCCAATTGCGAAACGGATGTCGTGTCGAACCCGGAATTTTTGCGGGAAGGGTCGGCGTTGAACGATTTTATGCGGCCGGATCGGGTTGTGATCGGCGCCGAATCGGAACGCGCCCGCGAGGTTATGCGCAAGATTTATCGCCCGCTCTACCTGCTTGAGACGCCGATTCATTTTACGACGCTGGAAACGTCGGAACTCACGAAATACAGCGCGAACGCGTTTCTGGCGATGAAAGTCACCTTCATCAACGAGATCGCAGATCTTTGCGAAAACGTAGGCGCGGATGTGCAGGGCGTGGCGCGGGGGATCGGCCTGGATGGGCGCATCGGATCGAAATTCTTGCATGCCGGGCCCGGCTATGGCGGTTCCTGTTTTCCAAAAGATACGCGCGCATTGGTCGAAACGGCGAAACGCGCCGGTTCGCCGCTTCGTTTAATCGAGACGGTCGTCGAAGTAAATGAGAGCCGCAAAAAGAAAATGACGGAACGCATTCTCGCCGCGATCGGATCGGACCCCGCCGGCAAGACGGCTGCCATTCTGGGCCTTACCTTCAAGCCGAACACGGACGACATGCGCGAAAGTCCAAGCCTCGACATCGTGCCGGCCCTTGAAGAAGCGGGCGTTCGCGTGCGCGCGTTCGATCCCGAAGGCATGGAAGAAGCAAAAAAACTTCTGAAGGGCGTGACCTATTGCGCGGATTCATATGAAGCGATGAAGGAAGCGGACGTGCTCGTCATTCTGACGGAGTGGAACGAGTTTCGCAGCCTGGATCTGGAGCGCATGAAGCAGCTTTTGCGCCAACCTGTTGTCGTAGATCTTCGTAACGTCTGCAATCCTTCGGAGATGCGGATGGCAGGATTTGACTACCGCGCCCTTGGCCGTTCGTTGCCGGCAGATTTCGAATCAGACTCATGACGCACCGCTTTAACCCCACCATCCTGCGCGAATACGACATTCGCGGCGTTGTTGGCGAAACGCTGACGGAGGCGGACGCCACCGCCCTTGGCCTTGCCTTTGGCAGTTTGGTGGCGCGTTCCGGGGGCGACAAAGTCATGGTCGGCTATGACGGGCGGCTAAGCTCACCGGCGCTGGAAGCGGCCCTCGTCGAAGGATTGGTGGCAACGGGGATGACGGTTCATCGCGTCGGTCTGGGGCCGACGCCGATGCTGTATTTCGCGGCCATGACCCAGGCCGCGGATGGGGGCGTGATGGTGACCGGCTCGCACAACCCGCCGGATCAGAACGGCTTCAAGATGATGTTGCATGGCGCCGCGTTCCATGGCGAGGCGATCCAGGGCCTGCAGGGATTGGCGGAGAAAGACGATTTTGTGGAGGGAGCGGGAAGCGCCGTCGTGGATTCGGTCTTCGATGCCTATGTCGCGCGCCTCCTCGAAGATTACCATGGCACGCGGCCGTTGAAGGTTGCCTGGGACGCCGGCAATGGGGCCGGGGGCGAGGCGATGGCGGCGTTGACGGCAAAACTTCCCGGCACCCATCTTTTGCTCAACGAAAAAATAGACGGCACCTTTCCCGCCCATCATCCCGACCCGACGGTCGAGGAAAACCTCGAACAGCTCCGGCAGACGGTTCTCGAACAGGGCTGCGACCTTGGCATTGGCCTCGATGGGGACGCGGATCGCATCGGCGTCCTCGACGGCAAGGGCCGCGTGCTTTGGGGGGATCAATTGATGGCGATCTACGCGAAGGATGTGCTCCGCACCCATCCCGGCGCGCCGATCATTGCCGATGTCAAGGCAAGCCGGACGCTTTTTGATGAAATCGCCCGCCATGGCGGCAAGCCGCTGATGTGGCGGACGGGCCATTCCCTTATCAAGGCGAAGATGGTCGAAATGCAAGCGCCGCTGGCCGGTGAAATGAGTGGCCACATCTTCTTCGCCGATCGCTATTTCGGGTTCGACGACGCGCTTTACGCCGCCGTGCGAATTCTCGACATCGTTGGCCGTTCCGGGGAAAGCCTGGCCGACATGCGCGACGCATTGCCCCAGCCTGTGAACACGCCGGAAATTCGCCTGCCATGCCCGGAGGCGCGAAAATTTAAAGTGCTGGAGGAAGTCAAGGCACGCCTTGGCAAGCGGGAAACAAAGGCCGACGTAACGATCCATGACATCGACGGCGTGCGCGTCGAGACGCCGGAAGGCTGGTGGCTTCTGCGGGCTTCGAACACGCAAGCCGTGCTGGTTGTCCGGGTTGAGGCGAGCGACGCGAAAAAGCTTGCGCAGTTAAAAGCCGAACTTACGGCTGAGCTGCAGGCGAGCGGCGTCGAACCGCCGGACTTCTAAGCCCGCTTTTTTACGAATTCGTCCAGGCGCGGGCGACGCGTTTGGCCTGAAAGGGCGAAACGATGTCGCAGGCAATGCCGTTCTGTTTCAGATTGTCGCAGGCCTTGCGCGCAAGGGGCTCGCCGATGCCGGTAAAATGGGCGCGGTAGAAAACACCTTCCGCTTTGCGCACCGTCGCAATGGCCAGGTCGGCGCGATGCAGCAGATCGGGCACGCGCCGCGCCGCGCTGGAGGCGACGAGATGCGCCGTGGCAAGGCGGGTGACGCCGCCGACGTGAATTTCCCAACTCCGCTCCAGGGCGGCGGCCCGGCGAAAGGCCCGATCGAAAAGACTCCGCATCCGCTTTTCCCTGGCGTCCGGCGATTTTTCGCCCAGCACGATGCCGATGAAGCGGGTTTTGCCGCGGCGGACGGAGGCGGCCAAATTGTAGCCCGACGCCCGCACATAGCCGGTCTTGATGCCGTCGGCGCCGGGATAGCTTTCCAGCAGCCGGTTCCGGTTTTGGTAGGTTCGGTTGCCGAAGCGGAATTTCCGAACCGCGAAATAGGGCGCATATTCCGGAAAATCCCGAAAGAGGGCGCCGGCCAGCAGGGCCAAATCGCGCGCCGTGCTGATCTGTTCGCGGTCATGCAGGCCGGAAGCGTTCTGAAAATGCGTCTTCTGCATGCCAAGGCGCGCCGCCGTTTCGTTCATGCGTTCGGCGAAGGCGGGTTCGCTTTTTGCCAGGCCTTCCGCCAGGACGACGGCGGCGTCGTTGGCCGATTTCGTGACCAGCGCCAGGATTGCCTGTTCGACGCTGAGCCGGTCCCCCTTGCGAAGGCCAAGGCGCGAGGGCCGCTGCCGGGCCGCGCGGGCGGAAGCCGTCAGGCGCGTCTGGGGAAGCAGATCCCGTTTTTTTAAGCTCTTGAAAGTAAGATAAAGGGTCATCATTTTTGCCAGCGAGGCCGGGTAGGCGGGCTGGTCGATGGCCTCTGCATGCAGGATGGCGCCGGTGTCGGCGTCCAGCACGATCGCAGCCGTTTCTGCTGCAAAAGCCTGGTTTGCGAGCGCGAACCCCAGGCCGATGGCCATGGCAAAGGCTCGGAAAAGGGCTGCTTTAGGTAAGGGCCGCATCTGGCCAAAACTGAGGGAGTAGGCTTAATTTTCGCTTAATCTGCTGGCGTCATACTATTCGTGAGTTCGGATTTGTCTGGCTGGGCAAAAGCTATTAGTATTGAATTTCATTATGTTAGCCTGTGGAAAAACCCAACGAGGGCCATTGGTGAAGTCATGACGGCAAACCTTCCGAGAAATGGCGAGCGGGCGGCGCCCGGCGTCGTCGTTAAAAGCCGCCCCAAGACGAAGCGGCCGGCCATGTATAAGGTCTTGATGCTAAACGACGATTACACGCCGATGGAATTCGTCGTCCACGTTTTGGAACGCTATTTCAACAAGGACCGGGAAGAAGCCACCCAAATCATGATGCAGGTGCATCAGCGTGGGGTCGGCATCTGCGGCGTCTTCACCTATGAGGTGGCCGAGACGAAGGTTCAGCAAATCGTTGATTTTGCGCGGCAACATCAGCACCCCCTGCAATGCACGTTGGAAAAGGAATAAGCGGTGCTTTCCCGGAACCTTGAGCAAAGCCTGCATCGCGCCCTCGCCCTTGCGAGCGAGCGCAGCCACGAATTCGCAACCCTTGAGCATTTGTTGCTGGCCCTGACCGAGGACCGCGATTCGGTCGCGGTCTTGCGCGCCTGCGGCGTCGATCTGGAACGGCTTCGCCGCGATTTGATCGATTACCTCGACAACGACCTCGCTTTCCTCACCCGCGAGGGCAGCGGCGATCCCAAGCCGACGGCGGGTTTTCAACGGGTCCTACAGCGGGCGGCCATTCACGTTCAATCGGCCGGCCGCGAGGAAGTGACCGGCGCCAATGTGCTCGTTTCGATGTTCGCCGAGCGGGAATCCCACGCCATCTACTTCCTGCAAGAGCAAAGCATGTCGCGCCTGGATGCCGTGAACTACATTTCCCACGGCATCGCAAAAGTTGCCGAAAATGCCGAAACGCGCACGGTTCGCGGCGCGGAGGAAGAGGAAGAAGACGTCGTCAAGACCGGCTTCGAGGCGCTGGAATCCTATTGCATCAATTTGAACGCGAAGGCCCGGGCCGGCAAGGTGGACCCGCTGATCGGCCGGGAGGCGGAAGTCGAGCGGACAATTCAAATTCTTTGCCGGCGCACGAAGAACAACCCGCTTTATGTCGGCGACCCAGGCGTCGGCAAGACGGCCATCGCCGAAGGCCTTGCGCGCCGGATCGTCAACAACGACGTACCGGAAGTGCTTCAAAACAAAACGATTTATGCGCTGGACATGGGCGCGCTGCTTGCCGGAACGCGCTATCGCGGCGATTTCGAAGAGCGGCTGAAGGCCGTGCTTGCCGAGCTGGATTCCATACCGGGTGCCATTCTTTTCATTGACGAAATCCATACGGTGATCGGCGCCGGCGCCACCAGCGGCGGTTCGATGGATGCCTCGAATTTGTTGAAGCCGGCCCTTGCCAGCGGCAATCTGCGCTGCGTCGGCTCGACGACCTACAAGGAATACCGGAATTATTTCGAGAAGGACCGCGCCCTCGTCCGCCGTTTTCAGAAAATCGACGTAAAAGAGCCGTCGGAAGAGGACACGGTCAAGATTTTGCGCGGCCTCAAGCCCTATTACGAAGAGCATCACCAGGTTCGCTATACGGGCGAAGCGCTTCGTGCCGCGGTCGAGCTTTCGTGCCGCTACATTTCGGACCGGCGCCTGCCGGACAAGGCAATCGACGTCATCGACGAGGCGGGCGCCTCGCAGATGCTGTTGCCGCCAAGCAAACGGCGCAAGACGATCGCCGTGAAGGACATCGAGCGGGTCGTTGCCGCGATTGCACGGGTTCCGGCAAAATCCGTCACAAAGGACGACAAGGAGTCCTTGCGCAGCCTGGAGCGCGACCTCAAAACCATGGTCTATGGCCAGGACGCGGCGATTGCCGCCCTGGCAAGCTCGATCAAGCTGGCGCGGGCGGGCCTGCGCGAGGTGGAAAAGCCGATCGGCTGCTATCTGTTCTCCGGGCCGACCGGCGTGGGCAAGACGGAAGTCGCGCGCCAATTGGCCCTCACCCTTGGCATCGAACTCGTGCGTTTCGACATGTCCGAATATATGGAGCGGCACACGGTTTCACGCCTGCTTGGGGCGCCGCCCGGCTATGTGGGCTTCGACCAGGGCGGCTTGCTGACGGACGCCATCGAACAGAACCCCCATGCGGTGCTGCTGCTGGACGAGATTGAGAAGGCCCATCCCGACCTCTTCAACCTGCTGCTGCAGGTCATGGATCACGGCCGGCTGACGGACCACAATGGCAAGGCGATCGATTTCAGGAACGTGATTTTGATCATGACGACGAATGCGGGCGCCATGGAAATGGCGAAAAACGCCATGGGCTTTGAGCGGACAAAGCGGGAAGGCGAGGACCGGGAGGCGATCGAGCGCCTGTTCACGCCGGAATTCCGCAACCGCCTGGACGCGACGATCGCCTTCGAGAGCCTCACGCCGGAGATCATGGCGAAGGTCGTCGACAAATTCGTCATGCAGTTGGAAGCGCAATTGGCGGATCGCGGCGTTTCGATCGAGCTGACGGAAGCCGCCCGCGACTGGCTGGCACGCAAGGGCTATGACGAGCAATTTGGCGCCCGGCCCCTTGGCCGCGTCATTCAAGAGCAGGTGAAAAAGGCGCTTTCCGAGGAACTTCTCTTTGGCCGGCTCGAAAAGGGCGGCGATGTGCAGATCGATGTCCGCGACGAAAACCTCGTCTTCACCTATCCGAAGGACGGGCAATCGGGAAAAAAGGGCCGCAAGGCAAGTTCCGAACTCGTCGACTAAGCCCGTTTCCTTATCCATCCTCACGAAAAGGGCTCATCGCCGCAAACCGGGCAATTTCCCCGGCGATCGCGCGCCGTTCGCGTTTTAGAAAATCGTCGATGGCCGCCCGAAAGCCGGCATGCGCAATCCAATGGGCGCTATAGGTCGGAACCGGCAAATAGCCGCGCTGGACCTTGTGCGGGCCTTGGGCGCCGGCCTCGACCCGGGCGAGACCGGCTTCGATGGCGAAGGCAATGGCCTGGTAATAGCAAAGCTCGAAATGGAGAAAGGGAAGCGGCTCGCAAGCCCCCCAATAGCGGCCGTAAAGGGTGTCCTCGCCAAGAAAATTTAAGGCACCGGCAATCGGCTCGCCCTGGCGCTCGGCCAGCATCAGCACGATGCGATCCGCCATCGTCTCCCCCAAAAGATGGAAAAAGCGGGGGGTGAGGTAGGCATCGCCCCATTTGCTGTCCACCGTGCTGCGGTAGAAGCGGTAGAAGGCGTCCCAATGATGGGGGCGTATGTCGCTTCTGCGAAGGGTGCGAAGGTGGATGCCATTGCAGACGGCTTCGCGGCGTTCACGGCGGAGCGCCTTGCGCTTTCGCGCCGTCAGCCGGTCCAAAAAATCGTCGAAATCGGCATATCCCTCGTTCTGCCAATGAAACTGAAGTCCTGTACGAAGAAGAAACCCTAACTCATTTAAATAATTAGCTTCTTCCTCCGTTGAAAAGGTGACGTGCAGGGACGAAAGGCCCATCTCCCCGGCCAGATCGACCATGGCTTTTGCCAGCGCCTGGCGGGCGGCCGCCATCTCGTCTGCCGGCCCTTGCCGCACCAACAGGCGCGGCCCGGTCACCGGCGTGAAGGGAATGCAGGCCTGCAGCTTCGGATAATACCGCCCGCCGGCATCCTCGAAGGCGGCCGCCCATTCGAAGTCGAAGACGTATTCGCCGAACGAATGGCCTTTCAGGTAAAGCGGCGCCACGCCGAGGACGCGCCCATCCTCATGGCGGGCGACAAGGTGGCGGGGCATCCAGCCGGTGGCTGGGGTGACGCTTTCGCTTGCTTCCAGGGCGGCAAGGAACGCGTGGCTGAGAAAGGGGTTGGCGCGCCCGGCGGCGGCGTCCCAATCCGCCGATGGGATGGCCGCAATGTGGTCAAGCTGGCCAATGCGTATGGGGTCCATGGCCTTCAAAATGCGGCCAATGCCTTCGTCGGGCAAGCCGGCGTTCAGGCGATTTCGAAGATGGCTTCGATTTCCGCCGGCGAATTCTTCGGCAGCGAGTTAACCCCGACGACAAAGCGCGTGTGCTCGCCGATTTCCTTGCCGAAGGCTTGGGTCAGCACGTCCGAGGCGTGATCCATCACCGCCGAATGTTCGGTAAAACTGGGCGCGGCGTTGAGATAGCCGCCAAGGCGTACGCAGCGTTTTACCCGGGAAAGGTCGCCCCCGCAGGCCGCCTTGATCTGCGCGATGACGTTGATGACGGCGACGCGGGCGGCTTGGCGGGCTTCGACGAGGCCAAGGGTTTCGCCGATTTTCCCTTCGAACTGCATGTCCCCCTCCCAGATCGCGATCTGTCCCGAAACGAAGACCAGACTTCCGGTCTGCACGAAGGGGACGTAATGGGCGATGGGCGCCGCCGGTTCCGGCAGCTTGATGCTGAGGGCGTTTAACCGTTGTTCCGGCGTTTCTGGGGCCTTGGCCATATCCTGCTCCTTGGGTTGGAGGCGCAGGATAGGCCGTTCCGAAAAGCCGGTCTAGGAAAAGCCGGCTGGGAAAAAGGAGGGGTGCGTAACGCTGCACCCCTCAAGTCTTCAGGGAGGAAGTCGAATTCGAAACTACGTCAGCTGCATCCGCTCGTTGCCCCGCAGGTGTTGCATTTGAGGCAGGTTCCGTTGCGGACCAGCGTAAAATTTCCACATTCCGTACAGGCGTCCCCTTCATAGCCCTGAAGCCGCGCCTCGACGAAGGCATCGGTTTCCACGGCAATCGCCACCTGCGACGTCGTCACTTCCGTTGCGGCGCTCGCCTGAGGCGTAGCGGCCATGGCCGTTTGTTTTTGCGGCGCGGCATCGCCGTTGCGCCCGCCTTTCAGCACATAGAGGTTTTTCCGCACATAGCCGCGGCTTGCGATCCGGGCCACGGTGGGCCCAACTTCCCGGGCCTTCTTGTCCTGGGGCAAATCGCCTTCCGCGTCGCCGATGCCGAGGCTGTCCGGCAACAAATCTTCCGGGTTCGCATGGCCGAGATCGTTGCGGCTCAGATAGGAGACGGCGAGCTCCCGAAACACGTAATCCAAGATCGAGGTGGCCATCTTGATCACCTCGTTCCCTTCGACAGGGCCAGACGGCTCGAACCGCGTAAAGGTGAAGGCCTCGACGAATTCTTCCAGCGGCACGCCATATTGCAGGCCGATCGAGATGGCGATCGCGAAATTGTTCATCAGGCTGCGGAAGGCGGCCCCTTCCTTGTGCATGTCGATGAAGATCTCGCCAAGCACGCCGTCTTCATATTCGCCGGTCCGAAGATAGACCTTGTGCCCGCCAACCAGCGCTTTTTGGGTATAGCCCTTGCGCCGCTGGGGCAGGCGGCGGCGTTCCGTGCGGGCAATAACGATGCGTTCCGCCATGGCGGCGGCCTGGACCGGCGAGGGTGCCGCGATCACGTCCTCGATCCAGTTTTCCGCCTTCTCCACTTCCTCGTCCTCGAGGTTCTCGAAGATGGCCGTGTTTAAGGGCTGGGAAAGTTTCGAGCCGTCGCGATAAAGCGCGTTTGCCTTGATGCCCAGCTGCCAGGAGAGGTGATAGGCGTCTTTGCAATCTTCGACACTGGCCGAATTCGGCATATTGATCGTTTTCGAAATCGCGCCGGAAATAAAGGGCTGGGACGCGGCCATCATCCGTATATGGCTATCCACGGAAAGGCAGCGCTGGCTGAGGCGCCCACAGGGCGAAGCGCAATCGAAGACCGGAAGGTGGGCCTCTTTCAGCTTCGGCGCGCCTTCCAGGGTCATGGCGCCGCAGCAATAGACATTGGCGGCGTCGATTTCTTCGCGGGTGAAGCCCATGGCCGGCAGCAGATCGAAGGTTGGATCGCTCAACTGGGCGTCGCTGAAACCTAAGACGCTACGGCAGAACTCTTCCCCAAGTGTCCATTTATTAAAGGCAAATTTGATATCGAAGGCGCTTTTCAGCGTCTTTTCAAGGCTGTCCAGAATGCCTTCCGTGAAGCCTTTGGCGCGCAGGCTGTCGAAATTGATGCCCGGCGCATCCCGGAGCGTGCCCACGCCCGCCGCATAGCGCCCCATCTCCTCGATGGCCGCTTCGTCGTAGCCAAGGGTGCGCAGCGCCTCTGGCACCGTGCGGTTGATGATCTTGAAATAGCCGCCACCGGCCAGTTTCTTGAATTTGACGATGGCGAAATCCGGCTCGATTCCCGTCGTGTCGCAATCCATGACGAGGCCGATCGTGCCGGTGGGGGCAACGACGCTGGTTTGGGCGTTGCGGTAGCCATATTGCGCACCGATCTCAAGCGCCCGGTCCCAGGCGCTGCGCGCGGCGGCAATCAGGGCCGCTTCCGGGCAGGTGCCGGGGTCCAGTGGCACCGGCTTAACGGAAAGCCCTTCATAGCCGTCCGTTTCGCCATAAGCGGCGCGGCGATGGTTGCGGATAACCCGCAGCATTTCTTCCGAGTTTTTCTCGAATTGCGGGAAGGCGCCCAGTTCGGACGCCATCTCTGCCGAGGTGGCATAGGCTTCGCCGGTTAAAATAGCGCTGATGGCGGCGCAAAGCGTCCGGCCTTCCTCGCTTCCATAGGCGATGCCGTTCGCCATCAACAGGCCGCCAAGATTGGCATAGCCAAGGCCGAGCGTGCGGTATTCGTAGGAACGCTGTGCGATTTCCTTGGAGGGGAACTGGGCCATGAGGACGGATATCTCAAGAGCGATCGTCCACAGCCTTACGGAATGGGCAAAAGCCTCGATGTCGAAGCCGCCTGCCTTGGTGCGGAAGGGAAGCAGGTTGATCGAGGCCAAATTGCAGGCCGTATCGTCAAGGAACATGTATTCCGAGCAGGGATTCGAGGCGTTGATCCGGCCGCTTTGCGGGCAAGTGTGCCATTCGTTGATCGTCGTATCGAACTGCACGCCGGGATCGGCGCATGCCCATGCGGCGCCTGCGATTTGCTCCCAAAGATCGCGGGCCCGGATCGTTTTGTGGCGTTCGCCATCCGTCCGGCGCACCAAATGCCATTCGCCATCGGCCAGCACCTGTTCCATGAAGGCGTTCGTGAGGCGCACGGAATTGTTCGAATTCTGCCCGGAAACGGTGGCGTAGGCATCGGACTGCCAATCCGTGTCATAGGTTTCGAAGCGAATTTCCGTATAGCCCTGCTTGGCAAATTGGATGACGCGTTGGATGTAATTGTCCGAGATCAGGGATTTGCGGGCCTCGCGAATGGCCTTGCGGAGGGGCGGGTTCTCCTTCGGGTCGAAACGCTTGTCGCCGGCCTCTGGGTCCAGATGGCAGGTGCGGATAATGGCGTTCAAATGGCGGTTGCAAAGCTTCGAGCCGGCGACGAGGGCTGCAACTTTCTGCTCCTCCTTCACCTTCCAGTTGATATAGGCCTCGATATCCGGGTGGTCGATATCGACCGTTACCATCTTTGCGGCGCGTCGCGTCGTGCCGCCCGATTTGATGGCGCCGGCCGCCCGGTCGCCGATCTTAAGGAAGCTCATCAGGCCGGAGGACTGGCCGCCCCCGGAAAGGGATTCGCTTTCGCCCCGTAATTTCGAGAAATTGCTGCCGGTGCCGGACCCATATTTGAAAAGCCGCGCCTCCCGGACCCAAAGATCCATGATGCCGCCATCGTTCACCAGGTCGTCGGCGACGCCCTGAATGAAGCAGGCGTGGGGCTGGGGATGTTCGTATGCCGAATTCGATGTCGTCAGCTCGCCGCTTTCGAAATCGACGTAGCAATGCCCCTGGGCGGGGCCGTCAATGCCATAGGCCCAATGAAGGCCGGTGTTGAACCATTGGGGCGAATTCGGCGCCCCCATTTGGCTGCAAAGCATGTAGCGCATTTCGTCGAAATAGGTGCGGGCATCCTCTTCCGACGAGAAATAGCCGCCCTTCCAGCCCCAATAGGTCCAGGTGCCGGCCAGCCGGTCGATGACCTGACGGGCGCTGGTTTCGCCGCCAAAACGCTTGTGCTTGGGCAGGGGCTTCAGCGCTTCCGCATCGGCTTCGTGCCGCCACAGCCATTCCGGGACACCTTCTTCCGGCACCGCTTTCAGCCGTATCGGCACACCGGCTTTGCGAAAATATTTTTGGGCAATGACGTCGCAGGCAACCTGCGACCAGCTTTCCGGCACTTCGACATTGTCGAGATGAAAGACAATGGAGCCGTCCGGGTTTCGTATTTCACTGGCCGTACTACGGAAAGGAATTCCCTCATAAGGCGAGGCATCTTTGGTCGTATGACGGCGTGAAATTCGCATGTTACCCCCGGGCGTTCATGGGAGGTTATGACACACTAGGTTTAGTTAATTTTTGAGCGAGCCCCCCAAGGGTTGCAGAAACTAACTATATATTGTGGAAAACGCAACCAGAAACACCAGACCATGGGTAACTGCGGGACTTTCCTAGCAAAATTTTTTGCCGGCCGCGCCATGCGATCGGGCGGGGGTTTGCCGGGGCCGCCGTGGCTGGGGGCTGGACGCCGCTGGGCTCGGATGCCATATATGCCGTTCGTTTCGACTTCGGCGGATCTGTTTTTTCATGACCTTCGGTACGTGGCTTCTTACAATTTTCTCCGGCCGATTCGTCGGCGCCGACGAGTTGGGCAACCGCTATTACCGGATGCGCAAACGCGGCAGCATGCTGCGCGAACGGCGTTGGGTGGTTTACAAGGGGAAAGCGGAAGGGTCGAAAGTGCCGCCGATGTGGCACGCATGGCTAAGCCATACGATCGACGAGCCGCCCTTCGCGAAGTCGACGGCACGGGCCACGTGGCGTCAACCACATTTGCCAAATTTAACTGGCACATCAGAGGCTTACCAGCCGCCAGGGGCGGCGAAAAAAGCGCCGCTGCCGCAGGATTACGAGCCATGGCAACCCAATTGAGGTGGCCCGGCCAGGAAAACAGAGGACAAGATTAAATGCGAAGGAACATAGTTGAAACGGTGATGGGCGGGGTCGTGCTGATCGTTGCCGGACTGTTTCTCTTTTTTGCATACAACTACACGGGCTCGAACCTTCGGGTGGGCGACCGTTACGAATTGTGGGGCCGGTTCGACCGCGTGGACGGCTTGCAAATGGGTTCCGACGTCAAGATCGGCGGCATTACGGTGGGTACGGTGCTCGAACAGACGCTCGATTTGGATGGGTATCTCGCGCGGGTTCGCTGGAACGTCGATTCGGATGTAAGGCTGACAAGGGACACCGTCGCCGAAATTGCCTCCGACGGGCTGCTTGGCGGGAAATATCTGTCCCTCGTCCCGGGTGGCGAAGACAGCTACATCGAACCCGGTGGCCAGGTCGAGTTTACGCAGCCCCCGGTCGATCTTTTGCAATTGCTGGGGCAGATGCTGTTCGATCGGGCGACGGCGGAATAAAGAAAGGCCTTAAGAGGCCGCCGGACGAAAAGGCCTTAAGAGGCCGCCGGACGAAAAGACGGGAGACAAGAAATGCGAAGGAACATGGTCGAAACGGTGATGGGCGGGGTCGTGCTGATCGTCGCGGGGTTCTTTCTTTTCTTCGCCTATACCTCGGCGGGCATACGCGGCGGCCAGGTCATCGGCAACGAATATTGGGCAAAATTCCACAATGTGGGCGGCCTGGAGGTGGGTTCCGACGTGAAATTGGCCGGCATCACCGTGGGCACGGTGATCGAACAAGCGCTGGATGAACGAGACCTGCTGCCTGTCGTGCATATTCGCGTAAAGCCGGAAATTGTGCTTGCGAAGGACAGCATGGCGAAAGTGGTCTCCGAGGGGCTGCTTGGCGGCACCTATCTCTCGCTCGAACAGGGGAAGGCAGAAGGCAGCATCCCCCCCGACAGCGAAATCAAAAAGACGGAAGGGCCGTTTGGTCTCGAACAGATCATCGGCCAGTTCATCTTCAGCAAGCCGGAAGCGGAAGAATAGGGCTGGCGGAAAGCGCCATGGGGCGGGCTGATTCATCCTTCCGGCGGTGTTTGCCCCCTCTCGCGCTGCTTTTGTTGCTGTTGCTGCCGGGCACGGCCAAAGGCGCCGACGGCGTCCTGCTGCAAGGCCTCGACAAAATCACCGCACGCGTCTCCACCATTGAAGCGCCGATCAACAAGCCGGTGCGCTTTGGGTCGCTGGAAATCACCGCCCTGGCTTGCGACAAGCGCCCCCCCGAGGAACTGCCCGAAAGCGCGGCCTATCTCATTATTCGCGATATCCGTCCCGACGAAGGCCCTGTCAAGCTTTTCCGCGGCTGGATGTTTGCATCCAGCCCCGCCCTTTCGGCGCTTGAACATCCCGTTTACGACATTTGGGTCCTGGACTGCCTGAACGATCGTTAGGGCGCAGCGTCAAGATTGCCGCCGGGAAACCGGCCGCTTCCCTTTATAGCTTCGGCCAGGCGCGCGTGAAACTCGGTGCGGGGGATCTCGATCGTTCCGAACTGACGCAGATGGTCCGTCAGAAACTGAACGTCCAGCAACTCGAACCCGCCTTCGCGCAAGCGCTCGACAAGCCGGACAAGGGCAATTTTGCTCGCATCCTTTTCCCGGCTGAACATGCTTTCGCCAAAGAAGGCGGCGCCAAGCGCGACCCCGTAAATTCCGCCGACAAGCCGCTCGCCCAGCCAGCATTCCACGCTATGGGCGTGGTTTTCCCGATGCAGCCCGCAATAAAGCGCAACGATTTGATCGTTGATCCAACTGTCCGGGCGCCCCGGCGCCGGCTCCGCGCAGGCGCGGATCACGGCCTCGAAGGCGGTGTCGTAACTAACGCGGAACGGGTTCTGGCGCAGGGTTCGCTGCAGGCGCCTTGGTACATGAAAATTCTCGAATGGCAGGATGCCGCGCTGTTCCGGGTCCACCCAAAAAAGCTCGGACGAATCCCGATGTTCCGCCATTGGAAAAATCCCGGCGGCATAGGTGCGCAGCAGCAATTCCGGGCACAAATCCATGCAAGGATTTTCCCACATGGATGGGCGGGCGTCTAATCTTCAAGGCCGACGAAATGTTCCAGCCAGTGGATGTCGTAATCGCCGTTCACGAAATCCTTATCGGCGATCAGGCTTTGGAAAAGCGGGATCGTCGTATCGATTCCGTCGATGACACATTCGTCGAGGGCGCGGCGCAGCCGCATCAGCGCTTCGTTGCGGGTGCGGCCATGCACGATCAGCTTGGCAATCATGCTGTCGTAATAGGGCGGGACCGTATAGCCGGCATAGATGGCGGAATCGATTCGCACACCCAATCCGCCTGGCGCATGGTAATCCGCGATGCGCCCCGGCGAAGGGGTAAAGGTTTTGGCGTTCTCCGCCGTGATACGGCATTCGATCGAGTGGCCTTGAAGATGGATATCGTTTTGGTGATAGCCAAGCGGGGCGCCGGAGGCGATTCGAATTTGCTCGCGCACAAGATCGACACCGGAAACCATTTCCGTAACCGGATGTTCGACCTGGAGGCGGGTGTTCATTTCCATGAAATAGAAGACCCCGTCCTCGAACAGGAATTCCAGCGTGCCGACGCCGCGATAGCCAAGATTGGCGACCCCTGCCGATACCAAATTGCCGATTTCCGCCCGTTGATCGGCATTTAATGCGGGCGAGGGGGCTTCTTCCAGCAGCTTTTGGTGGCGCCGCTGAAGCGAGCAATCGCGCTCGCCAAAATGGACAACGTTGCCGTGGGCATCGGCCAGAATCTGAATTTCGATATGGCGGGGTTTGGCGAGGTATTTTTCCAGGTAGACGGCACCGTTCTTAAAGTGGCTTTCCGCTTCCGCGCGCGCAATCGATATGGCGGAACGAATTTCCTGGGGCGACGTGGCAATGCGCATGCCCCGTCCGCCGCCGCCATGAGCCGCCTTCACGAGGACCGGATAGCCAATGTCCTCGGCGGTGCGCATGGCGACTTCAATGTCTTCAATCGCCTCTTCGGAACCGGGTACGACCGGAATCCCAAGGTCGCGCATCAGCGCTTTGGCGGCGAGCTTGTCGCCCATGACGCGGATGTGCTCGGGCGTCGGGCCGATAAAGGTGAGGTCGTGCGCTTCGACCATTTCCGCAAAATTCGCATTTTCGGAGAGGAAGCCATAGCCCGGGTGTATGGCGGTGGCGCCGGTCAGCTCGGCTGCCGAGAGAATCGCGGCCGCGTTCAGATAGCTGGCCCGCGGTGCGGGTTCGCCGATGCAGACGCTTTCGTCCGCCAGGCGGACATGCATCGCGTTGGCATCCGCCGTCGAATGGACCGCCACCGTCTGGATGCCCATTTCGTGGCAGGCGCGATGAATGCGAAGGGCAATCTCTCCGCGATTGGCGATGAGGATCTTTTCAAACATTGCTCGCGGCTATTCAAGTACCACGAGAGGCTCGCCAAATTCGACGGGTTGGCCGCTTTCGACAAGAATTTGTGTGACTTTGCCGGCGCGCGGCGCGCGAATCTGATTAAAGGTTTTCATGGCTTCGACGAGAAGAAGCGTCTCTCCCTCCTTCACCGTGTCGCCGACGCAAATGAAATTCTGAGCCCCCGGTTCGGATGCCAGAAAAGCGGTGCCGACAATCGGCGACGTCACGGCGCCGACAGGAACGGCCGGTGCGCCGGCGGCGGTTTCCGGAGCCGCGGTTTCAACGGCGACGCTTGCCGGTCTTCCGCTGCTGCGCGCAACGCGGACGTGCCACTCGCTGTTTCCGTATTCAAGTTCCGCGAGTCCATGGGCGTCGAGAAGCTCGACGAGTTCCTGGACAAGATCGTGGTTGACCCCGTGTTTATTTTTTTGACGCATCCGAATCCAAAATCCTTGCCATTGCTTGCAACGCTAACACATAGCCATGTCCGCCAAAGCCACAAATCATGCCTTGTGCCGCGGGCGCGACATAGGAGTGATGGCGAAACGGTTCACGGCGGAAAATGTTCGACAAATGCACTTCAATCACCGGCTGTTCGCAGAGTTGCAGCGCATCGAGAAGCGCGACGGATGTGTGCGTGAATGCGCCCGCATTGAGGACGATGCCGGCGTATTTTCCCCGTGCTTCCTGAATCCAGGTAACCAGATCGGCTTCCGCATTCGTTTGCCGAAAGGCAACGCTAAGACCCAGCTCGGCCGCAGCCGTTTCGGCAGCCGCCTGGATATCGGCCAGGGTCTCCGTCCCGTAGATTTGCGGCTCCCGCTCTCCCAATAGGTTGAGATTCGGGCCGTTGAGGATCAGGATGGGGGAGGGCATCGTTGCGCCTTCCGCAGTTCCATTCGCATGTGGAGGGGTTATAGCATGCAGGCCAAAAGGCGCAATGCCTTCCGGCGATGACAGGCGATTGCAGCCGGTCGGCGGACGCGCCATATTCGGTTCACCGCCAAAGATTGGCGGCCAGTGGAAGGAAGCAGGGATGGACGCAAGAACGCCAGTGCGGGTTCGGGTGAACGGCGAAGACCACCGTTTTGATTCGCCCCTGAGCCTGGCGGCCGTTCTCGATCGGCTTGGCATCGATCGCCGCAAAGTGGCGGTCGAACGCAATTTGGAGGTCGTGCCTGGCTCGGCCTATGAGGCCACCCAAATTGTCGACGGCGATCAACTGGAAATCGTCCATTTTATCGGTGGCGGCATGGACGACGGGGGAGGCGGCCTCGCGGCTGCGGAACGCGACGACCCGTTCGAAATCGCAGGTCGGCGCTTTGCCTCGCGCCTTCTCGTCGGCACCGGAAAATACCGGGACTTCGAGGAAACGGCGGCGGCCATTGCGGCGTCGGGTGCCGAAATCGTCACGGTCGCGGTGCGTCGCGTCAACGTTTCGGATCCAGCTTCGCCACGGCTCGTTGATTATGTGGATCCCAAACAAATCACCTACCTTCCCAACACGGCTGGCTGTTACACGGCGGAAGAAGCCGTGCGTACGCTTCGTCTTGCGCGTGAGGCGGGTGGATGGGAAATGGTCAAGCTGGAAGTGCTTGGGGATCAGAAAACGCTTTATCCCGATATGGTCGAAACTCTGAAAGCCGCTGAAATTTTGGTGAAGGAAGGCTTCCAGGTGCTTGCCTATTGCAGCGACGATGTGATCATGGCGAAACGGCTGGAGACGATCGGCTGTGCCGCCATCATGCCGCTGGCGGCCCCCATTGGTTCCGGTCTCGGCATCCAGAACCGCGTCAACGTTCGTTTGATCGTTGAGGGTACGGACCTTCCCGTCCTGGTGGATGCCGGTGTCGGCACGGCATCCGATGCAACGATCGCCATGGAGCTGGGCTGTGCCGGCGTTCTTATGAATACCGCGATCGCCGAGGCCAAGGACCCAATTTGCATGGCTTCCGCCATGGGCCTGGCGGTGAAATCCGGCCGTTTGGCCTATCTCGCGGGGCGTATGCCAAAAAGGCTCTACGCGGACCCTTCCTCCCCCTTGGGTGGGCTGATCTAGGCAAGGCCTTTGATTCCCAAGCCTTTGCTGCACCGCCAAAGACTGCAATTTTACTCAATTTTAAGGAGATAGCGGCCATAACCTGAGTGGAGAAGCCATCGCTCATCATGCTTTGGTATACCCACAGGCCTTGTCGGATGTGGGGAAGTTAGGAGGTCCTATGTCTGAAGCGGCAAATGCCCCGGCAACGTCTCCCGAACCGGAGCGCCGACCGGGAAAAGAGCGCCGGCTTGTTCTGCGTCTGCTCGACTATTGGCGGGGCATTGCAGGCGATCGCAGCTACCCTTCGATGAACGACGTGCGTTCCGACGACATGTCGGACATGTGGCCCTTCTGTTTCATTCTCGATGTCGATGACAACCGCGAAGATCCGATCCTGCGTTACGTAGGCAAGGAATTGGCCGAATGTTATGGCGAGCCTTGCGAAAATCTTCGTATCTCCGAACTTCGGAAAGACAGCCTTCTTGACCGCGCCACCCTCTATGTGGCCGAGGCCTTGCGCAAGGGCGTGCCGATTTCTTATGGCGACAGCTTCAAGGGGCCAAATGGCGAGAGCGTGCTGTGCCGCAGCATCATGCTTCCGCTAAGCGACAACGACGAGACAATTTCCCTAATTCTAGGTGGGGCGAACTATCTCAAAAGCCCAAAGCCCAGATAAGAAAAAATGGTTTGAGCCGCGCAGCATGATCGTCAGCTTTGAAATTCATATCTTCGTAAACGGCGAGTGGAAAATCGATTCGATTTTCGACAGCCGCGACCTTGCTTTGTCCGAGGCAAGGCGGGTAGACGAAGGCCGCCGTTATAGCGGTGTGCGCGTGATTGAAGAAATCTTCGACGAGGGAACGCAAAACGTCACGTCGCGAACGATCTACCGTGGCAGCAAGGTCGACGAAGAAAATGCCGCGGCGCTCGAGCAGAAAAAACGCGTGCGCGCGGAAGTGCAGGCCAAGGCCGCGAAGCGGAAAGTCGCAAAAAGCCAGGCGACAAGGAAAGCGGCTGCCAAAAAAAAGCAACACAGCTTCAATATGGCGATGATCCTGATCTTCTTTAAAGTGGCAGGCATCGTGGTGTTTGGGGTTGGGCTTATCCTTGGGATCCGCTATTTGGCGACGATGCTCTAGGCCAATCGCGGCGCCAGAATTCCGCTTGGCATCTCCCGACAATTTCATTACAACGCCGTTCCTGCTGCATAGGTCCGGAGCGGCCCTTTATGTCCGATAAAATCTTTCGATTCCTGGCGGAACAGCGGCCGGATACGCCCTGCCTCGTTGTCGATCTCGACATTGTCGCCGAAAAATTTCGTACCCTGGAAGGCCTTCTGCCGAAAATCGATATTTATTACGCCGTGAAGGCAAACCCGGCACCGGAAATCCTTTCCCTTCTGGCGGGTCTTGGCGCCGGTTTCGATGCGGCCAGCATCCAGGAAATCCGGGCGGCAATCGCTGCGGGCGGGTCGCCTTCGCGCATCTCCTATGGCAGCACTATCAAGAAGTGTTCGGATATCGCGGCGGCTTACGATCTGGGCGTTCGCCTCTTCGCATTCGACAGTCAGGCGGAACTTGAAAAAATTGCCGAGGCGGCGCCGGGATCAAAGGTCTATTGCCGAATCTGGGTTTCGGAAAGCGGCGCCGATTGGCCGCTTACCCGCAAATTTGGCTGCGCCTTCGACATGGCGTGCGATTTGCTGCGCCAGGCGGGCGACCTGGGCGTTGATCCTTACGGGGTGATGTTTCATGTAGGTTCGCAGCAAACGAAGCCCGAGCAATGGGAGACGGCAATCGCCATCGCGAAACGGATGTTCGAGCGGCTGCGCGCCGACGGGGTTTCGTTGAAGATGCTGAATCTTGGCGGCGGCTTGCCGGCACATTACCGCGTAGAAATTCCGCCGATTGAAACTCATACGGAAACGATCCAGGAATCCCTGACCCGTCATTTTTCGGACGAGATGCCGGAATTGATGATCGAACCGGGCCGTTGCCTCGTCGCCGAGGCGGGCATTCTTCAAAGCGAAATTATCCTGATTGCGAAAAAAGCGAAGCAGGACGAAGTACGCTGGGTCTATTTGGACATCGGAAAATTCGGGGGCTTGGCCGAGACGATGGACGAAGCCATCGAATATCCGCTTCGCACGCCCCACGATGGCGGTCCTGAGGGCCCAGTGATTCTTGCGGGCCCCACCTGCGATGGCGTTGATATCCTTTACGAAAAAGCCGCCTATTTGTTGCCGCTTGATCTGGCAATCGGCGACCGCATCGAAATTTTTTCCACCGGGGCTTACACCACGAGTTATGCCACCGTCGGCTTCAATGGCTTGCCGCCATTGAAGGCCTATTACGTCTGATCCGCTTTTAACGGCGTAAGTCGAGATCGGCCAAATAGCCGGCCATTGGCGTGGGCGCGGATTCCAGTATCAGCGCCACGAAGACGATGCGCACTTCCGTAAAGCGGTCTTCGGGCCAGAAACGCCGGTAGATTTTTTCAAGATCGGCGGTCTCCAGCCACCATCGGCCGCTGTCCGTAAGGTTTTTCCGGATGGCGATGCAAGGGACGGTGCAGCCGGGATGGAGCCATGTTTTCTCCGGGCTTCGCGGCTCTGCGGCCGGGGGTTCGACCGGGCGCCACGCGCCGCCCTGGGTGGTGTCCGCAAGCCCCCATTCCCAGACCAGGTCAAGCAAGCGATCGTGGGAAGGCACGCCCGACGCCCGCCAGGGCGAAACCGGCTTGCTACCTTCCTCGCCGTGGCCGCCGCGAAAGGCTACCCGCAGCCGAAGCGGGTTTCTTGGTGGGGCCGTCGCATCGGAGAGGTGCTGCCCCGTTTCATCCCGAGAGGGCGTTTCCAGATACCACGCCCAACGCAAATACGGGCTCCCGATCAAGGACGCCTCCAACCGCCGGCCGGCGAAGGCGCGTGTTTTCGTCGGCGATATTTTCAGCGCGGCGATGCCTTCTTTTTCCATGAAGGAAATACCGTCCCGTTCCGTCTTCGGATCGGGAATCCAGTCGCCGGGCAGGCCGGCCCGGGCAAATCCCGGTGCGGGGTTCGGCAAGTCCGGGGCCGTTTCGCAAGCGGTTAGGGCCGAAAAAAAAAGGCAAACAAATACGTATCGCGCCGACCAGAGGGAAAACGGGGGGCGGCGTTTTTGGATCCTGCCGGCCACATCTAGTGTTGAAGCGGGACAGTGATCTTGATGTCCTGGGCGCGAATCCAAGCGGGGGATCCCTTCGGCAGCATTTTCTGTGCGCGGGTTGCTTGTTGGATGGCCGTGGTCTTGTCGCCAAGGACGACGGCTTTTTCGGCGAGCGCCAGCGCACTCATCCCAAAGGCTTCGGCCCGGCCATAGCCGATGGCGAGCAATTGCCAGACTTGAGGATTGGCCCGCTCTTTCTCGACAGCGTAGAGGAGGTGTTCCATGGCGTCGCGGTTTTCCCGCTGGTCCGTAATCTCAAGCTGGGCACGGGCGAGCCCCATCCGCAACAGCGCCGAGCCAGGCTGCAGGCGTACGGAATCTTTGTAGGAAGGGATGGCGTCGGCGATGCGCCCGTTTTCGAACAGCATCTGTCCGCGCAGTTCATAGAAATAAGGGTTGTCTGGCTCCGCCGCGATCAACCCATCGATAAGCGGAAGGGCGTGATCCAAATCCTGGCGGCGGTAATAAGCGATCGCATGGGCGTAACGGGCCTCGATGCTGGTATCGCTATTGGGGTAGCGTTTTTTAACATGCCGAAAAGGTTCGATGAACCCGATAAGCTTTGCCTGCATGCGCCGAAACGTTTCTTCGACTTTTGTCGAAGGCATCGCATCGTTCGGATGTTTCTCGACATATTCACGTATGAAGCTAACGCGATTGCGCGTTAGAGGATGGGTTCGTAAATAGGGGTCTTGGCGGCTGGCGCTCAAGAGGTCCTGTTTTTCGAGAATTTCCAGAAACTCGAGAAAGCCTTTCGCGGATTGCTGGGTGTCGTCCAGAAATGTCAGCCCCGCCTGATCCGCAGCAGCTTCCTGACCACGGCTGAATTGGAGGAAGTTGCTGGTGGCGATGCCGGAGCCTCCCGAAAGAATAGCGGTGGTTGCATCGCCGCTGCCGGTGGCGATGCCGACGCCGACGCCAATAATGGCGGCGATCAGCGTTTGCATCGAAGCGTTGCGCAAGGCCTCCTGGCCGCGGATTAAATGGCCGCCGGCGATGTGCCCCGTTTCATGGGCGATGACCCCAATAACCTGGCTGGCATTGTCGGCCCGCATGAGCAGGCCGGTATTGAGAAAGAGACGTTGCCCCCCAGCGACGAATGCGTTCAGCCGCTTGTCGTTGACAAGGTGGAGTTGGACAGCCGCCGGGTCCAGTTCGGCTGCTTCGAACAGTGGCGTCGCATAGTTGCGGATGATAGTTTCGATTTCCGCGTCGCGGATGAGGCTGATGCGGCTTCCCTGGGCGCTGGCATCCGGGGCCCCGACCCCGACAAGGGCGAGACCGGCAAGGGCAAGAAGCGTGAGAACGAGGCGGATAGAACGGAAAAACAATATGCAAACTCCAGTTCCCAACCCCGATATGAAACGTAGGTATGCAAGTCCGCGCCGTCAATACGGCGTTTTCTTCCTTTTTTTGGGGCTTTTGGCGCTAGGCGCCTGCGAGTTTGGCACCGGCCAGACACCGGAATGGCTGGCCCGATTCGAAAAACCGAAGGAAACCGTGACGGACGCTGCCATTCCACGCCTGTCCGTTGGCGGGCAGGATGGCTTCTTCGGGGCTGTGGTTGCCGATGAGCCTTTGGCCGCAGTGGCGGCCAGAAACGTCCTCGCGGCAGGGGGAACGGCCGTCGATGCCGTCGTTGCGCTCTATTTTTCGCTTTCCGTTACCTATCCGGCCGCCGCCAGCCTTGGCGGGGGTGGCGTTTGCCTCGTTTACGACTGGGAAAATCAGGAAGTCGCGGTGCTGGATTTTCTGAGGCCTTTGCCGACGACCGATGCCACCCAGCCCGGCTTGGTGCCGGGGAACGTGTCTGGCATGGCGACCCTGCATCAGCGTTTTCGGGGCAAGGCATGGAACGATCTGATCCAGCCCGCGGAGACCTACGCCAAAGAAGGCATTCGCGTTTCAAAAGCCCTGGCCCAGACCCTCGATCAAGAAAGCGGGCATTTGCTGTCCCATACGGAGACCCGCCATCTTCTGGCAGACCACGAGGGCAGAATTTTGCGCGAAGGCGACCGGCTTCATCAGTTCGAGCTTGCCAGCACTCTCAAATACATTCGGACGCTGGGGCCCGCTTCCTTCTACCGCGGGACGATCGCCAAGAAGCTGACAAAGGCCTCGGAGGCCCGGGGCGGTGGCGTCAATCATGGGCAGCTGGGAGATTTTCGTGCGCCCTGGCGGCCGCCGCTTAAGAGGCCGTTTGGCCAGGACACCCTCTACACAGCGGGCAGCACCGGCGGCCGCGCCCTTGTTCGCATGTGGGAAATGTTGACGCAGGATCAGCGTTATCAGACGGCTTCGGCGGATGCGCGACCACACCTGCTTGCGGAAATCAGCATGCGGGCGTTTGCCGGCGTCAATAAGAAAGGCGGCCGCGAGGACTGGATGGAGGATTTCGATCCGCAAGGCCATTTGCCGGTCGAGCGGTTGCCCTTTGCGCCGGTCGCACTTCCGGAAGACCCGGCGACGACAAGTTACGCGGTCGTCGATCGCAAGGGGCTGGCGGTCATTTGTTCCCACACCATGTATCGCCCGTTTGGCACCGGTGCGGTCGTTCCCGGCACCGGCATTTTCTTCGCCGGACCGATGGCGCCGGCCAACGATATCGGCCTCGCGCCGATGCTGGTGATGCGGGACGTCGGCAAAAAGCAGATTCCGAAAAGCGGGGAAAGCGCAGGGTTCTTGGACACCGAAACGGTGGACCCGCTGGATTATGCGGAAGGGGCGGCCCAGCCTTTCATCCGGGTGGATCCCGTTTTTCTTGGGGCGCCTTCCGGAGGCGCGGCTTCGGTGGCGGCCCTTGCCGAGGTGGCGGCCGAGGTGTTGCTGGGTGAACAATCGCTTGCCGATGCCCTGGCGGCGCCGCGCCTTTATCACGGTGGCTTGCCGGATGTCGTTTCCGTCGAAGAGACGCTTGGCGCCGAGCGGACCCAAGGCCTGTTGGAATTAAAGCACCAGGTAAAACCGGTTGCCGAATTGGGGCGCGTCAACGCCATTGCCTGTGCGCAAGGCGTTCGCCTGGGCCCGGAAAATTGCGAGGCGGAAAACGATCCGCGTGGCTTCGGCTACGGACTCGGGACGAAGGAGTAGAAAGCGCCAAGTGGTCTTGAAGGTCGCCAGGCGGGGGGCCGTTCCGCCTTTTATCGTCATGGATGTCCTGCGTGCCGCAAATGCGCGCGAGGCGGCAGGGGAAAGCGTGCTGCATCTGGAAGTCGGGCAGCCGGGCACGGCGGCGCCCGCGCCGGTGATCGCGGCGGCCCAGGCGGCGCTTGCATCCGAAACGCTTGGTTATACGGAGGCGCTGGGCCTGCCACGCCTTCGTGCCCGCATTGCGGCCCATTATGACGCCGCCTACGGCCTCGAAGTGGCGCCGGAGCGAATCGTCGTCACGACCGGGGCTTCCGGTGGATTTGTGCTGGCGTTTCTAAGCGCGTTCGAGCCCGGCGATCGGGTGGGGGTTGCCGAGCCAAGTTACCCGGCTTACCGCAACATCCTGGCGGCGCTGGATCTTCAGCCGGTGCCCATCCGGACGTCTTTGGAAGGCCGCTTTCAGCCAAGCGTCGAACAGCTTGCCCCCCTTGCCGGAAATTTGGATGGTTTGATCCTGGCCAGCCCGTCGAACCCGACCGGCACCATGTTGACGCAAGATGCCCTCGGCGAATTGGCGGCGTTTTGCAGGCAGGCGGGCATCCGCCTGCTATCGGACGAGATCTATCACGGGATTGCCTATGGCGAGCCGGCGGCAAGCGCGCTGGCGTTCGACGCGGAAGCGATCGTCGTCAACAGTTTCTCGAAATATTTTTCGATGACGGGATGGCGCATTGGCTGGATGGTCGCGCCCGAATCGCTTCTGCGCTCGATCGAGTGTCTGGCCCAAAACATTTTTATTTCGCCGCCAACGCTTTCGCAACATGGCGCCCTGGCTGTATTTGACTGCCGCAAGGAATTGGACGCTTACGTGGCTGCCTATGGGAAGAACCGCCGTCTCTTGCTGGAAGAATTGCCGAAGGCCGGATTCGACAAGCTGGCGCCCGCGGACGGCGCCTTCTACCTCTATGCGGACATTTCAAATTTTTCCGATGACAGCGAACATTTCTGCCGTGCCATGCTGGAAGAAACCGGCGTTGCGGCAACGCCTGGGATCGACTTCGATCCCGTTGAAGGAAACCGGTACGTCCGTTTTTCCTTTGCAGGCGCCCATGCAACGATCAAAGAAGCCGCGGATCGTCTAAAAAACTGGCGGCCCTGATCAGTCGCCTGCGGCCGCGTCGGCAGGCACCGGCGGGGCATCCTTGGGTGCGGCATCGGAAGGGGCTGATGTGGATTCCCCAGGCTCGCCCGCCTCTTTTGCTTTTCGAGGGGTCCGGCGGCGGCGGCGCGGTTTCTTTTCTGCCACCGCAGTTTGCTCGGCTTCGGCTTCGCTGGAAGCAGCGGGCTCGTTGGCGGCGGTTTCACTGGAAGCAGCGGGCTCGTTGGCGGCTTCCGTCCCGGTGGCCGGAGCGTCCGTCTGCTCGGTCTGGGTGGCCCGTGCCCGCGAACGCCGTCTGCCGCCACGCCGTCCACGGCGGCGGCGCTTGCGGGGCGCTTCTTCCCCATCTTCTGTGGCGGTGGTTTGGGTTTCTTCGCTTTCGGTTGCGGCGGCGGTTGTCGTTTCTGCCGTGTCCGCGGTTTCCGCTTGGGCTTCTTTTTCCGGGCGCCGCCGGCGTCTTGGCCTGCGGCCGTCCTTCGCGGTTTTTTCTTCGCTTTTTTCGCTCTCCGCGGACACTTCTTCCCTGGCGCCGCCCGGCGTCCGCGCCCGTTCCATCCGGTAGGCTGGCGGGAACAATGTGTCGTCCCGGGCGATAATCACATGAAGGTTGTAGCGGGATTCCATTTCGGCCAAGGCCTGGCGCTTCTGGTTCAGCAGATAAAGCGCCACGTCCGTCGGCACAAAGACGGAGACCTCGCTGCTGCGCTTGCGAACGCCTTCTTCCTCGATGGCGCGCAACACGTGAAGGGACGTTGATTCGGTCGAGCGCACAATGCCGGTGCCGCCGCAATAGACGCAGGTCTCGGAGCTGGCTTCAAGCAGGCTTGGCCGCAGCCGCTGGCGCGACATTTCCAAAAGCCCAAAGGGGCTGATCTTGCCAAGACGAATCCGTGCGCGGTCCGTCTTCATCGATTCTTTCAGGCTGCGTTCGATCTGCCGTCGATGCTTGCCTTCTTCCATATCGATAAAGTCGATAACGATAAGCCCGCCAAGATCGCGCAACCGCAATTGACGTGCGATTTCATCTGCCGATTCCTGGTTTGTCTTAACGGCGGTGCCTTCGATGTTGCGTTCCTTCGTCGAGCGCCCGGAATTTACGTCGATGGAGACAAGGGCCTCGGTCGGGCTGATGATGATGTAGCCGCCGGATTTTAATTCGACCCGCGGGCTATGAATCTCATCCAGTTGCGCTTCGATTTGGTAGCGCTGGAAAAGCGGAATGTTCGGGTCTTTATAGGGCTGCACATGTTTTGCGTGGGACGGCATCAACATGCGCATGAAGTCTTTTGCCGTTCGATAACCTGCGTCGCCATCGACAAGGATTTCTTCGATATCCTTGTGATAAAGGTCGCGAATCGAACGCATGATCAGATTCGCTTCTTCATAGACAAGGGCAGGGGCGGTCGATTGCAGCGTCAACTCCCGCACCTTGTTCCAAACGCGCAGCAGATAATCGAAGTCGCGCCGGATCTCCGCCTTCGTCCGTTCAAGCCCGGCCGTGCGCAGGATGACGCCCATGTCGCCTTGGATGGCAAGGTCCTTGAGGATATCGCGCAGCCGTTTGCGGTCGCTGTGGCTGGTGATTTTGCGCGAGATGCCGCCGCCGCGGGCGGTATTCGGCATCAACACGCAATAGCGTCCGGCAAGGGAAAGATAAGTCGTCAGCGCCGCGCCTTTGTTGCCGCGCTCTTCTTTTACAACCTGAATAAGCAGGATTTGGCGCCGTTTGATGACTTCTTGAATTTTGTAAGTACGCACCGGGCGGCTGCGCCGGGCAACCTCTTCCAACTCGTCGCCGCCGACGGTCTCGACATTCTCTTCCTGCGGTTCCGTGCCTTGGGATTTTGATTTCCCCCCCTTTGATTCGGGCGCCGCTTCGACCGGCTCGGCTGCTTGTGCGCTCGCCGCTGGTTCTGCGCCTTCCTCTACGCCTTCCGATTCATGGATAGCCGCTTCTTCTTCAAGCAGCGCCTGCCGGTCGGCAATGGGGATCTGGTAATAATCCGGGTGGATTTCGTTGAAGGCCAAAAAGCCATGACGGCCGCCGCCATATTCGACGAACGCGGCTTGCAGGGACGGCTCAACGCGCGTCACCTTCGCGAGGTAGATGTTTCCTTTTAATTGTTTTTTGGTGGAAGTTTCGAAATCAAATTCTTCGATTCGATTTCCGTTTAGGATGACGACCCGGGTTTCTTCTGGGTGCGTCGTATCAATCAGCATTCGCTTTGCCATTCGGCAAAAACTCCACGCCGCTGGCCGGTCTTTCGTGCGATGGCGAAAGTCGGGGCGGCGAATCTACGAAACCGGCGGCGCCTGGCGTGGTCAACCCGTCGAACGCCAACCGCTTGGGTCAGGACGGGGTCGCTTCGGCGACCTACCCCAAATGGGGATATGGCCGACTTCTAGGTTCAACATTACATCGCAAAGCCTTGACGCCGTTAACCGATTGCCGGGGGAATAAGTTTAAAATCCCGGCCATAAACCGGCCACCGCGCCCCTGACGCAACCTCCAAAATGAGGGCTGTGTCAGACGACTTGCGAAACATCGCTAGGGGGAACATACGCTGCCCCTTCCCCTTTCGCCAAATAAATTTGATAATCCCATGAAATCCCTTCGGTTTTCGGCCCTGGCGCGGGCCGTCCCAAGGAACTTTCGGCTGAGAATTCCGCATTTTACGCCAGATATGGTATGAAAAACCTTCTTCGATCTCTAAATGTGGCGAAATTTCGGTTGCGACCCCTAGCTTTTTGGATGCTGCTAACGATCGCGGCGTGGCCTTTTGGGCTCGCGGCGGAACCCGCCGTCTCAGGCGTGCGGGCGGGCGAGCATCTTTCCATGACCCGCTTCGTCCTCGATCTTTCGGAAAAGATCGAATTCCAGGTTTTCACCCTGGCCAATCCCTACCGCGTGGTGATCGATTTTCCAGAGATGGATTGGCGGCTGCGCCCGGACGCGCTGGGCGCGGGGAAGGGGCTTATCAAGGGCTTCCGGTTCGGCCTCTTCACGTCGGGCACGTCGCGGGTGGTGCTCGACGTTAGAAAGCCGGTGGCCGTGCGCAAGGCCTTTCTTCTCAGCCCGATCGGACAGCATGGCTATCGCTTCGTTCTCGATTTGGAGGCGGTGAGCAAGGAGGCTTTCAAAAAAAGCCAGGGCAAGGCCGTGCGCCCGAAGCCGCAGCGCGCGGCGCTGCCCGTGGCGCCCCCTCCCAAAAACGGGGCAAAACCGCTGATTGTCCTCGATCCGGGCCATGGGGGCGTGGACCCGGGGGCCCACAGCCGCGCCGGCCTGCTTGAAAAGAAAGTGACCCTGGATGTTGCCAAGAAATTGAAGAAAAAGCTTGAGGCAACGGGGCGATACCGCGTTCAGCTGACCCGGAATCGCGATATTTTTATTCCCCTTCGGCGAAGAGTCTCGATTTCGAGACAGGCGGGGGCGGCCCTGTTTATCTCGCTGCATGCGGATTCCCACGGCAATCCCAAGACCCGCGGCGCGTCCGTTTACACGCTTTCCGAGAAGGCCTCGGACAAGGAGGCGGCGGCGCTGGCCGCCAAGGAAAACAAGGTGGATATCATCGCCGGCATCGATTTCACGGGTACGGACCCGGTGCTGACGGACATCCTCATCGACATTGCCCAGCGGGACTCATTGAATTCGTCGCTCAACTTCGCCAATTTAGTCGTGAAGGAGATGGGCAAGGTTACGCGCCTCGTGCGGAACACGCGCCGCTCGGCCGGATTTGCGGTTTTGAAGGCGCCGGACGTTCCCTCCATCCTGGTTGAAATGGGTTACCTTTCAAACGCAAGAGAAGCAAAGCTTCTGCGGGACAATTCCCATCGCAACCAGTTGGCGGGCGCGCTTGTGAAGGCGGTCGACCGCTTCTTCGATGGGCGCAAGCTTTAAGGCCCCTGCGTGCCGCTTGCCCGTGAAATGCAACAGATTGTAGTGCCATGCCGCGTTTGATTTTTAACCTCTTTGCCGCTGTCGCGTTTGTCGTTTTTCTCGGCTTCGTGTGCATGCTCGGCGTCTTCTTTTATTTCGGAAGGGGTTTGCCGGATTATCAGCAATTGGCGGATTACGAGCCACCAACCGTTACGCGCTTCCACGCGGGGGACGGACGGCTGCTGACCGAATACGCCGTCGAAAAACGGGTGTTTGTACCGGTGAGCGCGATACCCAAACGCGTTGTAAAAGCGTTTCTCGCGGCCGAGGACAAAAATTTCTATGACCACCCCGGCGTGGATTTTCTTAGCGTCGTTCGTGCGCTGGTCGACAACCTCTCCCATCTCGGACAAAACCGCCGGCCAAAGGGGGCTTCGACGATTACCCAGCAGGTGGCGAAGAACTTTTTGCTGACGAACGAATTGAGCCTGGACCGCAAAATCAAAGAGGCAATCCTCGCATTCCGGATCGAACATGCCTTCACGAAAGACCACATCCTCGAACTTTACTTGAACGAAATTTACCTTGGCCTCGGTTCGTACGGGGTGGCCGCCGCCTCCTTGAATTACTACGACAAATCCCTGGACGAGCTTTCGATTGCCGAGGTCGCTTACCTTGCCGCCCTGCCGAAAGCGCCGAACAACTACCATCCGATCCACAAGGCCGATGCGGCGCGGGCGCGGCGCAACTGGGTTGTCGATCGCATGGCGGCCCAGGGCTTTATCAGCCGCTCGGAAGCAAAAGTGGCGAAGGCGGCGCCGTTGGGCGTGGCACGCAAACGTGGCACGGCCGATTTTGCCAAGGCCGATTTCTTCGTCGAGGAAGTGCGCCGGGAACTGCTGGAACGCTATGGCGAGGAGGGGCTTTACCATGGTGGCCTTTCCGTTCGCACGACCCTGGACCCGAAGCTGCAGCAAAATGCCGAGGCGGCGTTGCGGAACGGCCTTCTTGCCTATGATCGCCGTCATGGCTGGCGCGGGCCGATCGCCCGGATCGAAATGGGACCCGCCTGGCCGCAATTGCTGGGGGCGGTGCCAAAACCCGACGGGCTCGGCACGTGGCCGCTTGCGGTGGTGTTGAACCTGGATGGGGAAGCGGCGTGGATCGGATTTGAAGATGGCGGCTTTGGCAAGGTGCCGCTTGAAAAGATGCGTTGGGCGCGGGCCTGGCTGAAGGGCGAATATCTGGGGCCGAAGGTGCAAGCGCCGGCGGACGTGCTTGCGGTCGGCGACGTCGTGGCCGTCGAGGCCGACCGCAAACCGATCAATGGCGCTACGCCTCCGCCCGGCACCTATGGCCTGCGTCAGATTCCGGAAATCGAAGGGGCCCTTGTCGCCATGGACCCGCATACGGGCCGTGTCCTTGCCATGACAGGCGGTTTCAGTTTTGATAAATCGGAGTTTAACCGTGCGACCCAGGCCAAGCGTCAGCCTGGCTCGGCTTTCAAGCCGTTCGTGTATTTGGCGGCATTGGACAAAGGGTTCACGCCATCCAGCCTTATTCTCGACGCGCCGTTCGTTATCGATCAGGGCCCCGGGCTTGGAAAATGGAAGCCGACGAATTATGGCGACAAATTCTATGGCCCCAGTACGATGCGCCTTGGCATTGAAAAATCGCGCAACTTGATGACGGTGCGCCTTGCCCAGACCATTGGCATGGACGCGGTGACAGAAGTTGCGAACCGGTTCAATATCGTCGAAAACATGCCGCCCATTCTTTCGATGGCGCTGGGGGCGGGAGAGACGACCTTGCTTCGGCTGACAAATGCCTATGCGATGCTGGTCAATGGCGGCAAGCGGCTTCGTCCGGCCCTGATCGACCGCATCCAGGACCGGCATGGGAAAACGATCTTTCGCCAAGACAACCGCGAATGCGAAAACTGCGCGGTTACGCAATGGCTGGATGCGGAGAGCGCGTTGGTGGAAGGCGAGGCAAGCGCCGTGCCGTCTGTCTCGGAAGTGCCGGAACTTCCAAACGCAAGCGAGCAGGTTGCCGATTCAGGTTCGGCCTATCAAATCGTTTCCATGCTGGAAGGCGTCGTTCAGCGTGGTACCGGTCGAAGCGTCCGGACGATCCGCAAGCCCCTGGCCGGCAAGACGGGCACGACGAATGAAAGTCTCGACACCTGGTTCATCGGGTTTACGGCGGACCTGGTCGTCGGCGTTTTCGTCGGCTTCGACGTGCCGCGCTCGCTCGGCCCGCGCGAGACAGGCTCCCGGGTTGCGGCGCCCATCTTCCGCGACTTCATGGCCGCAACACTTCGCGGCAAAGCGGCGGTGCCGTTCCGGATTCCGCCAGGCATTCAACTGGTTCGCGTGAACGCCCAGACCGGCCTGCCGGCACAACCAGGCGATTCCAAGGTTATTCTCGAAGCGTTCAAGCCGGGGACGGAGCCGAAAGAACGCGGGCCCGTGTTGGACGGTTCCATCGGAGTGCATGCGCCAACCGTTCCCACGGACGGCACCGGCGGCCTATATTAAGCCGCGTTCAATTACGGGAGGAACCGCATGCGGGCGGAGACGGAAGCCTATGCAGAAGCAATCCGGCAGTCCCTGGGACTGCTGAGGAGGCATCTTTGACTGGGACCATGCCCTTGAACGTTTCGAGGCGCTGACCCGCGAGGCGGAAAATCCGGCCCTTTGGGACAAGCCCGAACACGCCCAGAGCATCTTGAAAGAGCGCACGCGGTTGGAAGCGGCGATCGAGGCCTGCCGCGGGATCGAGCGCGAGTTGACCGATCATCTCGATTTGATCGAGCTTGGCGAGGCGGAAAGCGACGCCGGCGTAGTGGCCGAGGCCGAGGCGGCGCTTGCGGCCCTTAAGGCCCGTGCCGCGAAGCTGGAATTGGAAAGCCTGCTTTCCGGCGAGGCGGATGGGAACGATTGCTTCCTCGAAGTGCATGCCGGCGCCGGCGGCACCGAATCCCAGGATTGGGCCGAAATGCTGTTGCGCATGTATGTCCGTTGGGCAGAACAGCACGATTGCAAGGTCGAATGGCTGGAGGAAAGCCCCGGCGAAGAGGCCGGCGTGAAATCGGCGACCATCCGCATTCTTGGCGCCAATGCCTTCGGCTGGCTAAAGGCGGAAAGTGGCGTGCACCGTCTGGTGCGGATTTCTCCCTTTGATGCCAGTGCGCGGCGGCACACAAGTTTCGCTTCCGTCTGGGTTTACCCGGTCATTGACGAATCCATCGAAGTGGAGCTTCAGGACAAAGACCTTCGCGTCGATACCTATCGCGCATCGGGTGCTGGCGGCCAGCACGTCAACAAGACGGACAGCGCCGTGCGCCTCACCCATCTGCCAAGCAATATCGTCGTGCAGTGTCAATCGAACAGGTCTCAGCATCGCAACCGGGCGGAGGCGATGAACATGCTGCGCGCGCGTCTTTACGAGCTGGAGCTAAAAAAGCGTGAAGAAGCGGCGGAAACGAAAGCAGCGGAAAAGACGGAAATAGGATGGGGCCATCAAATCCGCTCTTACGTGCTGCACCCCTATCAGATGGTGAAAGATTTGCGCACGGGCGTTGAGGCCGGAAACGCACCGGCCGTGCTGGACGGCGACCTCGATCCTTTTCTTTCGGCGTCTCTGGCGGAACGGGTGGGCGCCGGGTCGAAAGCCGATTAAAGCGCCCGGATGGCTTCCTTTACCTCGTCCACATGGCCGTTCACCTTGACCTTGCGCCAGACTTTTTGGACGATTCCCTTTTCATCGATCAAAAACGTCGTGCGCTCGATTCCCATGAAGCTGCGGCCATAGAGGCTTTTCTTTTTCCACACGCCATAGGCTTTGATGGCTTCGCCTTTTTCGTCGGCCAATAGAGGGAAGGGGAGATCGTATTTCTCCTTGAACTTGTCATGGCGTGCGACGCTATCTTTTGAAACGCCGATAACCGCCACTTTTTTTCGCTTCAGCCCCGGAAAGGCCTCGCCAAACTCGCACGCTTCGCGGGTGCAGCCTGGCGTCATGTCTTTTGGGTAGAAGTAGAGCACCACCTTCTTGCCGCGAAGGTCTTTTAAAGAAAGCGTGCCGTCGCCATCGGTTGGCAACGAGAAATCTGGGGCTTTGTCGCCGGGTTCAAGGGCCATCGGGCGTTCCTTTCTCCTTCGGGGGAAGCTGCTTCGCAGGAATGGTTAGCAGATTGTCGAACATTTGGCCCACGCTATCGGCGATCTCCTCAATGCGGATCTTCAGGTGATCGAAATCTTTGCATGCGACGGCGCGGGCAAGGGCCTGACGCAGGCCTTCCGGGATGTCGCCTTCTTCAAAACGGCCTTCGAAAGAAAGGCGCAAAAGCCCGATCAGGCGATGCCAGAAATGCGACGCTTCGATCAGGCCTTTGATGGTCTTTTGGTCAAGAAGCTTGGCATCGCGAATATGGGTAAGGGTCGCGTGGGTGTTGGTGTCGCGAATTTCCGGATGCTGGGCGAGATGCGAAAGCACAAGATATTGGCAGAGAAACTCGACATCGATCAGGCCACCGCGCCGATATTTGATGTCCCAGAAATCTTTTCCGGGCCGCTGCCGGGCGATGCGCGCGCGCATCTCGACAAAATCGGTGACAAGGGTCGCTGCCGCAATAGGGCGGTGCAAAGCGCCCGCGATCGCCTTTTCCACATCTGCGCGCAAGTCTTTTGGTCCGGCGACCGTCCGTGCCCGGGTAAGGGCTTGAAACTCCCACGTCCAGGCCGAGCTGCGGAAATATTCCTCAAAGGCGGCCAGACGGATGGCCAGCGGACCGGCTGTGCCGGAAGGCCGCAATCGCATATCGACTTCGTAGAGCCGCCCTTCGCCGGTAAGCGATGTCAACGCGCTGCTTAATGCCTGGGCAAGGCGGATGAAATAATGGCTGGGAGAGAGCGCACGTTCGCCATCCGACATCTCTGCCGTTTCCGGCGCGTCATAAACGCAGACGAGGTCGAGATCGGATTGGAAGGTCATTTCACGCCCGCCAAGCTTGCCCATCGCGATGACCGCCATGCCGCCGCCGGCAAAGCGCCCGTGCCGCGCCTCGAAGTCCTTTTCCACATGGGCAAGCAAAGTGGCGACGACCACTTCGGCGATGTCCGAAAGCGGCTCGCCCGCCGCATCCGACAGCAGCAGGTTGCGCAGCACCTGTACGCCGATGCGGAACCTCCAATCGTTTGCCCAACGCCTGGAAATGTCGAGGACGTCCTGAAAATCAGGCGCCTGCTCCAGGGCATGGGCCAAATCTTCCGCCAGACCTTCCCGCTTGGGCAGGGGGTTAAAGAAATCCTCCGTCAGCACCGCGTCCAAAATGATCGGATGGCGGCTCAGGCTCTCGGCGAGGCTGGGCGTGCTTCCCATGATCTCGGCGACAAGGTCCAACAGCAACGGGTTTGCCTGAAAAAGCGAAAACAGCTGCACGCCCGCCGGCAGTTTGGAAAGAAACTCGTCGAACTTCATCAGGGCGGCGTTCGGGTTCGCCGTCTTCGCAAATCCCCTCAACAGCACAGGCATCAATTCGGTAAGGATTTGGCGCGTGCGCTCGGCGCGCGTGGCGCGGTAGCGGCCGTGATGCCAGGCGCGAATCACGGAAGCAACGCTTGACGCATCCTTGAAGCCCATCTCTTTCAGGGTGCCAAGGGTTTCCGGGTCGTCCTCGCCGCCGGTAAAGACAAGCTTGCCTTTCTCCACCCCGAGGGCGGGGGCTTCTTCGAAGAGGGAAGCGGAATGGTGGACGACCCGGCAGAGATGCTGGTTGATCGCGTCCTCGAAGGCGTCCCTGTCGGCATAGCCCAGGAAAATGGCGATTTCGCGAAGGGCGCCTGAATCCTCGGGAAGCGTGTGGGTTTGCTTGTCGGCCACCATCTGCAATCGATGTTCGACCCGGCGAAGGTAGAAATAGCTTTCGGTCAGTTCTTCCGCTGCCGCGGGCTCGATGCGGCCGGCTTCCGCCAGGGCGCGAAGCGTGTCGCAGGTTTTGGACTGGCGCAGTTCCGGCATGCGCCCGCCCCAGATCAATTGCTGGGTCTGGGTAAAAAGCTCAATTTCGCGAATGCCGCCACGGCCAAGTTTCACATTGTGGCCGGCAAAAGCGATGGTAAAGCCGCCGCGGTGGGTCTCGATCTGGCGCTTGATGGAATGGATGTCCTGAATGGCCGCGAAGTCGAGGGATTTTCGCCAAAGAAAAGGCCGCAGCCCTTCCAGAAAACTTTCCCCCGCCGCGATGTCCCCGGCCACCGGACGGGCCTTGATGAAGGCGGCGCGTTCCCAGTTTTGGCCGGTGCTTTCGTAATAGGTTTCGGCGGCGGCGACGGACAGGGCGATGGGGGTGGCGCCCGGATCGGGGCGCAGACGAAGGTCCGTGCGGAAAACATAGCCATCCACGGTGCGTTCTTCGAGAATGGCAACCAGGCTGCGTGTCAGCCGCTCGAAAAAACGTTGCACGTCCGCGTCGTCCTGCAAATCGGCGCGTTCGCAGTCGTAAAGAACGATCAAATCGACGTCGCTTGAATAATTCAGCTCGCCCGCGCCCAGCTTTCCCATGGCCAGAACAATAAAACCGGAATGCAGGGAAGGGTCTTTCGGGTCGGCAAGGGTGAGCTTGCCATCCTTCGCCGCATGGCGAAGCAGCACGTCGACGCTTAGGCGAAGCGCTGTGTCGGCAAATTCGCTTAGCCGCGTCATGACCGTTTCGGCCGTCCAAAAATTGGCAATATCGGCAAGGCCGGTCAGCAGGGCCATGCGGCGCTTGGCGACACGAAGCAGGCGCTTTAGAACCGCCTCGTCCTCCAAAGCAGTCGTGGCTGTGTGCAAATCTTTCAGCACGCGTTCGGCCATTGTCTCCGGGCCGTTCGCCACCAGGTCGCGAAAGAAGGCAAGTTCCTTCAGGAGGCAGTCCCCAAGATAGGGGCTGTTGCCGAAAACGGCGTCGAGAACGACTTGCCCAGCGGGTTCGTTGGCGAAGGCCTCGGCAAAGGCTTTGAGCGTATTCTCCGTGGTGCGGTCCGCCTGTTCGCGCCAGCGCTCGCGCCCCAGGGCGGCGCGGGCGGGGTCTCCTGGCCGAGGCCAGGCATCAGGATTGGACAAAAGCACCGATTGCTGCATAGTTTTTAACCGTTCTGCCTTAGCACCTAGCCGTGAGTCCCGTGTGATTTTCCGCACTTCGAGAGCGTTGTTCAAGATAGCTGGCTTCGCGGCCTTCGTCTTTGTCGTTGCGACACTGGTCCTGGGCTTGCGGCTTTCCGCCGGCCCGATTGCCCTGGATTTCCTGAAAAAAGATGTCGAGGCGGCGTTAAGCGCCGAGGACGGCGCGTATCAAATCCGTATGGAAAAGCTGCTGCTCACCTGGGAGGGGATCGTCGGCGGCCTGGGATTCGTGGCAATAACGACGCGGATAACGGACGCGGAAGGGGACCTGCTCGGCGACGTGCCAAAGGTCCGGATGGGGCTTAGCTTCCGCGCGCTGCTTTATGGAACGCTGGCGCCTACCCATATCTGGGTAGAACAGCCGACCATAAATCTGCTGCGGCGTTTGGACGGGCCGTTGGAAGCGAAGGCCGGGGATGCGGCCGCCGAAGGGGCGGCCGTTGCCGTGCTCATGGCGGGCCTGCTCGGCACGTCGTTGGAGGCAAGCCCGCTTGACTACCTTTCCGAATTTCGCCTGATCGGCGCGAAGGTCACCATCGACGACCAGGTGCTGGAAACGGCCTGGTGGCTGCCACGGACGGACCTTCACCTCTATCGCGACAATGAAGAAATTTCCGGCGATTATGCCGTCGAGGTGGAACACCGAAACGAACGCGCCCGTTTTACCGGTGGCATTCATTACCGCAATGCGACCGAGATCCTGCGTGTCGGCGTCGATTTTCATGACATCGAGCCGGCAATGTTTGCGATCGAGGCATTGCCGTTCGACCATTTGTCCGGCCTCAAGCTTCCTGTAAGCGGTGGCCTGGTTCTTTCTCTTTTTCCGGATGGCCGGTTGAAGGAAGTGGCGCTGGATATTTCCAGCAAGAAAGGCCGCATCGTCATTCCAGGGGTTTACGACGACGGGCTTGAGATCGCCTTCGCGAATTTAAGTGGAACGATCGATGGCGATTTACGTCATGGCATGATCAAGGACTTTTTCGTCGATCTCGGCGGCCCAACCATCAAGGCGGCTTTGCGCGAAAGTCGGGAGGGAGAAAAGCTTCTTTTCAATGGCGATGTCGAAATTTTCAACATGCCGGTGGACGATTTGCCGAAATATTGGCCGAAAGGCGCCGCCGAAAATGCGCGCGAGTGGATTGGCGAACGCCTTTCCTTCGGCCACGCCAAAGAAACGCGCGCCGTTTTTTCTGCCTCGCTGGACATGGCGAACGGGCTTTCCCTTGACGTGACGGAGTTAAAGGGCTGGATGAGTTATTCCGGCATCGACGTGGTGTACGTGCCGGACTTTCCAAGGGTGGTGGGCGCGGAAGGGACGGGAACGTTCGATCTTGAAAGCCTCAGTTTGGCGTTGACCGCCGGCACCCATGAAGGCCTTTCCCTGACGGAAGGCAGGGTGCGCCTATTCGGTTTGGATGGCGAGGACCATCGCGCGGAAATCGACGTTACCGCCTCGGGCCCCCTTCGCAGTGCCCTGGATACCCTTGACCATTCCAGGCTTCGCTATCTTCAGAAGATGGGGCTTACGCCGGACCGTTTCGAAGGCAAGGCGTCCGTCCGCGTGCTTTTCCAGTTTCCCCTGCTGGAAGATCTTTCCTTCGATGACCTTGAAGTGGGAGGCGAGGCGACCCTTCGCGATCTTTCCTTCAAAGATGCGCTTCCGGACGTGCACCTTCGCAAAGGCGAAGTGACGATAAAACTCGAAGGGTCGCTTCTTTCCATGTCGGGCCAGGCGGAAATTGCCGGCGCGCCGGCGGCCATTACCTGGCAGGAGAATTTTTCCGAGAACGCGGCTTTCCAAAGCCGCTACACCCTGAAGTCCCAGATGGGGGACCGGACGCGCGAAACCTTCGGCTATAGCGGCGCGCCCTTCCTGCATGGCCCGGCAGGGGTGGACCTCGTCTATACGAGTCGGAACGGCGAGGGAAAGCTTGCGATCGATCTGGACCTTGCGCCTTCGGAACTGCGCGTTCCTGGTTTTGCATGGACAAAGCCGGCCGGCGTGCCAGGAAAGGGAAAGGTGGAGATCGAATTTGACAAAAAAGGCAAGCTTCGGCGGGTCCGTAAACTTACGATCACGGCAGAGGATATGGAGGCCAGAGGGGCGATCTTATTTAGCTCCGATGGGAAAACGATGAAACAGATACGGCTTGAGCGCCTGAAATTCGGCGCGACGGATGTCGAAGGAAAGGCCACGCGCGAATCGGATGGCAGCTTCGATGTCAATCTCGTTGGCCGCGGCCTGGATGCGGAACGGCTTCTCGAACAGAACGAATCCGACTCAGATTTGCCGCCGATGAAACTTGCCGCCGTCATGGACCATGTTCGCCTTGGTCCCGGACAGAAAATCGATCGGGTCGTGGGTTCGATGGAATATGACGGCAAGCACTGGCGTTCGATGCTGCTCGACGGCATTTTTGAAAAACAAGGCACGATGAAACTCACCGTAAAGCCGGATGGCAAGGTACGGCGGCTGACCGTCACCTCGGATGCCGGCGGCACGGTTTTGGAGGCTTTGGGCCTGATGGAGAATTTACGCGGCGGTGCGCTGGTCATCTCGGGCACGTTCCACGACGACGAAGAACCGAAAACACCGCTTCGCGGACGGATCAAGATGAAGAATTTTCATGCCGTGGACGTGCCGGTACTGGGCAAATTGCTGGTGGTTGCCTCGCTGACCGGGGCGGTGGATATGCTGAAGGGCAAGGGCGTCGAATTTACGCGCCTCAACGTGCCTTTCACCAGCACGCAGACCCAAATTCATCTGGATCAGGGCCGCGCTTTTGGGCCTTCGATCGGCATTACCTTTGCCGGCAAGGTTGACAAGGAAAAAGATGTCCTGGACGTTCGCGGCACCATCGTGCCGGCTTATACGATCAACCGTCTGCTCGGAAAAATCCCGCTTATCGGGAACATCTTGATTGGCGGCGAGGGCGAGGGAGTCTTTGCCGTCAATTACAAGGTGGAAGGGTCGCGGGAAGATCCAAAAGTTTCCGTTAACCCGCTGTCGGCATTGGCGCCCGGATTCCTGCGCAAATTCTTCGATGTCTTTGAAGAAGAGCTCGAAGGTGCGCCAGCGCCGCCGTCGGCCGCACCCGGAACGGCACCGGACGCCACCCCGTAAGTTTTAGGAAACCCGGACAAGGGCGTGGCGTTTCTTTCCGGCGCTAAGCTTGATGACGCCGTCCGCGTCCAAATCGTTTACGCCTATGGGCGTGGTTTCTTTCGCCGGGGCATCGTCGTTGATGCGGGCGCCGCCACCGCGAATGAGGCGCCGCGCCTCGGCGTTGCTGGCGGCAAGGCCGCTGCGTTGAAAAAGTTCGAAAGCCGGAATGCCGGCTTCCAACTCGGCCTGGGGCACCGCAAGGGTGGGCAGGCCGGCTGCCGTTTGTCCCGCGAAGGTTTGCCGCGCCGTTTCCGCGGCCGCGTCCGCAGCCTCCTTGCCATGGCAAAGGGTGGTGGCGGCGTCCGCCAGAATTTTTTTCGCGTCGTTTAATTCGCTTCCCTGAAGTTTCTTCAGACGGTCGATTTCCGCCATCGGAAGCTCCGTAAACAAGCCAAGAAAGGTGCCGACGTCCGCGTCTTCGGTGTTTCGCCAGAATTGCCAGTAGTCGTAAGGCGAAAGCTTGCCGTCATCCAGCCAGACGCTGCCTTTGGCCGTCTTTCCCATCTTCGCACCGGCGCTGGTCGTGATCAGTGGTGAGGTGAGGCCGAAAAGTTCGTCCCCATCGACGCGGCGGCCAAGCTCGACGCCGTTGATGATGTTGCCCCATTGATCCGAGCCGCCCATCTGAAGGCGGCAGTCGTGGCGACGCCGCAATTCCAGAAAATCATAGGCTTGCAGAATCATGTAGTTGAATTCGAGGAAACTAAGCGGGTGCTCGCGCTCGAGGCGCAGCTTGACCGAATCGAAACTCAACATCCGGTTGACGGAAAAGTGGCTGCCGTAATCGCGCAGGAATGCAATATAGGAAAGCCCGTCGAGCCATTCGGCATTGTCGAGGAAAATGGCGTCCGTCGGGCCATCGCCGAAGGTGAGAAACTTTTCAAAGACCTTGCGGATGCCTTCCCGGTTGTGGGCGATTTTCGCTTCGCTCAGCAATTGGCGGCTTTCGTCCTTGCCGGAAGGGTCGCCCACCTTTGAGGTGCCGCCGCCGAGAAGGACCACCGGCTTGTGCCCGGTCTTTTGGAACCAGCGCAGCAGCATGATCGGCACCAGGCTGCCGACATGGAGGCTATCGGCGGTGCAGTCGAAACCGATATAGCCCGTGACCGGCGCCTTGGCGTGAAGAAGCGTATCCAGGCCTTGCAAATCCGTGCATTGATGCACGAAGCCGCGCGCGGCCGCAGTCGTCAGAAAATCGGATCGGGTATCGGCTTTTGCCATTCGGATGCTGTCGGTTTCCTCAATCCTTGCCGGATGTGCCGTGATTTAACACAATCAACGCAGGCCGGACAATGGAACGGCGAAAAGATCGGGGTTTGGATGGAAAAATTTGAGGCCGTTTGGGCCTTGGGGCTGATGAGCGGCACGTCGATGGACGGCATCGATGCGGCGCTGGTTCGCACGGATGGCGAGCGCATTGCCGAAATCGGCCCCGTCCATATGAAGGCCTATGCCCCGGCTTTTCGCAAAAAGCTGAAGGGGTTGCTGGGCGCTGCCGCGGAGCCGCCCGGCACGCTTGCGGAAATCTCGCGGGAACTAACGGAATTGCACGCCGAGGCCGTTCAGGAATTGCTGGCGGCATCAGGGTTTTCGGCCAGGGACATTGCCGTTCTGGGTTTTCATGGGCAGACCGTGTGGCACGCGCCGGAAAAGCGGGAAACCCTGCAAATCGGGGATGGCGAGCTGCTGGCAAAACGGACGGGCATCGACGTCGTCAACGATTTTCGCTCGGCCGACCTTGCCGGCGGCGGCGAGGGCGCGCCGCTGGCGCCCCTTTATCACCTGGCCCGCGCGGAAGGCCTGACGCGTCCGGTGGCGGTCCTGAACCTTGGCGGCGTCGCCAATGTCACCTGGATCGGCGAGGGCAACGCCTTGTTGGCGTTCGACACCGGGCCTGGTAACGCGCTGCTCGACGATTGGATGGCGGCAAGGACGGGGGAAACGTTGGATCGCGATGGCCGGCTGGCGCGGCAGGGAAAAACCGACGCCGTCCTTTTGGCGGAGCTGATGCAGCATCCCTATTTTCACCAGCGCCCGCCAAAATCGCTGGATCGCAACGCGTTTGCCGTGGATTCTTTAAGCGGCCTCACGCCTGCGGACGGGGCGGCAACCCTGACCGCTTTTACCGCCGCCAGCGTTGCTCTGGCGGCGGAGCGTCATTTTCCTTCGCCGGTCGAACGTTGGCTCGTCACTGGCGGCGGCCGGCACAATCGGACGTTGATGGCGGCGCTTCGCGATCGGCTGAAGGCCGAGGTCGTGCCGGTTGAGTTGGTTGGCTGGGATGGCGACGCGCTTGAGGGCGAGGCTTTCGCCTTTCTTGCGGTACGCGCCTTGCGGGGGCTGGCGCTGACACTGCCGACGACGACGGGTGTGGTGAGGCCGACGCCGGGCGGTGTCCTTCACAAGGCCAAAAAGGCCTAAGCTTCGAGGGAATTGCCGAGATAGCCGTCGACGTTTTTGATCAGTTGCTCCAGCTTGTTGCTGAACAGATGATCGGCGCCGGGGACGACCCGATAGTCGATCTCGATCCCGCGCTGGTTCGTCAGCTTGTTGGCAAGCTTGGCGACGGCTTCTTCCGGAACGACGTCGTCCTGGCGGCCCTGAACGATCAGGCCGGAGGCCGGGCAGGGGGCGAGGAAGTTGAAGTCGAACGTATTGACCGGCGGGGCGATGGAAATAAACCTCGAAATTTCGGGCCGCCGCATCAAAAGCTGCATGCCGATCCAGGCACCGAAAGAAAACCCCGCGACCCAGCATCCGGCAGCGTTCGGATTTTGGCTTTGCAGCCAGTCGAGTGCCGCCGCCGCATCGCTGAACTCGCCGGTGCCGTTGTCGAAGCTTCCCTGGGAGCGCCCGACGCCGCGAAAATTAAAGCGAAGCGTTGAAAAACCGCGTTGCGAGAAAGTCCGGTACATGCGGTAGATGACGCGGTTGTTCATGGTGCCGCCCTGCCGGGGATAGGGGTGCAGCATCAGCGCGGTGGGCGCGTTCTCCGCCTTCCCCTGGGTGTAGAGCCCTTCCAGGCGGCCTTCGGGGCCATTGAAAATGACTTCCGGCATTTTTCCTTCGTACTCCTCGGCGGGCGCGTCGGCGCCTAAACTCGATTTTTTCTAAGAGGAATTTTTGCTAAAACCTTGCTATTCCAAGGAAATATCCGAGGAAATAGTTGATTGAAAGACTCGGGAATAGTAGACTCTCCGCAAGCGGTATCCACAAAAAACGGCACCAACCCAGCCATAACGGGCTGAATTGGTGATGGATAACAACGCATTATAGCATAACGAGTTTGGCCATGTTCAAAAATCTGATCGACGAAATCGACGCCACCCTTGCCCGGGATCCGGCGGCGCGATCGCGTTTGGACGTCGTCTTTGCCTATCCTGGCTTTCAGGCGATGCGGATCCACCGTCTTTCCCACTGGTTTTGGAGCAACGGCTTTCGTTTTCTGGGCCGTCTCTTCTCGCATATGGGGCGATTTTTCACAGGCGTGGAGATTCACCCGGGCGCCACGATCGGCAAGCGGCTTTTCATCGACCATGGCATGGGCGTGGTGATCGGCGAGACGGCGGAAATCGAAGACGACGTCACCCTTTATCACGGCGTCACCCTTGGCGGCACATCGACGGCGGCGGGCAAGCGCCACCCAACCTTAAAAAGAGGTGTGATCGTCGGGTCCGGGGCCCAAATCCTCGGGCCGATCACGGTGGGCGAATGCGCGCGGATCGGGGCGAACGCCGTTGTGCTGAAAGACGTGCCCGAGGGCGTGACGATGGTCGGGGTGCCGGCGCGCATCGTGGCGGCGCGCGATGAAAGCAAGGCCGATGATTTCTGCGCCTATGGAACGCCGTCCTCGAATTTGCCCGACCCGGCGCTTGGCGCCATCGATGGGCTGCATGGCCAATTGAACACCCTTGCCGAGCGTGTGCAAAAACTGGAAGCGCAGCTTGAAGCCGAAACGAAGACGGCTCCGGGCGAAACGCGAAAAAGGGCGGGAGAAACCTCATGAGGCTCAGCACGAAGGGCCGTTATGCCGTGACGGCGATGGTGGACCTTGCCGGCCATCCTTCGGGGTCGCCCATTGCTCTTGCCGAAATTGCTGCGCGCCAGGAAATTTCGCTTTCCTATCTCGAACAGCTTTTCGGAAAGCTTCGCCGGGCCGGATTGGTGCGCAGCGTGCGTGGGCCAGGTGGCGGTTATTTGTTGGCCCATCCAAGCGAGGGGATTCGCATTTCGGACATCATCCTTGCCGTGGACGAGCCGATCCGCGCGACGCGCTGCAAGCTCGGCTCGCCTTCCGGTTGCCGTCCCGACAAAGGGCGCTGCATTACCCATGATTTATGGGAAGAGCTTGGCAATCATATCCATCTCTTTCTAAGCGCGGTTTCCCTTGCCGACGTATGCGAACGCCGCGTCCTTGGCATCAGCGGCAAAGTGCATATAGAAGGCGTGAACGCGCCGGCGGAAAAACCCAGCGCCGATGTGGTTACCTTGAAACAGGTGGCAGACTAGCCACCCAATTTTTTCCGAATCCAAAACCCGGCACGCACATGGCGAAACGCGCCATCTATCTTGACTACAACGCCTCGGCGCCGATGAAGCCGGCCGTCTGCGAGGCGGTGGCGGAGGCCCTTGGCTGGACCGGCAACCCTTCCTCGGTGCATGGGTTCGGACGCGCCATACGCAGCGCGTTGGAAAATGCGCGTGGGCAGGTGGCCGAATTTTTAAGCATGCAGGCCGAACAAATTATTTTCACGAGCGGGGCGACGGAGGCAAACCATCTGGCGCTTCGCGGTGCCGGGTTTGCACGGCACCTTGTTTCGGCCATTGAACATGATTCGATCCGCAAGGCGGTTCTCGGTGCCGAGACCGTGCCGGTGGATGGGAACGGGGTCGTTGACCTTGCTGCCCTGGAAGCGTTGTTGCAGAAAGACGCGACGCCGGCGCTGGTTTCCATCCTGTCGGCAAACAACGAGACGGGCGTGCTTCAGCCCATCAAGGATGCGGCAAGGATCGTCCATGCGCACGGATCAAGGCTGCTTTGCGACGCCGTGCAGTCGGCTGGAAAGCTGGCTTTTGATCTTTCGGACCCGGACTACCTGACCCTTTCCGCCCATAAACTTGCCGGGCCGACCGGCGCGGGCGCGTTGATTCTTGGGCCCAGGGCGCCTTTTACGGCGCCGATGTCCGGTGGCGGGCAAGAGCGTGGCCGCCAGCCGGGAACCGAAAACGTGCCCGGCATCGTCGGGTTCGGGGTGGCGGTCTGCGAGGCGGCCAAGGATTTGTCCCGCTTTCAGAAATTGCAGCGCTTGCGCGAAAAATTGGAAATGGGCGTGCGCACGATAACGCCTTTGGCGAAAATTTTTGGCATGGATGCGCCGCGGGTTCCAAACACGTCTTCCATTTACATGCCGGGCGTGCCTTCGGAAACCCAGGTGATGGCGTTCGATCTTGCCGGCATCGCGGTCAGCGCAGGCGCCGCGTGCTCGTCCGGAAAAATGGATCCCTCTCATGTGCTGTTGGCGATGGGGGCGTCTTCGCAAGCGGCATCTTCGACCATCCGCGTCAGCCTCGGCTGGGAAACAAAGGCCGAGGACATTGCCGATTTCCTGAAAGAGTGGGAGGCGATCTATCGCCGCCTGGGCAAGCAGGGCGCGACGGCGGCGTAAAGGGCATGGCAGTCAAAGCAAAACACGAAAAAGGGAAAGTCAAACTTCCCATCTATCTCGATTACCAGTCGACGACGCCGGTTGACCCGCGGGTCATGGCGGCGATGCTGCCTTTCTTTACGGAAAAATTCGGCAACGCGCATTCGCGGACCCATGCGTTCGGCTGGGAAGCCGAGGCGGCGGTGGAGAAGGCGCGCGAGCAAATCGCCCGGACAATCGGCGCGGACGCAAAGGAAATCGTTTTTACGTCGGGCGCGACCGAGGCAAACAATCTGGCGATCAAAGGCGTCGCGCGTTTCTACAAATCGAAGAAACGGCATCTTGTAACCTGCCGAACCGAGCACAAATGCGTTCTTGAAAGCGTGCGCGACCTTGAAAAGGAAGGCTTTGACGCAACCTTTCTGGACGTGGGCGCCGACGGTTTGGTCGATTTGAACGCCCTTCGCGCGGCCATTACCGAACAAACGGCGCTGGTTTCCATCATGACGGTCAACAACGAGATCGGCGTCGTTCAGCCGGTGGAAGCGATCGGCGCCATCTGTCGCGAGAAGGGCGTTCCCTTTCACACGGACGCGGCGCAAGCGGTCGGTAAAATTCCCTTCGACGTGGCGGCGGCGAATGTCGGCCTGGCCAGCCTTTCGGGCCATAAGATCTATGGGCCGAAGGGAATCGGCGCGCTTTACGTGCGCCGCCGGCCGCGCCTGCGGCTGGAGCCGCTTTTCAGCGGCGGCGGCCAGGAAGGGGGCTTGCGTTCCGGCACCCTGCCGACCGCCCTTTGCGTCGGCCTTGGCGAGGCGCTGGCGATCGCCGGGAGCGAACGCGAGGCGGAGGCGGCGAAATTGCTCGATTTGCGCACGCGCTTGCTCGATGGCCTGCGTGCAGAGCTTACCGGCGTCACGGTGAACGGCGCCCTGGATGCGCGTATTCCCGGCAACCTCAATTTGAGTTTCGCGGGCATAAACAGCGAAACCCTGATGATGGAGCTTCGCGATCTGGCCCTTTCCACCGGTTCTGCCTGCAGCTCGGAAAGCCTTGAGCCTTCCTATGTTCTGGAAGCCCTTGGCGTGGACGCGGCGATGGCGCGGGCCTCGATCCGCATCGGCATCGGGCGCTTTACCACGGCGGACGAGATCGATCATGCCGTTTCCGCCTTTGCCGAAAAGGTCGCCAAACTCCGCCGCGCCGGCGCCCCTGCATCGGTGGCGGCGGGCTGAATTTCACGGTTCTCGACTTTTTCCTCCGATCTTTCTATCTAAGAGGACCGATTTTGCCACAAGGGCCAAACATGCCGAAAATGACCTTCATCACCCCGGACGGGGCGCGGCGCGAAGTCGATGCGCCGGTCGGCCAGTCGCTGCTTGAAATCGCGCGTGCCAACGACGTGCCGATCGAAGGGGCCTGCGACGGCTCGCTTTCTTGCGCCACCTGCCACATCCACGTGGACCCGGAATATTACGCGCGGTTGGAGGCACCCTCGGAGGACGAGGAAGACATGCTCGATTTGGCCCTGGGCGTGACGAAGTTTTCACGCCTTGGCTGTCAGATACAGATGACCGAAGCACTAAACGGCCTGGCCGTGACGCTGCCGGAGGAAACCGTCAATTGGAAAAAGGGAGTGGGGACGTGAACTCCCTTGGCCTTGACGGCAAGCCGGAAGCAACCCGCGTCGTCGTCGCCATGTCGGGCGGCGTCGACAGCTCCGTCACGGCTGCGCTTTTAAAGGAAGAAGGC
>Ga0209578_10000480_pt1 | contig 50328 bp, 41 predicted proteins | sample tdAd472_FD_187127 | JGI IMG/M metagenome (GOLD analysis project Ga0209578, IMG submission 187127) | Marine sediment microbial communities from the Atlantic coast under amendment with organic carbon and nitrate - tdAd47.2 (SPAdes)... | ecosystem: Environmental > Aquatic > Marine > Coastal >...
CGTGGCTGACGCAAAGATTGTGATTGCCGACCTGAAGAACGCCCTTGTAGAGCGGGATGAAAAAATAACGGCCCTGGAAGCCAAGTTGAAGGTTCGACGTGATCTTCTCCGGCAAGGCTCTCTTTATTTTGAGAAAGGGAAAAAAGGAGCGGTGTCGGGCGATCCTTTCTGTCCCCGCTGTTATGAAGTGGATGAACTGAGGGTTCATCTGATCGTCCGTGATAAGGAGGAATTGATGTGCCCTCACTGTGATCGACGGTTTCAGGAATAGGTATTCTCAGAAATAGCTTTGTATTTGATGCGGGTTAAGTTTCTACAATACCAGACAGTACATACTGTGACCATGTCTGGAGCAAAAGAAAAACTGCGTAGTAAGCGCGAGGTTGCCAAATGGGGGATGGTCGGAACCCTTGGGGCGCTGGTATTGACCGGAATGCTCAAAGGGAGAGCCGCCCGTAAATGGCATATTTTAGCAGGTGTTGGGCTGTTGGGTCTTACCTACTGGCACCAAACCCTGTATGTTCAGGACCCGCGGCGAAAACATTTGCCCGAACCTGATGATACTTTGAAGGCGGTTAAATAATCAGGATGATGAGCTCTCGGTGGGGATTGAAGGATCGCAAAGGCTGGCGCAAGCGTGTTGCGCTTGTGGCGCTGCTGTCTCTGCTCCTGCAACCGTTTGTAACCGCCAGCATGGCTTTCGCCGCCGCTTCCGTTCAAGACGAAGAAGCGTCGTTCAACGCCGATTTGCTTTACACATGCTACTATGGCCAACTTGCCGACACTGCCGGACAAAGTCAGGATGACCAAGACCAACAGTCTGGCAATCAAAGCTGTCCCTGGTGTCTGGCGAAAAATGCCCCGCATGGTTTGAAGGCGATCAGCTTAGCGGATGGATTGCTTGTTCCAACAAGCCATTCCCTAGAGCCAATTCCCGTCACAACGAATACCAGTCCTGAATCTCTGTTCAGGGACGATGCGAGTCCGCGCGCCCCTCCCTTTGTTTGATAAGTGATTTTGTGCTGCTCCGCCATGGAGCGCAATAACCTCAAACAAAGGATTCCTAGATATGGAACAGAAACAATCCATTACCCCGGACGATGAACCGGGTATTGCCCCCGTTCTTATCGGTGCCGGTCTTGTCATGGCGTCAATGATTATTCTCCCTGCCGTCGCCCAGAAAATTGGGGCCGGCACGAGCCTTACGGGTGCGCTCCGGGCGGTGCTCATGAAAGCGTCGCAACGGGTGAACGTTTGATCTGGTAGTTGGTGTGGTGAGACGACTTTTCTCCATAGTTGCGGTTGTTGTGCCGCTGTTATGTCTGGGGGGCTGCGGCGAATCACAGTCGTCGAAGGTGGCTGAGGGCAAACCTGCACCAGACTTTACTTTGCCGGATCTGAATGGAGCGCCTGTCAGTCTGTCGGAACTTAGAGGGAAGACCGTCGTTGTCCGCTTTTGGTCCGATTGGTGTGCGTTCTGCAAGGAAGAGATGACCGATATCGAGCCTGTATACAACGAGTTGAAAGACGGCGGGTTGGTCATTTTGGCGGTCAATGTCGGGCAGGACAGGCAGACGGCCCACGATTTCGTTACCGGCCTTGGAATTACATATCCGACATTACTCGATAAAGAATCCAAGGTGGCAGCGGCTTACGGAGTTATTGGCCTGCCAACTACATTCTTTGTTAATGCCAATGGAGTCGTTGACGGAAAAGTTCTGGGCGAAGCCAAGGAAGGCGTGTTTGTTAAAATGGTAAAAAAGGCGATGTCGTGACCAATCCCTCGGATCCCTGTGACCTCTGCGGCCTTGAAATCGGCAACCGGCCTTACCCCCTGAAATTGCGGGACAAAACCCTGCATTTTTGCTGCGATAGCTGTCAGGGAATCTACCAGATGATCAACGATGTTGAGCCTTGTGAGGATTCCGAAACGGAGTCAAACTCTTTGGTCGAAACACCCAATACGGCCTAGAGCCGATAACAAAAAGGAGAATATTAGATGAGCGTTCCCACAGGCATTTTGCGTAGTATTTTTGGCAACCCAATTGTTGCGTTCGGGACCGGTGTCGCCGTCGGCTTCCTTGGCTACAAATATCGCAAGGAAATCGTCGCTACCGTCGCCAAGACCACCGATATGGGCAAGGATTTTGTCCTCAATCAGAGGGAAAGTCTGGCCGATATTATTGAAGAGGCCAAAGAGGCCGAAGAAAACGCCAATGGGGCAGAGAAGGCCTAAGAGGGTTTTGAGGTGATTAGCCGGAAAAAGAAAAAAACGGATACGGCGAAAGCCTTGAAGGAGGCCCTAATCGTCCGTCATCGGGCGCCGGGTCATGTTCGCTTTCAATTACCTGCAAGCCTTTGCCGAAATGCCGTTGCTGAGGTTTTGGAGAAAGGTCTCTTGGGGCGGGAAGGCATTTATCGTGTCGTTGTGTACAAAGGCTCCTGTAAACTTTCAATTCGGTACACGGAGGGCATAACCGATCTGGCCGCTGTTGCCAGGACGCTCGGTATCTTGGTCGATAAGCTGGCAGAGCGCGGAATTGGTCTGGACTCAGATTCTGAGTCAGAAAAAACGAAAAAACAGAGGACTCTCTATGATGCCGGTGACTGGTTCAAGGAGCTGAAGCCGGTACGCTGGGTCAACGACAAGGTGGAGATGGCAAAGGCTTACGGGCGGGCCTACACCGAGGTAGTAACCTACAAGGTTACTGGTAAGTCAAAATTACCCGTTGATGTTAGCGATTGGACGATCTCATTCCTTAATGACCTAGTGGTTTTCTATCTAATCAAGGTTCATTGGGAGCGCATGACAAATCAGTGGTTACGTGCTCCTTGGGCTCACCGTTATCACTGGCTGACAGTGTTTTATCTCGTGTTTTTGCTCACCAGACACCGCAAGAAGTCCTCCAAATGAGAGTCGGGAGCAGGGTATGAGCGCAGCGCCTAAGCACCTCAAAGTTCTGCATGCCATACGGCGGCGGATCAGAGTCTACTCGCCGACAATCCATGGGGATCCTGAGCGAGCCTATATTCTGGAAATTCTCTTGCGGAAAAAGCCAGAGATTAAGGATGTACGCGCCGTTCCAGCAATCGGCTCCCTAGTGGTTCGCTTTGATTCAAAAGCACTTCCCCATAAAAACCTTCTGATTTTTCTCGATAATATCCTCGGCAATTTGGGAACCAAGAAGCACTCGGCAGATAATAGTAGGCAGGCAAAACAACCCGAAGGGCCGACCCAGGAGTTCCAAGTGGCGGTCGAGGGGATGACCTGCGCATCTTGTGCTTTACTGATCGAGTTAGCGGCAAATCGAGATCCGATGATCCGACAGGCAACGGTAAATTTCGCTTCTGAAACGGCTGTTTTTGAAACCTGGCTGGGGCGTGAGGCGATCTATGACAAGATTGCTCGTCTTGGCTATACGGTCCGGCCAATGGATACCCTGTCGCAACGTCGTCTGGTTGTCGAGCGGGAAAAGGAACGTCTTCGCAAAGCTCGCAATCGTTTCCTTTGGGCAGGAGCATTGGCGTTGCCTGTCATGGCGATTGGTATGGCCATGCCCCAATCATTTAAGTGGAAGCTGGCCGAACTGGTTTTGACCACGCCGGTGCTGTTTTGGTCGGGCAAGCCTTTCTTTACGAAGGCATTAAAACTTGCGGCCCAGCGTCAGGCGAATATGGATACGCTCATTGCTCTCGGTTCCGGCGCTGCCTACGCCTACAGCGTTCCGGCGCTGCTGGCCGGGCGACACCATCTTTATTTTGAAGCTGCGGCGGGGATTGTGACCTTCGTCCTGCTCGGTCGCTATATGGAAGAAAAAGCCAAAGGGAAGGCCAGCGACGCCATTCGACAACTCATCGACCTGCAGCCGCCCAGTGCGCGGGTGATCCGTGACGGAGAGGAGCTTGAAATTCATGTGGACGATCTCGTTGTTGGAGACGTCTGCGTCGTTCGTCCCGGTGAAAAAGTGCCGACCGACGGCGAAGTGGTTCATGGTGTGACCTCACTCGACGAGTCAATGGTTACCGGCGAATCGGTTCCTGTTATCAAAGAGGTGGGACACAAGGTGATCGGCGGCTGTATCAATGGCGCGGGTGCTTTCCATATGAAGGTCACGGCCGTCGGGATGGATACCGTGCTGGCGGGGATTGTCCGCATGGTTGATCAGGCGCAGTCTTCCAAGCTGCCGGTTCAGAAACTTGCTGACAAAATTTCATCAATCTTCGTTCCCAGTGTAATGGCTGCAGCAGGTGTGACATTCGCCGGGTGGCTGGCGGTGAATGCGCGGACGACGACGGCTTTGGCCAATGCCATCGCCGTGCTCCTGATTGCCTGTCCTTGCGCCCTGGGGTTAGCGACGCCGACGGCCGTGATGGTTGGCACCGGAAGGGCCGCCCGCGGAGGGGTTTATATCAGAAACGGTGAAGCGCTTGAGGTCGCATCGAAAATCACCACTCTGATTTTCGACAAAACAGGAACCATCACCGAGGGAAAACCTTTGGTCACTGACATCCGGCGAGTCGGAAAAATCAAGGATGACGAATTGTTGGAATTGGTTGCTTCAGTGGAAAACGCCTCCGAGCATCACATGGGCCGGGCCATCGTCGCCTATGCTCGTGAGCACGATATTCATCCCATACCCGTTAAAGATTTCAAGTCGCATACCGGCCTGGGTGTCACGGCCAAGGTGCGGGGCAAAAAGATCACCATCGGCAGTGCAGCCTTGATGCGTGAGCAGGGGGTCGAAATTGGTGATCTGCGGAAGCAAGGATTGGACCTAAGCCGTCAGGGAAAAACTGCTGTTTTTGTCGCCGTCAATGGTTCCGTGGCCGCTCTTTTTGGTGTTGCCGACCGCCCCCGCGAAACCTCGGCAGCTGCCATTGCGCGCCTCCACAAGATGGGGATCAAAGCCATCATGGCGACCGGCGACGTGGAGGCCACGGCCCGCCAGATAGCCTCTGAGGTGGGCATCGATACGGTTGTTGCACAAGCGTCGCCCGAGAAAAAGCTAGAGCTAATCAACTCGTTGCGGGCGCGGGGCGAGGTCGTTGGCATGATCGGAGACGGCATCAACGACGCCCCGGCTCTGGCCGCTGCCGATGTTGGATTCGCCGTCGGGTCCGGCACAGATGTTGCCATCGAAGCAGCACCTGTAACGCTGGTCAGCGGTGATATTATTAAGGTTGCTGAATCCATCGATCTCAGTGGACGTACTATGAGTATCGTTAAACAGAACCTTGTCTGGGCTTTCGGCTACAACACGGTCGCCATTCCGGTCGCCGCCCTAGGGCGGTTGAGCCCGGCGATTGCGTCGGCGGCTATGGCTCTGAGTTCACTGTCGGTTGTCGGCAACTCTTTGCGTCTACAGAAGTAACGGGAACGGCGGCACTATGGCATTTGGACAATTGGATTACTGGCTGGCTTTCATGAGCGGTATTCTGGGGTCCGGCCACTGCATCGGTATGTGCGGTTCCCTGGTTTGCGCCTTTTTCATGAAAATGGAAAAAATCGAAGGCAATGTTGTTCCCTATGCCGCGTACCATTTATCTCGCATTACCATTTATACATTTTTCGGAACCCTGGCGGCGTTACTTGGCTTTGCCCTGATATCGACGGGTCTGCTTGGCAAGGCCCAGGGCATATTGCAGATCATTGCGGGCACCATCGTGATTCTTCTGGGGCTTGATCTGCTTGGGTGGTCACCCCTTCGCATTTCGGCCTTTAAGCTACCGGTCAACTTGTTCAAGACCGTTTTTATGAAGGCGACCCAAAAGGGTCCGGTTGCCGGAGCCGCCATGGGTGGCGTCCTAAATGGTTTTATGCCTTGCGCTCTGACCCTAGCAATTGCCGTCAAAGCAACCAGTGCAGCCCAGCCGTGGGAAGGAGCTTTGTTGATGCTGGCCTTCGGCCTTGGGACTCTGCCGTCCATGTTGTTTGCCAGTGTCGTTATTGGAAAACTGGGAACCAAGGCACGCGGCTGGCTGCTTAAGGGGGCTGCGGTTTTCGTTATCATTCTCGGGATTAATACCCTGTATCAGGGAGCGCGGTTCTTCAATGTCATGAAGAACCTGCCTAACTGGTGAGCAAGAGAATGCCGGAAACAGATATTCCCGTAAGCGCAATCCCAATCTGCCGTCACAATGCGGCATTGGCGGGGGGACTCTATTCTGCTGCCTGCATCACTTTGTCTGATGCCGATCACCGGATCATCACGTCTCTGGTCAGAACGGTGGATAAGGCAATACAGTTACCGGCTTACCGGGAAGCGGTTCTGGAGAGTGCCGGTGAGGTCGCAGCTCATGATCCGGGTACCCCGGGTGCGGCCATCGGGTTTGATTTTCATTTGACGAAAACCGGCCCAAAACTCATTGAAATTAACACAAATGCCGGAGGCGCCTTGTTGAGTGCCGGTTTGTTTGACAACCGTCACTGCCTTGCGCTCCATGACCCGGAAGAGGAGCAACTCGCCATGTTTGCCGCCGAGTGGCGAGCCTGGGCGGGTGATCGCACTTTAAAGCGGATTGCCCTTGTCGATGACATGCCAAAGAAGCAGCCTCTCAGACGGGAATTCGACCTCTATAGGGAACTGTTTAAAGGTGCTGGATGGGAAACGGTCATTTGTGACCCTGCCGAACTGGCCATTCAATCGGGGCGTCTAAGTCACGCGGCCGGGCCGATTGATTTGGTTTACAATCGATTGACCGATTTTGCTCTGGAAGAGGTAAAGTGTCGAGCGCTCCGCCGGGCTTATCTGGAAGGTCTAGCCCTAATCACCCCGCATCCGCGCGCCCATGCCTTGCTGGCCGACAAGAGCCGGCTGGCTTTGTTGGGAAATCGGGAAGCCATGCTGGGCTTGGGACTTTCGGAAGAAGAGGCCGGACTATTGGCAACGGTTATTCCCGAGGTAACGCCGGTGATGCCCTTTAACGCCGACAAGCTCTGGGCGTTGCGGCGGAAGCTTTACTTCAAACCGATCAACGGGTTTGGCAGTCGTGGCGTTTACAACGGGGCGAAACTGACCCGGAAGGTCTGGGGAGAGATTGTCAAAGGGGGGTATGTGGCGCAAGAGACCATTCCTCCCAGCTTATGCGAAGTTGGTGAAGACGCGCCTCTTAAACTTGATCTCCGGGCCTATACTTACCAGGGACGAATTCAACACTATGCCGCCCGTCTTTTCCGGGGCCAGACACTGAATTTTAAAACGCCGGGCGGTGGTTTTGCACCGGTTGTTTTGCCGTCCGATCGTGTCGCTTGCTGAGGGAAAAACAAATGAACCGTACGACCCTATTTGCGGTCCTTGTCGTTGCTGGTCTTTCTGGGCTTGGCGGCTATTTGGCTTTTTTTAACGGTGCCAGGAACGATAGTGGAGAATTTACCGTGCCGGTCAAGATCGAAACGGCTGAAATTGGTGGTCCTTTCGAACTGGTTGACCATACGGGCAAGAAGATTACCGATAGAGATTTTCTTGGCCGCTATACGTTAGTCTATTTCGGTTATATTTTTTGTCCAGATGTCTGTCCTACGTCTCTGCAGCATTTGGTTGATGCGCTGGATTTATTACCGCAGGAAATATCAGATCGGGTCACACCTCTATTTGTTTCGGTCGATCCAGACCGAGACCAACCGTCTCAACTAGCAGAATACGTGGAGCTGTTTCATCCAAAGCTGGTCGGCGCCACTGGCACACGCGAACAAATCGACGCCATGGCAAAAGGGTACAGAGCGGGCTATCGCCTGAATAAGCAAAGCCCCGACGATATGGACTATTCGGTTGATCACACGTCGCTGACCTACTTGATGGGCCCTGATGGCAAATACATCAAGCATTTCCCCTACGGCATGACCGGCGACGTCATGGCTAAGAGAATTGAACAATTGGTGAAATAATCCTCAGTTAAAGGATCAGCGGGACTGTTTGCCAAAGTTAGTATCCTCTCCCCGTAACCAAATTAAAATGCCTCTAACTCAATACCTTAGATGGATTTTTCGTTCCGGGGTGAGGGGGCGAAGACTTCAAAAACAAGCGCAGGGTAAGCAGACAACGGCCAATTTTGGCAAGCTGGCGGCAAAACTTGTCCGGGTTTGATCATAGTTAAGTTGACCAAACGCTAATCTAAGCATATTGCTTTTCGAAATGGGGCGGCGTTCTTTCTTTTGAACGCCTTTGGAACAATTTGAATTTGTTTTGCGGAACTCAGTGATGGGGCCCCATGGGAGTCTTTTGCCTTAAGAGATCGAGTGTTCGGCGGTGGCGCGCACGCGTTACGGTTATGGCCTTGCTTGCGCTCGTACTCCAGCCATTGCTGCCGGCGGCTCTTTCGCATGCTTCCGAAAACCCTGTTGCGGCGAGTGCGGAAAGCGCCCTGCAGGCGGATCTCCTTTTTACCTGTCTTGCCGGTCTTTCAGGGTATGAAGCGCCTCAAAAAGGGGGCGATCAAGATACGCCGGATTTGCCATCCTGTCCTTGGTGCGTCGTCAAAATTTTCGGCAAAAATCTGGCGTTGGCGCCGCAGCCTTCGGACCTGCCTGCTCCCTCAATTTCATGGCGGCTTGGGTGGTCGGCCAAACTCGCCGATGGGACGGCGTCTCATACAAATTCGACTAAACAGCCGCGTGCGCCTCCCTATTGGGTCTGATTTCAATTGAAACGGATTTCTTGCCGACCTTTGAGCCAGTGGTACGGGAAATCCAAGCCTTTCTAGAAATGATCTGTATATGAGGACGCAGCCTCTTTGGCTGCGCGGTTTAGACTATGTTCACTTACGATTGCCCGCGAGGCAAATTCGGCGCAGCCCTTTGCGCATTTTCTTTGATGACAGCAGTTTCCCTGCCCGTGATGGCGGAAGACCAGATGCTCGCCGACACATCGGTTGTGTTGGATGAAGTGTCGGTAACTGCCACGCGCGCTGAGCGAGGCACCAAAGAGGTTCCAACGTCAATTACCGTTGTTGGGGCACAGCGCATCGAAAATGAAAAGATGTTCAATATCAAGGATGCTTTGCAGGGCACCCCGGGGGTCCAGATCAATTCCAAAAATGGCGGCTTCGATTCGCGGCTGGTTATCCGTGGAGCAGGGCAAAAAGCCGCCTACGGGGTTCGCGAAATCATGGTGCTCCGTGATGGCGTTCCGATGACCGATCCGGACAGCTTCACCCGTTTCGACTTTATCGACACACAGGATATCGAACGCATTGAAGTGACCAAGGGGCCAGGCTCGATCTACGGCGGAGGCTCATCGGGCGGGGTTATTCAAATACTCTCCAAGTCGGTTTTCGAGCTTGATGAAAACCGCGTCCGTGTTGGCGCCGGCACCAGCGGAACAACCAACGGCCATGCCCGTGTGGGATCAATGGTGGGAGACAACGATGCCCTGGCATTTACCGTTTCGCGCCGGGCGATAAAAAACCAGTGGCGACGGTGGAATGAATTTGAGAGCACCCAGGCCAGCCTGAAACATGGACATATTTTCGAGGACGGCGGGACCTGGGAAACGGAGATCAGTTTGTCCGACGTCAACATGCAACTGCCCGGTTCTCTCAGTGAGTCTCAGTTTGAGGACTTCAAGGACACCGGCAAACAGCTCGATACCTATAACGCCTGGAAATACTCAGGGCGCGATTCCAACAGCTATTTCTTCAATTCGAAGTACGAGCTGGAAAGCGGCGATATCACCTATAAACCACGCCTCTATGCCAACAAGTGGAGCCACTACCACCCGGTAACCGGCGTGATCAATGTCAGCCCGGACAACTATGTTGTCGGGGGGGATGGCGAAATCAACTGGAAGCACGACCTACTTGGAGAGTCGCTACTTGTGCTTGGCTTGAGTGCCAGGATGGACAAAAGCATCGATGCCAGAAAGTACCAGTACCGCGACTACACGACCTGTTGCGGTGGCCGGATTTCAGAAGTGACAAGCGACCAGAAGGGCGACCTGATGGAAAAGGAGGATTCCCTCCATACTCAGTTTGGTCTCTTTGCACAGGAAACGCTTAAGCCCAACGATAAGACGTTGATGGATATCAGTTTCCGCTTTGATCGTTCCGATCTCAGCATCGATAAAAATGAGATGACGACCTACGATTATTCCGCAGGAAGGTACACGACGGGGGCAGGAATTACTGAAACCGACAAGGGTTTCAACCTGTTTTCGATAAGGCTTGGTGGTAGCTATGCAGTTACGCCGAGCGACAATATCTACGCCTCTCTCGCCCAGTCTGATCAAGTTCCATCAAACTCCGAAGTGGAAAGCAACTCCGCTTTGACGCAATCGACAACCCGTACCTTCGAACTCGGTGCGAAAGGACGGAGGGCCAGCCTCAGCTACGATGCCGCAGTCTATTACGGGTTGACTACGGATGAAATCGTCTCGGTCTCCGAAAATGACGAAACCGTCTACAGGAATGCCGGGGAAGTCGAGAAGATGGGTTTTGAATTTGCCGGGTCCTATGCAGTGACCGACCAGTTTACCCTGGGAGCCAACTATGCCTTTACCCGGATTAAATATCTCGAATTCACGGAACCTGTTAGCAGCGTCAACTACAGCCGTAACGGCAACTACATGCCTTACGTTCCCAAGCACCAGTATAGCCTTTCGCTGAACTATGACAGTGGATGGGGGTTGAAGGGCGGTGTCCGCACGGAAACGTGGAGCTCCTATTTCCTGGACAACGCCAATTCTGAAATCTACGACGGCTTCAAGTTCATCACCAACGCCAACCTCAACTACGACTTTAATGAGAAGGCGTCTTTGTCGTTCAATATCGAAAACCTGTTCGATAAACACTATGCGGTTGATGCCGATAAAAGCACGACAGGAACCAAGAAGTTTTCCGCCGGTCAACCTCGGACATTTGTCCTCAGCTTCACCAAGAAGTTCTAGGAGGGGCAAATGAAGAAAAACTTTCTCAAGGCAACGGCCCTTGCAGCATTGCTTTTTGCGCTGCCTGCCTCGGCCCAGCATGCTCACCATGGTGGTGGGCCTAAAAGCATAAAAGCCCCTGTCTGGACAGCCTATCCCATCCTTATTGCAGGTGGCGGGTATAGCCGGACCGGGACCCAAATCCACCCTTTCAATCTGCATGCCATGGTAGGGACGAGTTACGCTTCCTTTTATGGGCAGGGGAAAGATGCGCTCGCGCAGGCGACAAATGATCTAAAGGTCGATCAGGACGGAACGGTGCGGGTGAAATCCGGGAAACAGGGAGGCTACTACCTTGTTCAGGTTTTTGGTCATGGACCACAAGGAGAGGAAACGACTGCCAGCGCTTTTAAGTACTTCTCAAACCCCGGTCCTGCTCCACGCAACTTGCTTGCGGCCGTTCGCCCTGGTTTCGAGATCGTTCCAAACATACTGCCCCGTGAGCATGCCCACTACCGGGAAGGCGAAACATGGAACTTCAGGGTAAGGGGCAATGGCGAAGCTGTGCCCTATGCCAAGGTTGTTATGGAAACCTCGAACGGCACACAAAGAACCTTTACCGGCGATGCAAACGGTTTGGTTGCTGTGACATTCCCCACTGACTTTATAGATATACCCAAAGATCAGTGGCGTCATGGGCGCCCGCCTGCCTCGAAATTTGTGCTTGCCGTGCGGCACGAAGGGCTACTGGCGACATTCAATGGCGGCTATCGCCTCGGCGCATACGGTGACAAAGACCTGATGGCAGGAATTGGATTTGCCGTGGTCGGCATGGCTGTCGCCGCGCCGATTGTTTTTCGCCGTAAAAAGAAAAAGGGGGGCTGAGCCATGGGTCAGGCTTTTACACTTTCACGTCTGCGCTTAACGGTTCAGGTGGTGATGTTGGTTTTCACCGTCTACGGCGGGGCGCTGGTCGGGCACTATCTGGCCGACAAAGTGACGGGGGCGCTGCCGTCTCTCTCTTGTGCGTTTGATCAGCAGAACTCGGGATATTGCGTCCTTATTCCCTTGCAGCACCAACTCCATCACAGGGTTGGTGAAAGTATCGTTCGATTTCAGCAGTTCAGCTACGAATACCTTATTCCGCTGGGCTTCACCATGATGACGTTTCTTTTGTTTTTCATGGTGCTCAATAAGGCTTTTTGCGGTTGGATTTGTCCGCTGGGAACTGTGCAGGAGCTGCTTTCCAAGGTTGGCAGGTGGTTTAAACTACCGGTTAGGCGACTCAATCAAAGTACGGTTGGCCGCGTCCGCCCAGTTAAATGGGCCATGCTGATTTTACTGGTTCTCGTTCTGCCTCTCATGGCCGGACTTGGGTATACCAGCTATGTCACAGGGGATGCCTATTGCCAGGTGTGCCCCTCTCGCATCGTTACGACTTTGTTGACGGCGAATGCTGAACAAATCGCGGTAAATACTGCCGATACGACGGCGTATCTTTTCAGTGCGGCGAGGAGCGCCATTTTTGGCTTTGTGTTGATCCTAGCGTTTGGGGTACGGCAACCCTATTGCCGGATTTGTCCGATGCTGGCACTGCACGCGGTTTTTCGGCGACTTGTACCGTTGCGGTTGTCAAAGAAACAAAGCGGCGATCGTTGCGGTACCTGTAAGTCTTGCTATCTCGCTTGTCCAATGGACATTCACGAGGTGGCCTTTGAATTCGGCGGTAAGGCGTTTCATCAAGACTGCACCATGTGTGGTCGCTGTGTTGAGTATTGTCCGGACGACGGTCTGCTATCCCTTAAACTCGGTCCGCTGACGCTTTTCAGTTCCTCGAAAGAGTATGCGAAAAGAAGGGCGAAAACCGAAAAGCCGGATGGGACCCCGCGTCCCGGCAAGTCTACTTCAAGACCGTCAGACCAACCGGCACCGGCGGAGTAGAATATGGGACCCGAGTTGTATCATCCCGATGCCGCACCCATGGCCGTCGGATTGATGTCGATTTGGTTGCTCGGCCTTTCCGTTGGACTGACCGCTTGTACGGCAACCTGCTTGCCCTTCATGGGGGCGCTGGTGATCGGCGGCGGACAGTCCCTCGGCGGGGCTTTTCGGCAAACCGGGGCGTTTGCGCTGGGTAAGGTTCTCGCCTACACCGCGCTTGGGGGCGCGGCGGGCTTTTTGGGGGAGGTTCTTCTTGATGTGGTTGAAGGCAACCTTGGGCATTGGCTTATCGGCGGGGTGAGCATTGCCGCGGGTGGACTGCTTCTCTATTCCCATCAAGTAGCAAACGGTTGTCGCACATCACGCCTGCTAAATGGAGCGCCGCCGTTTGCTCTTGGCTTTGTCCTGAGCTTTGTTCCCTGTGCCCCTTTGGCTGCTCTGCTTGCTGCCGCTGCCTTGGGAGGAGACCCATGGCAAGGCTTGGCTATGGGCGGAATGTTTGGGCTCGGCGCTGCTTTGACCCCTCTGTTTGTCGTGGTTCCGTTGCTTGGGAGCTTTGGGCAGGAAATGATTCGGCAAAATCCTCGTCTAATGGTCGGCGTGCGGTGGCTGGGGGCATTGATCCTTGTCGCACTCGGTCTGCGACGGATTCTCTTGGCGTTCTAAGGGGTGCCAGCGATGGTCATTAAAACCTTCAACCCGGTTTATGGCGCTACGATGGCGCTGACCCTGTCGATTGGCGTGCATCTATCTCTGGCGATGGGATTGTTATCCATGGCCCAAATGGAAGTTACGCCGCCTTCCGCCGTTGGTGGTTTTGAAGTTGTTGATCTTTCCGCATTTGGGGCTGCGGCTCCGGAACCTGTTGAAGAAGAGCCAGTTAAGGAAAAGGTCGTGGAAAAGGAGCTGGAACCGGAGCCGCCAGAACCTGAGCCAGAACCTGAGCCAGAACCTGAGCCAGAGCCTGAGCCGGAGCCGGAGCCGGAGCCGGAGACAGAACCAACTGTAATCGAAAAGAAAATGGAGCCGGTTCCGAGAGAGAAACCGAAACCCAAAATCAGGCCAATTGTTAAAGCAAAGCCAAAAGTGCCGCCCAAAATGCCGCCAAAGAAGCAAGCGGTTCCCAAGCCGAAACTTCAGCCGCGTTCTATTGGAAGCCAAAACGCCTATGTCCCGCCAAAGAGCGATGCAGCCTACCTTCGTAATCCCAAGCCAGCTTACCCAGCGCTCGCCAAGCGAAGAGGGATGCAAGGCACCGTTTTGGTGTATGTGGAGGTTTCCGCACAAGGGCTTCCTCTTGCGGTTAGAATCAAAAAAAGCAGCGGCTTCATACTTTTGGATAAGGCAGCGTTAAAAGCCGTCGAGGCGTGGCGGTTTGCCCCTGCTAAACGGGGCGGAAGGCCCATTCGGGCAAGTGTTGAAATTCCCATCCGTTTTACACTGAGCAAAGCGTAGCAAGGACCACGAAATGGAATTGATGAATTTAAAACTGTTCTCCTGGTGGGCGGATTCCGATTGGATCGTCCGGGGTGTCTTTATCTTGCTGATTGCCCTCTCGATGATCAGTTGGACCATCATGATCTACAAGGCGCATCAGCTTTCACGTGCCTATCGCGGTGAACGGAAAATCAGCGGGGGCCATGCGAAAATGGACGGACTGCCATCGGGGCATGTCGTTCAGGGGCTTCAAGGAATTGCCGAGCCGGACCGGGAAACCATGGCCGGGGTTTTGGTGCGGGAAAGCCGTCTGACTTTTGAGGGCGGTTTGACGCCCCTGGCGACCATCGGCAACACCGCACCGTTCATCGGGTTGTTCGGCACCGTGTGGGGTATCATGCACGCCCTGCAAGGGTTAAGCGGGGCGGAAACCCTGAGTATGGATTTGGTGGCCGGTCCGGTGGCCGAAGCCCTGGTCGCCACGGCGGCGGGGTTGTTTACCGCGATCCCCGCCGTGGTTGGCTACAACCTTCTGCTGCGCCAGCTGCGCCGCCTGTTCGGCGCGGTGGAAGGAAATACGGTGCGCATTCTCGCCAATAAAACCATGGAAGCCTGACCATGGCCGGCGGTATTTCCGGGGGCGATCCCGACCAACCGATGAGTGAAATCAACGTGACGCCGCTGGTCGACGTCATGCTGGTGCTCTTGGTGATCTTTATCGTTGCGGCGCCACTCATGGCTGAGGCCTTGCGCGTTGATTTGCCGAAGGCCCAGGCCGAGCCGATGACCGAGCCGAAGGTGACGACGTTGGAGGTTCTGTCCAACGGCGAACTTATGCTCGATGGAGAGGTCGTTGTGGATGCGAACCTGTTGGATCGGCTGCGGGCTGTTGTGCATTCGGAGGCGGAGCGGGTGTTGAAACTGGGGGGCGACGGCGCGGTTCCTTATCAGCGCATCGCCGAGGTTTTGTCGATCGCCAAACAAAGCGGGTTCAAACGCATCGCCTTTGCGACTCAAGCGCCAAGCGATTCAGATTAAGTCGATCGCGCTCTAATGGTTGGAATACTGAATTCGACCATTGCAAAGAAAGACTCTCACTTGACGTAGGGTCCCCAATCTGACCTTGACTTTCATCCGGGCGAGCAATAGCTGACAAGGAGAAAAACATCCCCATTGTTTGAAAGTGCGGGGCGGCATGACGGAAAAACGATATCGGGTTTGTTCGATTTGCGAAGCGACCTGCGGATTGGAATTCACCCTCGATGGCGAAGAGATCGTTTCCATTCGGGGAAACGACACCGACGTTTTTAGCCATGGGTTCATTTGCCCGAAAGGGATTGCACTCAAGGATCTTCACAACGACCCGGATCGATTGAAGACGCCCCTGATTAAGCGGGACGGGGTTTTCGTCGAGGCCTCTTGGGATGAGGCGTTTGCCGAGATCGCCAAACGCCTACCGCCGATTATTCAGAAATATGGCAAAGACGCCGTCGCCACCTACAGCGGCAACCCCGGCGCCCACAAAGCCTCCTTGGGGCTCTATGGGGGCGTTATACGCAAGGCCATCGGCACAAAAAATATCTTCACCGCCAGCACGCTCGACCAGATGCCCAAACAACTTTCCTCAGGATTGATGTTCGGCTCCTGGCTGTCCATCGCCGTACCGGATATCGACCGTACGGATTACCTGCTGATCTTGGGAGGCAATCCGTTGGTCTCCAACGGCAGCATCTGGACGGTGGCCGATTTTAGAGGGCGCTTGAAGGCCTTGCAGGCGCGCGGCGGTAAGATGGTGGTGATTGATCCCAAGCGCAGCGAGACCGCCAAAGCGGCCGACGCTTATCATGCCATCAAGCCCGGTGCCGACGGTCTGTTTTTGGCGGCCGTCGTTCAAACGTTGTTTACCGAGGGGCTGGTCGATCTGGGCCGCCTTGAAAACCATCTCAATGGTGTCGCAGACGTCGAAGCCGCCGTTTCAGGTTTTACGCCGCAAGCGGTTGCCGCTCGCTGCGGGATCGAGGCCGAGACGATCAAACAGATCGCCCGCGATATCGCCGGAGCGGAACGGGCTGCCGTCTATGGGCGGATCGGCACCTGCACGCAGGAATTCGGCACGCTCAATAGCTGGTTGGTCGACGTCATCAATGTGTTGACCGGAAACCTGGATCGGGAAGGCGGGGCCATGTTCCCCAAGGCGGCGGCCTTTGCGTCCAACCTGCGCGGCAAGCCCGGCCAGGGGCGTGGCATCATTACTGGACGGTATCATAGCCGGGTTGGTGTTCACCCCGAGGTGGCTGGTGAGTTTCCGGCGGCCTGTCTGGCCGAAGAAATTGAAACGCCGGGCGAGGGGCAGGTGCGGGCCCTGATCACAATCGCCGGCAATCCGGTGCTCAGCTCACCGGGTGGCGAAGCTCTGGGCGAGGCCTTGGACCAACTCGACTTCATGGTCAGCCTTGATATCTACCTCAATGAAACTACGCGCCATGCCGATGTGATTTTGCCCGGCGTTTCGCCCTTGGAGGAGGAGCACTGGGATACGGCGCTCAATCAGTTGGCAACCCACAACACGGCGCGCTTCTCGCCGCCGATGTTTGAAAAGTCGCCGGACCATCCCTTCGAATGGGAAGTGTTGCTCAAACTGGCGGCGATTGTTTCCGGCTCCAACGAAACCGTTGAGGCCATGGATGACGCCATTGCCGCAAGTTCTGCCCCAAAGGAAGTCTTGGACATGCTGGTTGCGAAAAGCGGCCCGGCGCGTCTGGTCGAGTTGGGCATTCGCTCCGGCCCCTATGGCGATGGTTTTGGTCAAAATCCGGACGGGCTAACGCTACAAAAGCTGCTCGACACTCCCGACGGTATAGATCTCGGTCCGTTGGCTCCCCGCATTCCGGAAGTCTTGCGTACGCCCTCGGGCAAAATCGAATTGGCACCCGAGATGCTGTTGGAGGACATGAAACGCTTGAACGCTTTCCTGAAAGGGAGTGGTCAGGACGGCTTGGTGATGATTGGCCGCCGAGCGCTTCGGACCAACAATTCCTGGATGCACAATCTGCCCGTTCTAGCCAAGGGGCCGAACCTTTGCACCCTGCAAATCCATCCCTCCGACGCTGAAAACGCCGGTGTTGAAACAGGCGGCAAGGCGCGGGTCAAAGGCAATAAAGGGCAGTTCGATATGGTGATCGAGGTGACCGAAGACGTGATGCCCGGTGTCGTTTGCGCCCCTCACGGCTGGGGCCATGATTATGATGGTATTGCTCTCACGGTAGCTGCGCAAAATCCGGGGGGCAACAGCAACGCAGTGGCAACCGATGGTCTGCGGTTCGACCCGCTGTCGGGGAATGCCGTGTTGAACGGCATCCCCGTGACCGTTGAGCCTGTTCCCGCCTGAACCCGTTCGATCACCATGGCGATGCCCTGGCCGACGCCGATGGACATGGTGGTGAAACCGGTCAACTCCTCGGGCCAAACGAGCATGGTGAAATCATCATGAACGCGCTGATGACGGTGTCAAAGCCTGCGCAACCCTGCGCCATGGTGCCGACGATGTGACCCAAGAAAGCATTATCGCCTAGAGCGCGATCGACTTAATCTGAATCGCTTTGCGATCCCGATTAAGTCGTGAATCGCCCTCTACCCCATTAAGAACGAGCAGATTCACGTATTCATATTTCACCACGAAGTGGTTCAATATAAATACGATCTGCTCTAGTGCCACGAAAATATGGCAGCCTATAAATGCCCTCACGAGGTTGCAATTATGGAAAAACTTCCTAAATCCGCTACGGGGAAGGTTGAGTGGCGAAGGCTGCAAGAACTTGAACGGGCTTAGGGTCAATAGATCCTAATTCAGGGGCCCACAAAAAGGAACGAGGAGACGCATACCGTGAATCGGGACACAGTTTTTATCGATGGTCAGTGGGTGAAACCCCACGGCCAAGCGAAGATCGACGTCGTCAATCCGGCGACCGAGCAGGTGCTGGGAACGATCCCTGCTTGTGATGCGGAAGACGCGGAAGCCGCCGTATCGGCAGCGCGCCGGGCGTTCGACGGCTGGTCCGCGACCACCGTTGAAGAGCGGGTCGACTACCTGAACAAAATCTTTGAAGGACTGAAAGACCGGGCCGACGAAATCGCCCAGACCATCACCGATGAAGTGGGCATGCCGCTCAAGCTCTCGGCGATGATCCAGGCCGGGTCGCCGATTGGTCAGTTCAAAGGCATGACCAAGTTGTTGCCAACCTTTGAGTTCGAAAAGAAAGTCGGCAATTCGCTGGTTGTCCGTGAGGCGATGGGCGTGGCGGTCTGCATTACGCCGTGGAACTATCCGCTGCACCAGATTGCTGCCAAGGTGGCCCCGGCGTTAGCGGCGGGCTGCACGGTGGTACTGAAACCCAGTGAAGTCGCGCCGATGAACGCTTTTATTCTGGCTGAAGTGATTGAAGCCGCCGGACTGCCCAAGGGGGTGTTCAATCTGGTCACCGGCTATGGTCAGGAAGTGGGCGAACCGCTGGTCAAGCACCCGGAAGTGGACATGATCTCCTTTACCGGTTCGACTGCAGCCGGACGGCGGATTTCGGAATTGGCCGCGCAACAGATCAAGCGCGTGTCGTTGGAGCTGGGAGGCAAGTCGGCGGCTATTTTGCTCGATGACGCCGACATGGTGAAAGCCGTCAAAGGCGTGTTCAACGCCTGCTATATCAACTCAGGCCAAACCTGCACCGCGCATACCCGTTTGCTGGTGCCGAAAAGCCGCTACGACGAAGTCAAAGAGATTGCCGCCAAGGTGGCTGACGGTTGGACCGTCGCCAACCCCAACGAAGAAACCGCGCGGCTTGGCCCGCTGGTTTCCAAGGCGCAGTGGGACCGGGTCCAGAGCTACATCAAAAAAGGCATTGAGGCCGGTCTCGATGTGGTTGCGGGCGGTGAAGGCAAGCCGGAAGGACTGGAAACCGGCTATTACGTTAAGTCCACCATCTTCGGCAAGGTCGACCCCAAGTCGGAAATCGCCCAAGAGGAAATCTTCGGGCCGGTGTTGGCGATCATCACCTATAAGGACGAAGATGAAGCCGTCGCCATCGCCAACGATTCTATCTACGGTCTTTCTGGCGGCGTCTGGTCGGCTGACGAGGAACGCGCTCTCAAAGTGGCGCGGCGTATTCGAACCGGCATGGTCGATGTTAATGGCGGGGCCTTCAACCCCATCGCGCCGTTCGGTGGCTACAAACAATCGGGCAACGGGCGCGAGTTCGGCCTTTATGGTTTGGAAGAGTTTCTCGAAACCAAATCGATCCAGATGTAACAAGTCCTGACGCCTAAAAAGAAAAACCCGGCCGATTGAGCCGGGTTTTTTTGTGAAGGATGTCGTTCCCTCTAAATGGCGAGGTACTGCTGGCGCAGGTCTTCGTTGTCCAACACCTCTTGCGAGGTGCCGTCGAACACCACCTGTCCCATATCCATGATGATCGCCCGGTCGGCAAGGTGCAGCGCCGCGATGGCGTTCTGCTCGACGATGATCGTCGTGATGCCGTGTAGTTTGATCTCTTCCAAAATGGATTCGATTTCATGCACGATGACCGGAGCCAAACCTTCGTAGGGTTCGTCCAACAATAAGAGCTTGATATCGCGCGCCAACGCCCGCGCAACGGCCAGCATTTGCTGCTCACCGCCCGAAAGGGTGACCCCTTCCTGGTTGCGCCGTTCGGCGAGCCGCGGAAAGTGCTCGTAAAGCCGTTCGATCGACCAGCCGACCGGCGGGGCGATCTGCGACAGTTCAAGGTTCTCATGAACCGTCAGCCCCGGAATGATGCAGCGGTCTTCCGGCACGAGGCCAATGCCGACGCGGGCCGCCTCGTAGGAGCTCATGTTGTGCAGTGGTTGGTGGTCCAGCCAGATTTCACCATGGTTGAGTTGCGGATCGTCCATTCTGGCCAAAGACCGCAAGGTCGACGTCTTGCCGGCGCCGTTACGACCGAGAAGGGCGACGATTTCACCTTCGTGGATATCGAAGCTGACGCCCTGGACGATATAACTTTCACCGTAGTAGGCCTGAACGTCCCAGGCCGAGAAAAAGGCCGGAGCCGATCCGTGGGACTGAACCGGCGCAACCCCGGGCGCTCTTTGTTTAACCTGCTCACTCATAGGTGGGCTCCTCCCAAGTAGGCTTCTTGAACGCGGGGATCGCCCTTGATGTCTTCAGGCTTTCCTTCGGCGATCACCGTGCCCTGGGCGAGCACGCTGATTTTGCTGGCCAGCGAGAAAACGACGTGCATGTCGTGTTCGATGACCACCTTGGTAATGCCGCGTTCGCCGATCTTTTTGAGAAGATCGATGGTGTTGTTCGTGTCGGCACGGGACATACCGGCTGTCGGTTCGTCGAGCAGCAACAGTTTTGGCTCTTGGACCAGGCACATGGCCAATTCCAAGCGCCGCTTGTCACCGCGCGACAGACTGTTGGCGATAACGTGCCGTTTTTCAGCCAAGCCGATATCTTCAAGGATATGTTCGGCCTTTTCGATCACGTCTTTCTGGGCTGTCACACCTGCCCAGCCGTTCATTTTGAACGCACCGTCCCGTCTGGCGAACGCCGGGATCATGGCGTTCTCGAGGATCGACAATTCGCCGAAAACCTCCGGGGTTTGGAAAACGCGCGAGACGCCGGCTTGGTTAATCGCGTGTGGCGACAGGCCCAACAGCGACGTATTGCCGTTGAACATAACCGTACCGGTGTCCGGGATCAGGCGACCGATAAAGCAGTTGAGAAGCGTCGATTTCCCTGCTCCGTTCGGCCCGATGATGGCGTGGACGGCCCCGTCTTCCACGGTCAGGTTTACGTCATTCAGCGCCTTGAGGCCGGCGAAGTTTTTGTTGACGCCTTTGACTTCGAGAATTGCAGTCATTTTCCGCGACCTCCCTATTCGCTAGCCGGTGCTGGGGTTGAAGCGGTTTCTTCGCGCCCTTTTCGAGTCACGAGGTTATAGAGGCGTCTAAAGCCTTCCACCGCACCACCCGGCAGATAGATCACAATGACCATGAAGAGCAGACCTAAGGTCAGGTGCCAGCCTTCACCGACGAACAGGCTGGTGAACGACACCACGGCCCCTTCGAGGAAGTCGGGTAAAAACGAAAACACGTTATGAAGAAGCGTTTCGTTGAAGGAGGAGAAAATATTCTCGAAGTACTTGATGACAGCCGCGCCAATTACCGGACCGAGCAGGGTGCCGACACCGCCGAGGATGGTCATCAAAACCACCTCGCCAGACGCCGTCCATTGCATGCGTTCTGCCCCGGCGAGCGGATCGGTGCAGGCCATCAACGTTCCGGCCAAACCGGCGTACATCCCTGAGATGACAAAGGCCGCCAAGGTGTAGGGCTTGGAATCGAGGCCGGTGTAGTTCATCCGGTTTTGGTTGGTTTTCACCGCTTTCAGCATCATGCCAAAGGGCGAGCGATAAATTTTCAGCGAGATGAAGAAGCCGATGATCAACAAGACCGCACAGAAGTAAAACCCGGGGTAACCCTTTAGGCTCATGGCGAAGAAGTTCGTCGAGGGCAAACCTTGAGCGACTTCGACACCGAAAGCGCCATCGATGAGGCGTGGATCCTGGCGGGTCAATTGCAGGCCCGTTTCACCATTGGTGATCGGGGTCAGAACCGAATAGGCCATGTTGTATGACATCTGGGCGAAGGCCAGCGTCAGGATCGAGAAATAGATGCCTGAACGGCGCAAGCTGATGTAACCGATGATCAATGCAAATAGACCGGACATAACGACGCCGAAAACGACGGCCGGTAACACGTTCATGGTCAGCAGCTTGAACGACCAGACCGCCGTGTAGGAGCCGACGCCGAGGAAGGCTGCGTGCCCGAACGACAGATAGCCGGTGAGGCCGAACAGGATGTTAAACCCGATGGCGAAAATGCCGAAGATGGCAAACCGCTGCATCAAATCGGGATAAGCCGCACCGAACGGGGCCAGCCAGATCGGCATGGTGAGGACCGCAACCGTAAAGGCGGCGATCAAAAACAAGTCTTTCTTTGATGTATTCGCCATGGTTTAGCTCTCCATCACGCCTTTGCGGCCCATAAGGCCCCGCGGACGGACAAGCAGAATGACCACCGCGACGAGATAAATAATGATTTGGTCGATACCCGGGAAGATAGCTTTCACTTCGTTCATTGAGGCGAAGGATTGCATGATCCCGAGAAGGAACCCGGCGGCTACGGCTCCGGGAAGGGAACCCATGCCGCCAACGACGACCACGACGAACGACAACACTAGAAAGTCCATGCCGAGGTGATAGTCAGGCGGCAGGATCGGCGTGTACATCACGCCCGCCAAACCGGCGACAACGGCAGCTATGCCGAAGACGATGGTAAATCGCTTCTCAATGTTGATGCCGAGCAACTGAACCGTATCGCGATCAGCCATGCCGGCGCGGACAACCATGCCGAACGTGGTGAACTGCAGGAAGGCGAAGACCGCGGCAATGACGACAGCGGCAAAACCAAAGTAGACGAGCCGCCACCAAGGATAAACGACGGCATCACCCAATCCGAACAATGACCCAATAGCGGCACTGCCTGAAACGATTTCTGGAGCGGGTGTCGGAATGGGGTTTGCTCCGAATTGCGCCTTGACGATTTCCTGAAGAACGATCGCCAAACCAAAGGTGACGAGAATTTGTTCTGCGTGGGGACGTTTATAAAAACGCTGGATCAGCCCGCGCTCCATGGTCACCCCAATGACAAGCATGATGGGGATGGCGACGATGATCGCCAGCGGGACCGTGTAGTCGATAATGGCCGCGCCGGTTTTGCCGAACCAGATTTCGAGATAGGGGATTTCTTTGTAGGCGTCGAAGAAGGTAACGGACTCATCCTTAACCTTTTTCGACAGCGATAGAAGTTGCTGCAAAGAGACCGCACAGAACGAACCGAGCATAAAGAGAGCGCCGTGCGCGAAGTTCACCACGCCAAGCGTGCCGAAGATCAGCGTCAAGCCGAGCGCAATGAGGGCATAAGCCCCGCCTTTATCCAGTCCGTTGAGAAGTTGCAGAACAAACGCGTCCATAGTTCTCAATTCCGTAAATTAGAAGAATGTACTGTTCCAACCGCAGGGAAATCGGCCCTCCCGATAAAAGGGAGGGCCGACGTCCACTACAGGGATTGAGGTGCTTAGACCTTGTACGGGCCCAATTCGCCGCCGAAGATCTTGGCGTCGTAAGTGACCTGTTTGGCAGGCACTTCCTGAACCACTTCCAGAAGGTCGAACTGGCTGGTCGGGTTTTGGTTCCCGCGCACGACCAGAACGTCCTTGAAGCACTGGTGGTCTTCAGCACGGTACAGGGTCGGGCCGTTGCCCATGCCGTCGAACTCAAAGCCTTCCAGCGCCTTGATGACTTCCGGCGGATAGAAGGAGCCGGCACGCTCGCACGCGTCGGCGTACAGGAGAGCCTGGACGTAGCAGGTGTGGGCGGCCATGGACGGCGGGAAGCCGTATTCCTGACCGAAGGACTTCACAAAGGCCTGCGAACCGGCGTCTTGCAGCGACCAGTTCCAGTTGGTGGTGCCGAGGATGCCTTTGATGTTTTCGCCAGCGCCCTGAGCCATCAAACGGGAGAACAGCGGAACGACGATTTCGAAGTTCTTGCCGTTGACCTGCTTGTCTTTCAGGCCGAACTGAATGGCCTGGGTCAAGGAGTTGATCATGTCCTTGCCGTAGTGGTTCAGGATCAGCACGTCGGCGCCCGAGTTCAGAACCGGGGTGATGTACTGGGAGAAGTCACCTGCGCCGACCGGAGTCTTAACCGTTTTGGTGGTTTTCCAGCCGAGGCCTTCCGTGGTGTTCTTGATCGACTCTTCCTGAGTCCAGCCCCAGGTGTAGTCGGCGGTCAGGTGATAGGCCTGACGCTCTTTGCCGTACTCTTTTTCGAGCACCGGACCAAGAGCGGCGCCGGACATGTAAGCGTTGAAGAAGTGGCGGAAGCCATACCGACGCTTGTCTTTACCGGTGGTGTCGTTCGAGTGGGTCAGGCCGGCCATGAAGATGGTGCCCATTTCCTGGCAGAGACCCTGCACAGCAACGGCCACACCGGAAGAGGAACCGCCGGTAACCATCAGAACGCCGTCTTTTTCGATCATCCGCTTGGCGGAGGCGCGAGCGGCGTCGGACTTGGTTTGGGTGTCGCCTGTGACGAATTCGACTTTTTTGCCCAGAACGCCGTTGCCCTTAAGAGCCAGCGGCTTCATGGTGTTGAGCATGCCGCCGTCGCCTTCACCGTTCAGGTGTTTAACGGCGAGTTTGTAAGCACGCAGTTCGTCAGCGCCTTCGTCGGCATAGGCGCCGGTCTGCGGGACGTTGAAGCCAAACTTGATCGACTTGGCGTCGCCCGGATTGTTCCGGAAATCAGCCGCCCAGGCGTCACGGGTAAAGAAATACGGCGTGGCGAGGCCAGCCGTTGCGGCCGCGGTGCCTTTCAAAAAGCTGCGGCGATTAAAGTCTGTATCCTTGAGGAACTTCCTCATGGTTGTCTCCCTGTGTAGTGACTGTTGATACGATGTGTAAGGGGAGCGTCCCTTAAACTCGTTGGAGCCCCCCTGTAGGGCCTTTGTTAGTTTCACGGTGATTCGTAGCGCTAATTTTGTAAAAATTCAATAAGTCATTGACCGAGCTATATTTTTTTGTCAATTTTCGCAAAGTGTAAATGATAATATGTAAATTATTTGCCTTGCGCTGCAGCAATAAAATCGGTACCGGGATGCGGATTAATGGCACGTGCACCTATCGGACTAAAGATTAGAAACCGCCGGAAAGAGATCGGCCTGACCCAGGCGAATCTTGCGAATCGGCTTGGAATTTCAGCCTCCTACCTCAACCTGATCGAACATGATAAGCGCGCGATTAGCGGGCGGCTGCTTAAGCAGGTTTCGGAGGAATTGGACATCGATATGGGGAATTTGGACGGTGCTGCAGAGCGGCGTCTAATTCTCGATTTACACGAGTTGGCCGCAGACGGACTTTTCAGCAACTTTAACCTGACTCAAGCAGCCGCCTCTTTTCTGGTCGGTCAACATACCGACTGGGCGCGTGCGCTCGTCATGCTCTATCGAACCTACCTGGATCAGGAGCAAACCATCACCGCTTTGTCGGACCGTTTGACGCACGATCCGTTTTTGGGTGAAGCAATTCTGAAAGTCCTCACCAATGTTGCTGCGATCCGCTCGACAGCTGAAATCCTTGATTCCATTGACGATCTTTCTGAAGACGAGCTTGGACGATTTCATGGCAACCTTGTTTCGGAAAGCCGAAAACTTTCCGAAGTGGTCGGCAGTCTTTCAACGTTTTTTGATAAAGCCAACGCCAAAACCCGATCATTGACTCCTGCGGAAGAGGTCGATGATTTCATTATGGAGAAGGGGGGGTATTTTCCCCGTTTAGAGGATGCCGCTTCCAGCTTGAGGCGGGACGTTCAGGGCAAAGGCGTTTTTTCGGAAAGTGCATTGGTCGACTATTTGGCGCGCAGGCATGGCGTTACCGTGCGCTTGGGTGAAGGGGGGCTGCGGGGTGCGGGGATTTCGCACAACCAATGTGTTTTCGATCCTGATACGCGAACGCTGGAGGTTCCGGCGTTCGCTTCCGCCACGACCCGGATGTATGAAATGACTTGGTTGTTGGCCGAGTTGACGTTGGCTCCTGCAATCGACGAGGAGATTAGAGAGGCCGATCATTTAAGTTCGGACCCGGCTCACCACCGTGCAGCGCGGGACCTTATGGACTATCTGGTCAATTCGTTATTGTTGCCCTATGACCGTTTTCTCGAAGACGCTTTGGAAGCGCGCTACGACATCGATCTTTTGGTGCGTAAGTATATGGTGGGCTTCGAATCGGTCAGTCATCGGCTGGTGACGCTACGCAAGCCTGATTCGGAAGGAATTCCCTTCGCGTTGTTGCAAATCAATCCCGCCGGTTATGTGATCAAGCGCTTTAACTTGCCGCATCTTCCAATTCCCCGATATGGCAGCGCCTGCCCCTTGTGGAGCATTTACACCTGCTTTCAAACACCTTCGCAGATTGTCCGCCAGTTGGCGGCGTTTCCCAATGGCGACCGGTTTTTGTTTTTCGCCCGGGCCGATGCGCGCGAACAGTCCAAGTATTCGCAAACGAGGGTGATGCGCTCGATCATGCTGGCGTGCAATGCGTTGCACGCAGACAAAACGGTCTATGCCGACGGCCTGGATTTTTCTTCCGAAGCTCTTGCCGAACCCGTCGGATTAAGCTGCCGCCTTTGCAGCCGTGAAGATTGCATTCACAGGGAGGAGGACGCGATTATGGGAGAGGAGCATCAGCCGCTACGACGAGTTTGATTGCCGTAGGGAAACAAGCAGAGTATCTTCCGTTTGAAAGAAAAACTAAAATGTCACAGCATGCGGTAACTGAATAAACAGGGAGTTCCGGTGTCGCATTCCGTACTGATCGCCGAAGACGAAAAAAACATACTTGAAGCCTTGTCGTTCATTTTGTCCCGTGAGGGCTATGTCGTCGCCAGTGCGCTTGACGGCAATACCGCCATCGAACACATCCGGGGCAACCAAACGGATTTGCTTATTCTTGACGTTATGCTTCCGTACAAGAATGGTTTTGAGGTCCTGAAAACGGTCAAGACGGATCCTGACCTAAGCAAGGTGCCGGTGATCATGCTGACGGCCAAAGGACAAAGCCAGGACCGGAAGACGGCCGAAGACATGGGCGTCGACGCTTTCGTTACAAAACCGTTTTCCAACAAAGAAATCATTGAAACGGTTAAACGCCTCCTAAGCAGCAAGCCTGCTTAATCCTAAACTTGACGTAGCGCTTCTGCTTTCGGAGAATTCTTCCCGGGGCAGATCCACGGATGAGTTTGATGCCAGACGGCATCAGCGTGTCCGTTTGCACTCTGCTGTCCTGATTATGCTCGAGGGTAGGAGGGAATATGAAAGCGATTATTGCAGGCTCCCGTCACATCGAAGATTACGAAGCGCTCAAAGCGGCGGTTCAAGATGCCGGGTGGGATATTACGGAGGTGGTTTCCGGGGGGTGCCGGGGCGTCGATTGTTTGGGGGAGCAATGGGCGGAAGAAAACAACATTCCGATTAAGCCGTTTGTCGCCGACTGGGCGACCTATGGCCGAACGGCGGGAGAACTCCGTAACCGGGAAATGGCCAATTACGCCGACGGTTTGATCATTTTATGGGATGGTAAGAGCCCAGGCGCCAGTTGCATGATGCGTGAGGCGACCAAGGCCGGCATCCAAATTCACAACCAGATCTACGGCATTGATATGCATGATTTGGAAACCACCGAACAGGCGATTTTGGATTATTACCGCTCCGGACGTGGCCGCTTGGTTTACTTGCACGGACATTGGGGATGGGAGGAAGCCCACGCCGATGCGCCCGAGGTCAATCCGCATGCCATTGCCGAACTGCTGCAGCGTGGCGTGATGGAAGAGGCAACTTTCACCGTTTTGAAAATTGCTGATTGATTGTCAATAGACCCTAGAACATCAAGCGGTTCAGACCTAGCGTTAGAACGGGAAGTGCGACCAACAGCAAGACCCGGACCGTATCGCTGGCGATAAAGGGGATAACCCCCTTGTAGCACTGCTTGAGCGATATGTCGGTGGCGATCGACCGGATGATGAAGATATTCAAGCCAACCGGCGGAGTAATCAATCCGGTCTCCACGACAATCAACACCAGCACACCGAACCATATCGCAGTTTCTTCAACGCTCAGACCGAAGTCCAATCCTGTAATGATCGGAAAGAAAACCGGAACCGTGAGGAGAATCATGGATACCGAATCCATGATGCACCCCATCAACAGATACGACACCAACATCACGGTTAGGACCAGCCAAGGGCTGACGTTCAGGCTTGCAACCCAATCGGCGGCCAGCATCGGCGTTTGGGTGAAGGCGAGGAAGGTGTTGAAGAGGGCGGCTCCCAGAATAATGAAGAAGATCATCGCCGAGGAAACGGCGGTTGATAGTAAACACTCCTTCAATCCCTCCCAGCCGAGGTTTCCTGCTTTCCAGGCCAGAAAACCGACGCCTAATGCGCCGACCGCGGCCCCTTCGGTGGGTGTGAACAGCCCTAAATAAATGCCGCCGATAACCAAAGAGAAAATACCGGCAACCGGCCAGATATTGAGGATGGCCTGCCATCTTTCAGAGCCACCGACTTTGTCCAGCTTTGGGGCGGCGTCCGGCTTGAAGCGGACGTAGATAGCGATGGTCAGCATGTAGCCGAGGGCCGCCAGAATGCCGGGGACGATGGCGGCCGTGAACATTTTGATAATGTTCTGCTCGGTGAGAACCGCATAGATCACCAAGATCACAGACGGGGGAATGAGAATGCCCAGTGTTCCGCCTGCAGCAAGGCAGCCTGCCGCGAGTTCGCCCGAGTAATTATGTTTGCGCATTTCGGGAAGGGCGACGTTGGCCATGGTTGCGGCGGTTGCCAGGGAGGAGCCGCAGATTGCGCCAAAGCCACCGCAAGCGCCAACGGCGGCAATTGCGATCCCGCCGCGCCGGTGCCCAAGAAATACTGATGCCGCCTTGAATAGCGCGCCGGACATGCCGCCTTTGGTGGCGAATTGCCCCATCAAAAGAAACAGCGGGACCACGGAGAGCGAGTAGCTTGAAAACGTCTCGTAGGTTGTTGATTTCAATGTTGAAAGAACAGGGATCAGGGAACCGCTGACGTACCAGGTTCCCAAGCCGCCGGCCATGAGCATTGCAAGGCCGATGGGCATGCGCAGAAAGATGGCCAGCAGCATCAATATGAAGACGAGAATAGCGAGCTCAAGACCGGTCATCGGTCGCTCCTTTCGACCGAAGCCAGTTGATTGACGCTCCGCCAAACGGAGTACAGGCAGGTGATCAACAGAACCGACATGACGCTTAAACCGGCGGCGTATCCCACCCATAGAGGGATTTGAAGAATGAGCGTCGTTTCCTCGTAGGATTGCTTTTCCGTCATTCCGACGAGTAGCCGCCAATAGAGAACGGCTGAGGCGAAGGCCATCACCACATCCCAGAGCAATGATAAAAAGGCATTGAAGCGGTGGCCGAGAAAATTTGCAAAGATATCGACGGCGGCATGGCCCGACTTTAGCTGGCACCAGGGGAGGAAGCTGAAGATGGCGAAAGCGCATCCCATTTCGACGATTTCAAAGTCGCCCGGAATTGGTCCAAGACCTAAAAACAGCAACTCACGACCGATGATGCTGACGACCGTAATCAAACCGATGGTTACCAAGACCAATCCGCCGAGAATCGCCACGGCTTTTGCAAGCAATGTGACGTAGTGGCCTGTTTTGGCTTCCCACAGCGGAGCAATGCCCTTTTCGGCGACGTACTTCATTCCCCAGCCAACCTGTTAAATTGTTTTTTTAATACTCCCCTGCTGCGCATTGTAGCACGGCGGGAGCCTGTATCGAAGAAAGGAGGGCGAAGGATGCTCTTCGCCCTCCTTTTCACTTACTTTTTGGCATGTTTCGTCAAGAGGGCGACAGCCGTATCATAAAGCGTCTGACCGTCCAGTCCCTTCTTGTTCATGTCGGCGATCCACTGGAAGACAACCTTACTGGAAGCTTTTTTCCACGGTTCAAGCTTGTCTGTCGGGATGGCGGTGATGCTGCCGTTGGTCTTTTTCGTGACACCGAGACCGATAACCGCACCGCCGTCTTGGACGGCGCCCATTTGCCCGGCGATATTGATGCCGGAGTTGTCGTCGATGACCTTTTTCAGATCAGGCGGCAGGCTTTCGTATTTGGCTTTATTCATCGCCAGGACGAAAACGGCGGTGTAAAGACCCCGGTCGCCTTCAAAGCCGGTGTGGTTTTCCGTCAATTCCTGAATTTTGAACGGAGGAACCGCTTCCCAGGGAATGACGACGCCGTCGATCACGCCTTTCGCCAGGGCTTGCGGGGCGGCAGGAATAGGCATGCCGATCGCCGTTGCCCCCAAGGAGGTCAGCAGCAGGTTGACGTAGCGGGTCGGACCGCGCAGCTTCATGCCCTTCAGGTCTTCAAGCGACGTGATCGGGCTTTTGGTGTGGAACAGGCCGGGGCTATGGGTGTGGATGGCCAGAACCTTGACGTCCTTGAATTCGTCCTTGAGGTGCTTTTCATAGTATTCCCAAGTAGCCTTCGAGGAGCTTTCCGAATCGGTGGCCATGAAAGGAAGTTCAAAAACTTCGGCTTTGGCGAAACGGCCCGGTGTATAGCCGGTCAGCGTCCAGGAAATATCGACGAAACCGTCTTTCGCTTGATCGTAAAGCGCTGATGGTTTGCCGCCCAGTTGCATGGATGGGAAGAGTTGGATGTTGATTTTGCCGCCGGACTCTTCGGCAATTTTCTTCGCCCACGGCTCGAAGAACTTCTTCGGAACGTCACCCTGAGGGGGAAGGAAATGGTGAAGTTTCAGGTTTACCTGCTCCGCCTGGACGTTCGTGCTGAGCCCAATTACGAACCCCACTAGTAGGAGAGGCAGAACCAATATGCGTCTCATCATCACGTTGAAGTCTCCTTGTCTAAACTATTTGTCATTTCAGTTATTTAGAGGGGACGGCTTCTAGGCGGCGTCCACCAAAAGGCAGTCTTCTCCCTGATTGAACAGGCGTTCAACAAGCGCCGCGCGCCTTTCAAGCACGGCCCGTTGGTTGATGTATCCTTTGTCGGTAATTTCGTTGGCATCGATCGAAGGCGGTTCATCAAGAATAATCGCCGTCTGAACTCGCGTGCTGCTGGCCGGATGGTCTGCGTTGTGTTTGGCCAACCCTTCTTTCAGAGCTTGCTTCACTTCATCGCGGTCAATCAAGCTACCAAGCGGGCTTTCTTTGTCGCCGCAGAGTTTTCTGATTCCAGCTTCGTTGGGGAACACGAGAATACCGATATGATCGCGGTCGTGCCCGGCGATCACGGCGTCTTGGATCACCGAGGGAACCGTCGCGATAATCTGAACCCGCAAAGCGCCGACGGCGACCCAGGTGCCGGACGTCAGTTTGAAATCTTCCGCCGTTCGACCGTCGAAGATGATGCCTTTTGCCGGATCGTCGGGATCGGCCAGTTTTCCTGCATCGCCGATGCGGTAGAAGCCGTTTTCATCGAAAGCCTCGGCTGTCTTTTCGGGATCGTTTAGATAGCCCGGCGTAACGCTTGGTCCCTTGACCCGCATTTCCAGCTTCGAGCCGCTCGGGACCATTTTAATTTCGGTGCCCGGAACCGGGTTGCCGATAACGCCGGCCCGGTTGATGCGGAAATGAACCGCCGTGGCGAGTGGGCCGGTTTCCGTCGACCCCCAGGAGGAAGTCATGGTGACCAACTCGCCACGCGTTTGGAGGGAGAGGTCTTCGTATTTTTTCCAAACGTTCTGCGGGAGCGCAGCGGCGGCGTAAAAAATCAGTTGAAGGTTCTTAAAGAACGATTGCCGAAGTTCTTCCGACTCTTCAAAGGCCGGAATGAGCATCTCGTAACCCCGTGGCACATTGAAGCTCATGGTCGGTGAAACCGATTTAAAATTCTCGATGGTTTTTTCGACTAAGCCGGGGGCCGGTTTTCCATCATCGATATAGAGTGAGCCACCATTGCGCAGCATCATATTGAAGTTGTGATTACCGCCGAAGGTATGGTTCCACGGCAGCCAATCGACGATGACGGGCGGTTTTTCCTCAAGGAAGGGCCATACCTGAGCGACCATTTGCTGATTGGCGCACAGCATTCTTTGGGGGTTGATAACCCCTTTGGGCATGCCGGTAGAGCCGGACGTGTAAAGTATTTTTGCAACCGTATCCGGGCCGGTCGCACTGAAAGCCGCATCAACCTGGTCGGTGGGAGGCGTCGATACCATGTCGTCAAAGCGGATGGCTCCCTCGGGCACATTCCGCGCGGCAATGATCCGGCCCGGATCGGTTGCAACTGAAGCCAGCGCGCGCTCGAACATCGCGCCGTCTTGAACGAAAACGATGCCGGGGCGGACTTGGCTGAAGATATGTTTAAGTTTCGCGTGATCCTGAGAAATCAACGAATAAGCCGGTGAGATTGGCACAACGGGAATTCCGGCATACATTGAGGCCAACTGCAGCAACCCATTCTCGATGCTGTTGTCGGAAAGAATGGCGAGCGGAACGTCGGCGCTAGCGCCAAGATTGAGCAGGGCCTGTCCCAGGGCTCTGACTTTTTCCAGCGTCTCCAGGAATGTCACTTTCCGCCACTGACGATCTTCCGAAAACCGGTCAGCCAGAAAAACCCGGGCTGGGGCCATGTCGGCCCAAGCAAACAGGTGTTCACAGATGTTGTCCGGATAGTCGCCTAAGGGCGTGTTGGATTTAAGGACGAAGCCGCCTCCCGGCACCGGTGTTTTGCTGACGGACGGCGTTCCAAAATGGATGGGGGCCAGAGGTCGACTCATGATCTTCACTCTCCGGTAAACGATGGTTTTCTACGTTCGATAACGCTGCTTAATCCGTCAAGCGCGTCTTTAGTCGAGAAGATGTCGTAAAGACCGTCCAACTCGAGTTTTAAGGCGGCTTGAAGGTCCAAATCAGCTCCGTCATCAATGAGCTGCATGGATTTTTTAAGCGCGATGGGAGCCTTCTTTTTCAAGACCTTGCTGTAGGCTGCCACGGCAGGATCGTCGGCGTCGCCGGTAAACCCGACAAAAATTTCCGATTGCTCGGTTGGCGTCTTTTGGGGGGTAGCCTCCGGGGCGAGTGCGGCGATTTCTTCAAGGCTCGATTTGCTTTCCGTCAGGCTGTCGACCAATCCGTATTGCAAAGCCTGATCGGCATTGGCGAATGAGCCGGTTGCGACGAGGTATTTGCTTAATCCTTTGCCCAGTAGGCGGGTTGTTCTTTGTGTGCCGCCCAGTCCTGGGTAAATGCCGATGCCGGTTTCAGGGAAGGCCGCCACGAGCTTTTTGGTGCCGATGCGGTGATCGCAGGCGAGCGCCAACTCCAATCCGCCGCCAAGTGCCATACCGTCAAGGTAGGCAATGGTGGTCTTGTCAGACGACGAAATTCTCGACAATAATTCCTGGCCTTCGACGGTGAATTGATAGGTGCGCTCCAGGTCCTTGCCGTTGATGTTATCGACGAAGAACTTGATGTCCGCTCCCGCCACAAAGGCCTTGCCGCGACCAAAGAAAACGATTTTTGTTAAGGCCGGGTTGGCGTCAAGACCGTCGAAGGCAGCCGCCAACTGGTTGACCACATTTTCATTGAGCGCATTCATCGCATCCGGGCGATTGAATTCGATGACCCCCGCGTCACCGACCACATGGGCCTTGACATGCTCCACCTCAAACCCTTTGGCCGGGTCGACGGTTTTGAAGATAGCCGGAAGAGCTTCTCCCCAGGCTCCGAAAGCCTTGGCAACGGCTTTTTCCATGAACTCGACGCCAATTTCGTTGATCAACTCAAACGGACCCATGGGCCAGCGCAAGCCCAAACGCGCCCCAAGGTCGGCGTCGGTTACGGAGCAGACCTCTTCGCTGACCATCTGGCAGGCAACCCCGAGGGACATGGCGAGGAGGCGGGATTTGACCTCTTCCTCATTGTCGGCACCGCCGTTAAGGCATTCGGTTGACGTGCAATCCCAGTCCTCGCCCTTTTCAACCTGGGTGGCCAAAATAGCGGGAGGCGCGTACATCGGGCCGAAAGCGGCAGCCAGAGTATTGGCGGCATGCAGCGCAATGGGAACGCCGGTCGCGTTCATCAAGGCAAAGGGCCCCATGCCGACTTTGAAGTTCTCAACTGCGACACGATCGATAAAGTCGATGCTACCCAATCCTTCTTCGAGCAAGCGCGTCGCTTCGATCAGCCAGGGAACGAAGAAGCGGTTGACGGCGAAGCCGTGCTTGTCGGCGACGACGATAGGCGCTTTATCATGGTCGTAATAAAAATCGACCAGCCGTGTGACTTGCCCCGCATCGGTGTTTGCGCCCGGGATCACCTCGACCAGCTTGTTCTTGGCGGCGTGATAGAAGTAGTGAACCCCGACGAAGCGGCTTTGATCGTTCAAAACCGACCCAAGCTCGGTGATTGAAAACGATGAGGTGTTGGAAGCGATAATGCAATCCGGGGCAACTTCGTTTTCAACTGCCTTAAAGACTTTTTGTTTGATGCCGAAGTCTTCGAAAACCGCTTCGACGACAAACTGGCAGTTGGACAGATGGGCATAATTGGTCGTGAGCCTGAGGTTGGCAAGGAGAGCGTTCTTTTTCTCCGGGCTCAGAATGTTCCGCTCAACCGCCTCGGAAAGAGAGCCGTCGATACTCGCCCGACCCTTCTCCAGGCTTTCTTCGCTAAGGTCGAGCAGCGTAACCGCGAGGCCTTTCAGCATAAAGTGCTGAGCAATGGCGGCCCCCATGGTTCCGGCTCCGACGACGGCGACGTTCTTGATTTCGGAAAATTTCTTGTTGCTCATTTGTCTGGCTCTCCGCTCTACCGGTTGTCGACTTTGATGACGACGGCCATGGCGGTATCACCGGCAGCGCATCCTTCAAACAGGCCATACCCGCCGCCTTTCAGGGCGAGCTCTTCGATCAGTTCAATAATTGAGCGAGTGCCCGTCGGCCCTTGCGGGTGCCCCCAAATCAACGAGCAGCCGAAATTGTTCATATTGGCCACGTCCCAGCCCATTTCCTTGGCGAAAACGATGTCGTTGACGGCAAAGGGGTTGTGCGAGGTGATCGCGTCGATCTGGCCGAAGTCAACGCCAGCGTTTTCGAGCGCCCGTTTGGCGGCGGGGATTGTCGCTTCGGGCATAAAGGCCTGCTCGGTCCGCGCCATGCCGAAGCCGAGAATTTGGACGCGGATATCGGGGTTGGAACTCATGTCCCGCGCCCGGTCCGGCGTGGTGACGACAAAACCGGCATTGCCGTCGGCCGGGTGGGTTTGCCCGCCGAAGGTGACCGATCCGTCCGGCATGACGGGTTTAAGTTTAGCCAATCCGTCGGCTGTTGAGAGCGTCACGCCTTCGTCACCGTCCAATGTCTTGATGGTTTTTTTGTAGCGGGCGTTGGGAACCTCAAAAGGTAGCGTCATGTATCGTTTTTGGAAGGCATGGTCGTCGGCGCAGGCGGCTTCATATTGAGCGCAGCGCATCAGGACGACTTCGTGTTGCTGTTCCGTCGTAACGCCGTGTTTCTTGGCGACGTTCTCCGCCGTATCGAGCATCGAGTTCCGCCCGAGCGGATCGCAGGAAAAGTTGTCCAATACCCAGTTTTCGTGGTCGGGCGTGCCGCCGGGACCGGTCGGGTTCGGGTAGGTGAGGTGGGGACCGTTGGAGCAGCGGTCGGTGTTGACCACCAGGGCTTTCTCGGCCATGCCGCTTTCGATCTCCTGAGCGGCGGCAAGCAGAGTACGGGCGCCGGTTGCGCAGGCCTGATAAATCATTGGTCCGCCGGCCTTGGTTGCGCCGACCATGCCGGCTAGCCATGGAGCGCCGTAAAAGGAATGCTTTTGCGGAATGGACGTGCCGAGAACCGCGTAGTCGAAATCGGCCACCTCAATCTGACGTTTCGTCAATTCCTGTTTGGCGACGTATGCGCCGAACTCAACCGCGTTGAGATGGGAGAGGCTGCCTTGCCATTTGGCAAATGGGGTCGACCAATAGGCGCCATAGGGGATTTCCGCTTTATACGACACGATACCGTTTCCTTTTAGACGTGCAGGGAAACCCCGGCTCTCCCATGCTGGAGACCCTGCATAAACTGATAACCAAATTAAAGAAGGTTCAACGCGCTGGGCGCGAGCCTCCCCTGTAGTGTTTGTTTTTGTTGGAGATTACTGTTTCACATCTGAAGGTGAATTACAGTGGCGGGATCAGACCAAAAAATTGGCAAAAACGGCCATTATTTTACAGTTCAGACGACTGTGAAATGCTTTTGTCGAGCTTTTTGTAGATGCCCGGCGTTACCCCGGCCCAGGTTTTGAAGGCTCTGACAAAGACGCCGGGCTCGGAAAATCCGAGCAATTCCGCCGTTTCTCCGACAGACAGGGATTTATGGGTTAGAAAGTGGATTGCCATGTCCCGTCGAACCGCATCTTTCAAGGCCCGGTAAGATGTGCCTTCGCGGTCAAGTTTCCTTCGAAGTGTCCGGTTCGACATTCCCAGTTTAGCGGAAACCTCCTTTAAGGAAATTTCACTGTCGTTGAGATTCTTGCGCATGATGTCCTGGACGCGAGACGAAATACTGTTGTCGCTTTCGGGGCGGGCGAAGAGCCTGAAGGGACATTGCCGCATAAAGGCTTTGAGAGTCTTTTCCGTTTGGATAACCGGTTTTTTCAAATAAGACCTGTGAAAGCTGAAACCGCTGACCTCGCGCTCGAATTCACGCGGGCAGGGGAAGAGAAAACGGTACTCGTCAACGTGCGGCGGCGGTGGGTAGGCGAAGGTTGCTTTCGCCAAGACGATGTTATCGCCAATCAACCATGAACAAAGCCGGTGCCAGGACAGCATGATCAAATCGGTAAACAGGTGGTACGGGTCCAAATCCAGCCGGGGTTGGTGGATTTCCAAGGTTGCCGTGTCTTCCTCAATAACCAGATCAAGCCGGTATCCGTCGCTGACCTGATGATCGAAGCGTAGTCCCCGTTGGATCGCCTTGTGGAGATTGGGTTGATGGATGGCCAATTCGCCGAGTGTAAAGAAAGTGCCCGGACGGTTTGGGTATTCGCACTGACCGAGCGTTTCATCGCGCATGGTGTTCGATAACAGGCGGACAAAATTCGCCAACTTCTGGGTGTTGATCCTCAATCCAGGCTCACTCAAGAAGCCCCGGTCGATTTCTGCTTGAGCCAACATTCCTTCGGTATCAAGTTGGTGTTCGTCCGCAACCCGCACCAATGCGAGCAGGAAGTGGTTTGTCGAAGTGAGATTGTCCATGGATAAACGATAGCTCTGTCGTCGACTAAAATAAACAAACCGCTATAAGCGATCACAAAGATATCGACCGGAGCGCTGCTTCGCGATAAGCATGCGCCATGAACGCCGAACCTGACTTCGAAATTTATCTTGTCGCCCCTCCGGGCCTGGAAACCGCTCTTTCACAAGAGGCGGCGGAAAAGGGTTTTCGCGACCCAACGGTCGGAAAGGGGGGCGTTACGGTAAAGGGCGGATGGCCGGAGGTGTGGCGCGCCAATCTTGAGCTTCGTGGGGCGAGCCGCGTCTTGGCAAGGATGGCCGCTTTTCGGGCGGTTCACCTAGCCAAATTGGATAAAAAGGCCCGACAAGTGCCGTGGGCCGATTTCTTGCGCCCCGATGTGCCGGTGCGGGTCGAAGCGGCCTGCAAAAGCTCGCGGATTTATCATGCCGGGGCGGCGGCGCAGAGAATTTCTAAGGCGATTGCAGAGGAACTGGGCGCTCCGGTTACAAAAGATGCCGAGGTCTGCCTGAAAGCGCGTATCCATAATGATCTGTGTACGATAAGCATCGATACCTCGGGCGAGGGGCTGCACAAGCGGGGGCATAAGCAGGCGGTCAATAAAGCGCCGATGCGGGAAACCCTGGCGGCGCTTTTTCTAAAGCAGTGCGGATTTAACGGTACCGAGCCGGTTGTCGATCCGATGTGTGGGGCCGGGACGTTCGTTATCGAAGCTGCGGAAATCGCCGCCGGTCTTAAGCCTGGGCGATCCAGGCAATTCGCCTTTGAGCAATTGGCGACCTTTGACGCATCGGCTTGGCAGGAAATGCGTGAGCCGAAAGTGGAGAAGGTCGGTGACGTGCAGTTTTACGGTTTCGACCGGGACGCCGGGGCTGTCCGAATGGCTGGCGAAAATGCGGCGCGAGCAGGCGTTGACGGTTTGGCCCACTTCAGCCAGCAGGCGATAAGCCACCTGAGTGCGCCTAAGGGAGAGCCTGGGTTGGTCATCGTCAACCCCCCTTATGGCGGCCGTATCGGCAGTCAGAAGAAGCTTTATCCGCTCTATCAGGCGCTGGGGAAAACGCTCGGTGAGCGGTTTCAGGGATGGCGCGTCGGCCTGATAACCAATTCGGACAGTTTGGCCAAGGCGACCGGATTGCCCTTTACCGATACCAGTGATTCGATTTCACATGGCGGTTTGAGCGTAAAACTCTATCGGACAAAACCGCTATCTTAAAATAGCGCAATTCAGTGAAAAGAAGCTTGGACCTATCAGACCCACGCTTCTTTCACCTTCCCACCAATCCCATCTCAACTAGCTTCCTGTTGAAGCATGTTCCCATCAGCCGATGTTAGTTCGGTATCCAACAGAGCTTGGATTTCCGGCTTGCACGACCCGCAATTGGTGCCGGCCTGTAGGGCTGCGCCAATTGCTTCGACGGTTAGCGTATTCTGTTCGGCAATGGCGCGGCGGATGGTGTTGACGCCGACGCTGAAACAGGAACAGACCATGGGGCCGGGATCGAAAGCATCGTTGGCCGGGCGGCCCGCCAACAGGCCGGAACGGTCGCGCTCATCGAGCCGGTCGAGAGCGAATTGGGCCTGCGCCCATTCCAGGCTGGGCAGGTCATTGCGGTTCGAGACGAATATAGCACTCTCGACGCGTCCGTTTTTCAACGTTGCAAAGCGGTGTCTGCCGCCCGATGGATCGGAAAACGTTAGCCATTCGTGGCCGCTATCGCCGGACATTCGACGTGCCCATTTCTGCCAATCTGTAATGTCTTCAGTTCCGGCAAAGGTCGTTATGGTGCAATCGTGCCCGGTCACCGAGGCCCAATATTCGGCGGAAGCTCCTGAGGTTTTGATTCGCGACACCACAAGCGCCTGCCATTTGGGTAAAAACTTGGCAATAGCAACAGGCGTGTGTTTCGATTCCGGTTGTCCCGAATAAGGGTCTGTCACCCCTGCAATCAATCGTCCAACCACGCCGTTTGCACTGTTGGTATCGCTCCAGTGGATCGGCGCGAAGACCGTTCCCGGCTGTAGGCCGTCATCGAGCCGCACTCGCAAAAGCACGCGGCCTTTTGGGCTATTCACTTCGGCCAAATCGCCTTCGCTCAGGTGAAGGACGTCTGCGTCGTCTGGACCGATTTCCAAAAACGGTTCGCTGCGGTGAAGCGCCAGTCTTGGGCTGAGCCCGGTCCGGGTCATGGTATGCCAGTGGTCGCGAACCCGCCCCGTATTGAGAATGAAGGGGAAGCGCTCACTTATATGATTTTCTGGTGGACGGTGAGATACCGCAATAAACTGCCCCTTTCCGTTAGCCGCAAAGAATGCGCCGGATCCAAACAGCCGTTCCTGCTCGCCTTTGCCGTCTGAGCGTAAAGGCCACTGAAACGGTTCCAGTACCTCATAGGCCTGAGGGCCGAGATGGGCGATCCCACCGATATCGAAATCCCGCTGGCCATCGTTTTCAAAGGCTGAAAGCTGGGCATGTTCTTTAAAGACCTCGGCGACGGTTTCGAAGCTGAACGCGTCTTTGTAGCCCATCCGCCGGGCGACATCGCAAATAATATCCCAATCTTCACGCGCATCGCCTGGAGGGCGTTTGAAGGGGCGTTGACGGGAAATCCGGCGTTCCGAATTGGTCACCGTGCCGTCCCGTTCGCCCCAGGTCGTCGTCGGCAATAACACATCGGCGTATTGCATGGTGTCGTTGGAAGAGACGCAGTCCGAAACGACGACGAAAGGACATTTATTGAGGGCTTCTCTTACCTTGTCGGCTTCCGGGAGGCTCACCGCCGGATTGGTCGCCATGATCCAGAGCGCTTTTATTTTCCCGCTGTGAACCGCGTCGAACAGGTCGACCGCTTTCAGGCCGGGTTTCGTCGCCATGTTGGGAGCGTCCCAAAAGCGCTGGACGCGGTCGATTGAGTCGGTATCGAAATCCATATGGGCGGCCAACGTATTGGCAAGTCCGCCGACTTCGCGTCCGCCCATGGCGTTGGGCTGTCCGGTGACCGAGAAAGGTCCGCAACCGGGTTGCCCGATGCGCCCGGTCAAAAGGTGGCAATTGAGGATGGCGTTGACCTTGTCGGCGCCCTGGGACGACTGATTGACGCCCTGGCTGTAGACCGTGACTGTTTTGTCGGTTGCGCAGAACCAATCGAAGAACTGAGCTAAGTCGCGCATAGGGAGGCCGCAGGCCTCAGCGACGGCGCGCAGATTGGGGGCGTCTTCGTTTGCCGCTTCAAGTGCCTTGTCGAGACCTTCCGTATACTGTTCGGCGAAGGTTGGGTTCAGTCGATTGTCGGTCGCCAGTCTCGACAGCAATGCGTTGAACAATCGGACATCGCTCCCGGACTTAATCGGTAGATGCATATCGGCAATATCACAGGTGGCAGTGCGGCGAGGGTCGATCACAACAACTTTTGTGCCATGCTCCTTTTTTGCCGCCGCTAGGCGCTGGTAGAGTACCGGATGGCACCAAGCCAAATTGGTGCCGACCAAAACGACAAGATCGGCCAGTTCCAAATCCCGGTAGGTGCCGGGCACGGTATCAGAGCCGAAGGCCCGCTTGTGGCCGACGACACTGGACGCCATGCAAAGGCGCGAGTTTGTGTCGATGTTGGCCGATCCGATGTAACCCTTCATCAATTTGTTGGCCACGTAATAGGCCTCGGTCATAAGCTGGCCGGAGACATAGAAGGCGACGGAATCGGGGCCGTGTTGTTCGATGGTCTTTGAGAATTCGGTGGCGATTAGGTCGAGTGCGGCTTTCCAGTTGATCGGCGTTTCGCCGATGATCGGCCGCAAAAGGCGGCTGTCATCGACAAGAGTTTCGGCAAGGGCGGAGCCTTTCGAGCAGAGCCTGCCGAAATTAGCTGGATGCTCGGGGTCGCCTTTGACCGAGAACGCGCCGTTTTCGTCTTTTGAGACGACAACCCCGCAGCCGACGCCGCAATAGGGGCAGGTCGTCCGGACCGCGCTAGCCATCGGTGCCCGTTGCCTTGACGTCGGGCATCTGTAACCGGATCACACCATTCTTTACCGAAATCGGTAGTGTTCGTGCGCATCCGTTGTCGGGACCGAGAACGTCGCCCGATTCAAGGTCGATGTTCCAATTGTGCAAAGGACAGGCAACCGCTTTGCCGTGGACGATGCCCTGACTTAAAGCTCCGCCCTGGTGGGGGCAACGATCATACATCGCATAGATTTCATCGTCGGCCGTGCGGAATACGGCGATATCGCCATTGCTGGATTTAACGACGCGCGCGCCAAGCCGGGGAATGTCTTCTATGGTCCCGATTTCCATCCACATTTCTTGTTTTCCTTCTCTTGATTTAAGCGACGACTTTGAGGGGGTTGAATTCATGGGCGTCTTTGGCGCCTTCGGCCCGTTCCGCCCAAGGGTCTTTCTGAAGCACTTCTTGGGATTCCTGGAAACGGGAGAAGAGAGCCTTTCGGTTTTCGGCGTCATCGACCATTTTGGTTTTGATGTGCTCCAGGCCGACCCGCTCAATCCAAGGAGCGGTTCTTTCCAGGTAACGTGCTTCCTCGCGATAGAGCTGCATGTAAGCGCCGCAGTACTCCATCACGTCTTCCTCCGTTTCGACGGAGCAAAGATAATCGGTCGCCCGGACCTTGATGCCGCCGTTACCGCCGACATGGAGTTCGTAACCGCTGTCTACCGCGACGACGCCGAAATCTTTAATGGTTGCTTCGGCACAGTTGCGTGGGCAACCGGAGACGGCCATTTTGAATTTGTGCGGCGTCCAGGACCCCCAGGTCATCTTTTCGAGTTTGATGCCCATATCGATGGCGTTCTGGGTGCCGAACCGGCACCATTCCGATCCGGCGCAGGTTTTGACCGTGCGGAGCGATTTGCCGTAGGCGTGGCCTGAAACCATGCCCGCGGCATTGAGGTCGGCCCAAACGCCCGGCAGGTCTTCTTTCTCGACGCCAAACAGATCAAGCCGCTGGCCGCCGGTAACCTTGACCGCCGGAATTTTATACTTGTCGACAACGTCGGCAATAGCGCGCAGCTCGTTGGCCGAAGTCATGCCGCCCCACATGCGGGGAACGACGGAGAACGTCCCGTCTTTTTGAATGTTGGCGTGGACGCGCTCGTTGATGAAACGCGATTGGTTGTCGTCGATGTATTCGCCGGGCCAGGCGCAAAGCAAATAGTAGTTCAGGGCTGGGCGGCAGGAAGAACATCCGTCCGGCGTATTCCATTCCAATTCCTGCATGACCTGGGGGATTGATTTCATTTCCTTGGCGACGATCAAACGGCGAACATCGTCATGGGAGTGTGTCGTGCAGCCGCACATGGGCTTAACGGTTTGGATTTCGTAGTCGTCGCCCAGGGTCATGGCGAGAATTTGCTCGACCAGTCCCGAACAGCCGCCGCAGGAAGCGGAAGCCTTGGTATGCGCCTTGATTTCCTCAATGGTCGTCAGGCCTTTTTCGGCGATTGCCGAGACGATCATGCCTTTGGAGACGCCGTTGCAGCCGCAAATTTCGGCATCGTCCGCCAGGGCGGCAACGGCGGCGCTAGGGTCCGCGTGTGCGCCCCCGGCATAGGCCTGGCCGAAGACCAACGTATCGCGCAGGTCGCTGACGTCCTGGCCTTCTTTCATCATCTGGAAATACCACGCGCCGTCAGCCGCGTCACCGTAGAGAACCGCACCTTCGATCTTGTCTTCCTTCAGCACAATCCGCTTGTAGATACCGCGTGCGGCATCGCGGAAGACGATGTCCTCAACGCCATCTCCGCCAGCGAAGTTTCCAGCGGAAAAGACGTCGACGCCAGTGACCTTGAGTTTGGTCGAGGTGACCGAGCCTTCGTAAGCGACATCGGTTTCGCCGGTCAGATGGGCGGCGAGAGTTTTCCCCATTTCATAAAGCGGGGCGACCAAGCCGTAGGTTGCTCCCCGGTGTTCGACGCATTCGCCGACCGCGTAGATATCGGCGTTTGATGTTTGCATCTGGTCGTTGACGACAATGCCGCGCCCGGTTGCCAGCCCGGCGTCTTTGGCCAAAGCCACATTGGGTTTAATGCCGACAGCCATGACCACAAGATCGGCATCAAGCTTCCGGCCGTCTTCAAGCTCCAAGCCCTGGACCTTACCGTTGCCGATAATGGCTTTGGTGTTGGCGCCGGTGAGAACAGTAATGCCGCGGCTTTCCAACTCGGTCGCCAGCAGGTAGCCCGCGGCTTCGTCCAACTGGCGCTCCATCAGCGTGTCCATCAGGTGGACGACCGTGACGTCCATGCCGTTGGCTTTCAGGCCGACGGCAGCCTCAAGACCAAGGAGACCGCCGCCGATAACCATGGCATGTCCGCCTTTTTCGGCGGCTTTCAGCATCCGCTCGACGTCGTCAAGATCGCGGAAGGTGACCACGCCGTCTTTATCCGCGCCGGGAACGGGGATGATGAACGGGTCCGATCCGGTGGCGACGAGAAGTTTGTCATACTGGTAAACGCCGCCGCGTGAAGATGCGACCGTCTTGGCTTTGGGGTTGATGGCCGTCACGGATTCGCCGGCAAACAGCGTTATGCCGTTTTCCAGATACCACTCGCGGGTATTGATGATGATATCGTCGTAGGACTTCTCGCCGCTCAATACGGGCGACAGCATGATCCGGTTATAGTTCTCGCGCGGCTCCGCACCGAAAACCGTTATGTCGTACTTACCGGCGTCCCGATTGAGGATTTCCTCAACCGTCCGCATTCCTGCCATGCCGTTTCCGATTACGATCAGTTTCTCTTTCATGGTCTTATCTCCTCGCGGGGCTTTGTTGACGCCTTTCAGGCGACGGCTTTCTCAACTAGGGTTTCGTCTTCGGCCTCTTCTTGGGCGGCAAGCTCGGCTTTGCTCTGATGGCCGTGCTCATACTCTTCGAGGAAGCCGAGGAGTTGGGCTCGCAACTCGTAGTATTTCGGATGCTCAAGGAGGGCTTTACGCGAACGGGGGCGCGGCAGATCGACTTCCATGACCTTGCCGATGCGGGCATGGGGGCCGTTGGTCATCATCACCACCCGGTCGGCCAGCAAAATGGCTTCGTCCACGTCGTGGGTAACGCAAATCGTCGTGACCTGGGTGCGGTCCCAGACTTCCATCAAAACTTCTTGGAGTTCCCAACGGGTCAGGCTGTCAAGCATGCCGAAGGGTTCGTCCAGAAGCAGGAGTTTGGGGGACAGGGCGAAGGCCCGTGCGATGCCGACGCGCTGTTTCATGCCGTTCGACATGTCGGCGGTCGGCTTGTTCATCGCGTCTTTGAGGCCGACGCGGGACAGGTAGTATTCGACAATGTCGTCGCGTTCGCCATGCGTTGCATGGGGAAAGACCCGGTCGACGCCGAGCATGACGTTCTCCTTGGCGGTCAACCATGTGAAAAGGTTGGGGGCCTGGAAGACCACGGCGCGCTCAGGGTTGGCGCCGTTGACTTCCTTGCCGTCGAGAACGATACCGCCGTCCGAGATCGGGTTGAGGCCGGCGGCCATGGACAGGACGGTCGATTTGCCGCACCCAGAATGTCCGATCAACGAAATGAAATCGCCTTTCTTGAGAATGGTCTCGAAGCCGTCGACGACGGTCAGCGGACCTTTCGGGGTCGGATAAATCTTGGTTAGGTTGAAGAACTCGAGGTACCGGTCTTCGTTGTAGCTTGCCATGGCCTCCCGGTAAGCCTTGGGAGGGCGTTTGTTTTCCGGGAAAACCGGCGTGACGTTGGGCAGTGAGCCCTCATCGCCAACAGTCTCTTGAGCGGCAGCGCCGACATCCATCAAATACTTGGTGACATCGGCCCGCAGCTTCTTGAAGACCGGATCGGAGTTGATGGCGGCCCGGTCTCTTGGGCGGGCCAGATCAACCTTGAAGTCGGGACCCAAAATTGCGTTGGGGCCGGGGTTCAGCGGAATGATCCGGTCCGCCAACAAGATGGCTTCGTCAACGTCGTTGGTGATCAGGATGACGGTCTTTTTGTCCTGTTCCCAAATCTGCTCGATTTCGTCTTGCAGTTTGGAACGGGTCAAGGCATCGAGTGCCGACAGGGGCTCGTCGAGTAACAGGATATCGGGGCTCATGGCGAGCGCCCGGGCAACGGAGACCCGCTGACGCATACCGCCCGAAAGCTCGGCAGGACGGCGGTCGACGGCGTGGCCCAGCCCCACCATGTCGATGTAGTGCTGCGCCTTGGAGGCGATTTCTCCTTTTTTGAGCTCCGGGTAGACGCTTTCGACGGCCAGTTTGATGTTGTCCATCACCGTGAGCCAGGGGAACAGAGAATAACTCTGGAAAACCAGTCCCCGGTCGGGGCCGGGCCCTTCAATGGGCTGGCCTTTAAGGAGGACCTCTCCGGTGTCGGCCTTTTCAAGCCCGGCGATCAGGTTGATAAGGGTCGTTTTTCCGGAACCGGAGAAACCCACGATGGCGACGAATTCACCGTCTTCGATGGCGAGATCGATACCGCCCAAAACGTCGGTTCTGGCCGCGCCAATGCCGAAAGACTTGGTCGCTTTTTTGAGTTCAAGGATCGGTGCCATGATATTTCGTCCTTTCCTTCGCTAAATCAGCGGACTTCGCCGTGGGTGACCATGGCCTGCAGAGCCGACATGAAGCGGTCGAGGATGAAGCCGATGATCCCGATGGTGAAAACGGCGACCATGATTTTGGCGAGCGACTGGGAAGACCCGTTCTGGAACTCATCCCAGACGAACTTGCCCAGTCCCGGGTTCTGAGCCAGCATTTCGGCGGCGATCAGCACCATCCATCCAACGCCCAAGGAAAGGCGAAGGCCGGTGAAGATGAAGGGCAGCGAACTCGGCAGAACGAGTTTGGTCAGGGTCGTGTCCCACTTGAGCCGCAAAACCCGCCCGACGTTCATCAGGTCCTTGTCAATCGAGGAAACGCCAACCGCGGTATTGATCAGCGTCGGCCAGAGGGAGCAAAGGGTGACGGTCAGCGCCGAGGTGACGAAGGATTTCTCGAACAAGGGGTCGTCGGAAACATAAAGGGCACTCACCACCATGGTGACGATTGGCAGCCAGGCCAGAGGCGAGACCGGCTTGAAAATCTGGATCAAGGGATTGAAGGCGGCATTGATGGTTTTGGAAAGGCCGCAGAAGACGCCGAGCGGCACCGCGATGATCGAGCCGATCAAAAAGCCCATGAAAACCGTTTTAAGGCTGGTGACGATCTGGTCGAAGTAGGTCGGTTTGCCGGTATAAGCGCGAATTTTAACTTCGGCGTTGGGGTCTTTCGCCAGCTTTGCCGCGTTGCGCTTTTCCTGGCGCTCATAGAAGCTGGCTTCTTTGTTCCGTTCGCGCATGTGGTCGGCGTAAAGGTTTTCGGTTTGCTCCCAAACCTGTGCCGGGCCCGGGATTTCGCCCAGAGAGGTCTGAACGAGCGGAGCCGTGTTGGCCCATACGACGAGGAATAGGCCGATGGCGGCAAGGGGGATGCCAAGCAAGCGCCAGAGTTCCTTGCTTTGCGTCTTGATGTCTTCACCCGCAGCCATTTTCAGGATCGGAGTGATCCAGCCCAGGCCTGCGACGTTCAGGTATTTGGATGCTTTGTTGATCCGTGTATGGATGCGTTCCATCCGAAGGGCTTTTTCCTTCGCTTCGGCAGCCTTATCGGCGCTTTCAACGGTGGTTGCGGTGTTCATTTGCTTGTTCCTCTTAAAGCTGTCTCTTTTTGAGTGGAGAGGGGGCGGGCGCTCCCTCTCCACCGGATGATTATTTGGAGGCGACGACCGTATTGCCTTTCACGGTTTCGCTTCCTTTCAGTCCAATTGGGAACTGTTTCAGGTAATCGTTCGGCTTGTGGCCGTCGAAGGTCACGCCGTCGATGAATTCTTCCTGAGGTGCGCGGAAGCCGTCGGTTTCCCACGGGAAGTCTTCTTTCTTCACCTTGCCTTCGGCGACGAGCATTTCGGCGGCTTTCAGGTAGATGTCCGGGCGATAGACTTTCTTGGCGATATCCTTGAACCAATCGTCGGACTTCGGTTCGGCAATCTGGCCCCAACGGCGCATTTGGCTCAGGTACCAGATGGCGTCCGAGTAGTACGGATAGGTAGCGAAATAACGGTAGAAGACGTTGAAGTCGGGAACGTCGCGCTTGTCGCCTTTTTCGTACTCAAAAGTGCCGGTCATCGAGTTGGCGATCACCTCGGCGTCGGCGCCGACATATTCGGAGCGGGCGAGGATTTTTACCGCCTCGGGACGGTTGGCGTTGTTGTTTTCGTCCAGCCACTGAGCGGCGCGGATCAGCGCTTTGACGACAGCCAAGTGCGTGTTGGGGTTTTCTTCAGCCCATTTGTTGCTGACACCGAAGACCTTTTCCGGGTTGTTCTTCCAAATTTCGTAGTCGGTGATCAGCGGAACGCCGATGCCTTTGAAAACGGCCTGCTGGTTCCAGGGTTCACCGACGCAGTACCCATAAATGGTGCCTGCTTCCATGGTTGCCGGCATTTGCGGCGGGGGGGTGACGGAAAGCAGAGCGTCCGCTTGAATTTGCCCGGAGATATCGGTCTTGGAGTAGTAGCCGGGGTGGATGCCGCCGGCGGCCAGCCAGTAGCGGAGTTCGTAGTTGTGGGTCGAAACGGGGAAGACCATGCCCATGTTGAACGGCTTGCCTTCGGCACGATACTTTTCAACGACCGGCTTGAGGTAGTCCGCCTTGATCGGGTGCACGGGTTTGCCGTCGGCACCTTTAGGGACGTATTGCTTCATCTGTTCCCAGATTTCATTGGAAACGGTGATGCCGTTGCCGTTCAGATCCATCGAGAAAGCGGTAATGATATGAGCCTGGGTACCGAAGCCGATGGTCGCACCGAGCGGTTGACCGGCCAGCATGTGTGCGCCGTCCAGTTCCCCGGAGATGACGCGGTCGAGCAGGACTTTCCAGTTGGCCTGAGGCTCGAGAGTTACGTAAAGTCCTTCGTCTTCGAAAAAGCCTTTTTCATAGGCAATTGCCAGAGGAGCCATGTCGGTCAGTTTGATGAAGCCGAACTTCAGCTCTTCCTTCTCCAGGTCCAGCATTGCCGCTTTGGCGGGCATACCGACGGTGCCCAGAGTTACTGCGGCGGCCGCGCCCAGCCCTATAAAGGCGCGGCGGGTAAAGGTCTTCAAAAGACCGTTCGATGTTTGACTTTTACGCATTCGGTTCCTCCTAAGGTCCACCAAAATAAAACGCCGCCGATTCGTCGGAGCTCTCCGGCCCCGGAATCTGCGGCGTTGCAGTCATCACCCACGATTGGGAGAAATATGTAACGGCTCGGCGTCGTTGCCAGCTGCCTTAACTAAATACAAGATGTGTGCCAGAATAGCGGTGTTTCATTAGTGTATTGAAATAAAAAGAAAAATTACCTTTTGTCGATTTTTAGGAGATCGGCGCTTATGTTGTTTATGCGTAAATAATATGCATTTAATGCTTATATCTATTGCAGTGCACAAAAATAGGTCAAGTTACCTCTGGCAGGCATGGACATAACCTTCAACGTCCCATGGATCGAAGGGGATGGCGCTTAACGGAGGGGTGATGATGTTTTTGTTTAGGCCGTCCAGTTTCTTTGGATTCTTGCCTAGAGCGGTGCTCAGTAGATCGGGGCGGTACGTTGCGCTCGCAATGCTCCAGGCTTCGCGGGATGGGCTGATTTGGCCCCAGCGGACCATTTGCGCATATAGCCAAAGCGCATCTTCTTGCCGAGCCTCGACGCCGTTGCCTCTCGAAAACTTCATGCCGGTCTGAAGGGCGGCTAAAATCTGGTTTGACTCAACGTCCAGGTAGTCTTTCCGGGCCAATATACGAGACAATTCAAGGCGGTTTTTCTCATCATCGGACCAATTTGCCGCCGAATCGAGGGCGCGCAACAGTGCCGACAACAGCTCTGAATTGGCTTCGGCCCAATCCTGTTGCATGCCTAATACCTTCTCCGGGCCGCGGGGCCATACGTTGGCTGCCGGAAACAAAACTTCTCCGACTTTTTGTTTGGCGGCCAAGCTGTTCCATGGCTCACCGACGCAGAAGCCATCTATTTGTCCCGCTTCCAGGCTCTGCACCATAAAGGGCGGTGGAATGACGATCAGGCGCAGGTCGTTTGCTGGATCAATCCCGGAAGCCGCAAGCCAATGACAGAGCTGGTAATTGTGGTTGGAAAACGGAAACACCATGGCGAAGGTCAAAGCGTCTTGCCCTTGGCGGCGGCGGTCTTCGAGGATTTTCCGCAAGGCTTCACCCGCCGCCAGTGCGTCTTGGATATCGCGCCCGGTTTCCTTTAGCGCCAAATAGAGCGGTCTGCTGACCGTCACGGCATTGCCGCCGCGTCCCAGCGCTATTGGCGCGATTTGGTGGGTTTTGATTTGGCCGATCCCCAGGTTGGCCGCAATGGGCATCCCGGCCAACATATGGGCTACATCGAATTGTCCGACGTTGACGCGGTCGCGGATGTTGGCCCAGGAAACTTCGCGGTTGAGCTTGAGGGTGACGCCTTCTTGTTTGGCGAACCCTTTTTCTTTGGCGACAACCAGCGGTGCGCAGTCGATGAGCGGTATAAATCCGGCCCGTATGATATTTGATGGCGATGATTTAACGGTGCTCATTAGACGGTTTCTCCGCTAGCTCAAGAGTTCTACCGCGGTGATTACGCTCGCCGCCACCTCGGCAATTTTTTTGTTTTGGTTCATGGCGTTACGTCTCAACAGGGCGTAGGCCTGATCTTCGGCTATATTTTTCTGACGCATCAATATCGCTTTGGCGCGGTCGATGATCTTGCGTTCTTCCAGTTGCTCTTTGGTTTGGCTGAGTTCTTTCTGGAGCCTCGAAAATGCGTTGAAGCGGCTAATGGTCATATCGAGGATTGGCTTAATGCGTTCTTTTTTTAGGCCGTCGACGATATAGGCGCTCACGCCGGCATCCACCGAGGCAGTGATCATCGCCGTGTCGGACTGGTCGACAAACATGGCGATTGGGCGTTTGACCTCCCGGCTGACCAGAAACATTTGCTCTAAAACATCTCTGTTCGGGTTTTCCAGATCGATCAGCACGACGTCGGGGTCGAGAACGGCGATGCGCTCTAGCAGATTGCCGGTATCGGCGATCCACTCAATGCGCAGATGCCCGGCGTCGTCCAATCCCTCTTTCAGAATTGCCGCGCGCACCGGGTTTTCATCGATGA
>Ga0209578_10000482_pt1 | contig 50199 bp, 51 predicted proteins | sample tdAd472_FD_187127 | JGI IMG/M metagenome (GOLD analysis project Ga0209578, IMG submission 187127) | Marine sediment microbial communities from the Atlantic coast under amendment with organic carbon and nitrate - tdAd47.2 (SPAdes)... | ecosystem: Environmental > Aquatic > Marine > Coastal >...
AAGCACTTCAACCTGCCGTAACTTCGTGACAATCTCTTCCGGTTTGTGCCGCTTGTTGGGCATCTTCGATCCTCCGTTTTCCTAAACATAACGGTGGACCCATTTCTTTGGGGAGGCTCACCCTCGCGTCGACTCTTCCTACTTTCGGATAACTCCTTGTGGCCGGCTCACTTGACATAAGGGCCGGCCGAACGTTCATTTGGAAAACAAGTTTACTAATTCTGACGGGAGGAAGATCATGCAGTGGACACGTTTGGCTGCGAGCGCAGCCATGGGTATCGGTATTTTCACAGGCGCGACGACGGGAGCTTACGCCCAGGAAGTCTGCCCCGATACCGTTAGACTTGGAACGACCGTTTCGGACACCGGGCCGTTCGCCCCGCTTGGTTCAGGCTGGCACCGGATGATCGAGGTTTTCGAGGAAGAGTTCAACAAAGCCGGCGGCGTGAACCTCGCGGATTGCGGCAAGAAGGTTCCGATCGAGATTCTGATCTATGATGACCAGAGCAACCCGACGACCGCCGTCGGCCTGTTCGAACGCATGGCGAGCCAGGACAGCGTGGATTTCTTTGTCGGGCCCGACTGGTCGTCCCTCGGACTGGCGGTGTCCGCGGTGGCGGAACGCCACGCCATTCCCATCGTGATGGGCAATGTGGCGGCGCCGAGCGCCTATCGGCACGGTCAGGAAAACGTCTTTGGAACGCCGTCTCCCATCGTGCCGCTTTGGTCCGAGCGCTATTTCGAGATGCTCGAGACGGTGGACCCGAAACCCGAGTCGTTCTTCTTCATCATCCAGGACAACCCAGTCACGGCGGCAATCAGCGATTTCTGGATGTAGAAGGCGGAGGAGAAGTCCTACAATATCGTCGGGACCGAGACCTTCCCGTCGGATCTCAAGGATTTCACATCCGTAATCCTGAAAATCCGCCAAGCCCGGCCGGACGTCATCTACATCACGTCCTTCGACAACGCGTCGGTGCCGCTGGTGCAGCAGCTTCGACAGCTGCGTGCGAAAGCCATGGATGTCCATCACATCATGTTATCCGGCGCGCTCGCCAGGCAGGTCGGCTCGGATATCGAGGGCATGACCGGCGAAATCAGCTGGATCGAAAGCGTCGACACACCCGATTCGGCGTTTGCCGCGGAGGTGATGAGCAAAGCCGGCGTCGATCCGTTCTCTTCGGTGTTTGCCGTTGGTCGATACACCTCGGCTCTCGTCATGTTGCAGGCCATCGAGAAGGCTGGCTCGGTCGACCGAGGCAAGGTGCGCGCTGCGCTGCGCAACTCCACCTTCCATGGCCCGGGCGGCGAAATCCGCTTTGACGCTAGCGGTTATCCGACGGAAACGAACGGCGCCTTCACCCTGCAGATCCAGGACGGGCACCCGGAAGTCGTGTGGCCGGAAGACATGGCCACGAAGCCGGTGATCTGGCCCTCGCCGAGCTGGCAGTAGCAAGGGCAAACGAGGCGTGGCTTATTTACCCGATTTCGGAATCCTTGCGCAGCTGCTGATCAACGGCATATTGCTGGGCGGGCTTTACGCGCTTATCGCCTTCGGTCTTTCGGTGATCTACGGGGTCGCCGGAATTCTGAACTTCGCGCACGGCACCATCCTGGCGATGATATCGATTGCGGCGGCGATCCTGTTCGAAAGTCTCAGACTTCCGTTAGCGGTGATCCTGCTCGTTCTCACCCCGGCCGGCTTTGTGTTCGGCTGGGTATTCCACAAGGTCCTGCTCAGCCCGCTGCAGGCGCGCGAGCCGCATCAGCGGACGATCGGCACCGTCCTCGTCACCGTCGGGGCCCTGATCATCATCGGCGATGTGACGGCCGTTCTCGCCGGCGCCGAACAGCGCGTGATCAGATTGTCCTCCACCTTCTTCGAAATCGGCAGCGTCATCGTCTCGGGCACCCAGATCGGCATTCTGGTTGCGGTTTCGGTCTCGATGATCGCCCTCCACCTCTTCCTCGTTATGTCGTGGACGGGGTCCTCGATGCGCGCCGTCGCTCAAAACCGCATTGGCGCGGCACTGTGCGGCGCGGATGCGTCCAACACCAGCGCGATGACCTTCGCGATCGGCGCGAGCATCGTCGCGATCGCCGGGGTGTTGTACGTCATCAGCTATCCGGTGAACCCGTATTCCGGCTTCCCGCTGACGGTCAAAGCCTTCTCGATCATCCTGCTCGGAGGCGTCGGCAACCTGCCCGGCACGCTGATCGCCGGCCTGTTCCTCGGCGTCGCCGAAGCGTTTGTCGCCTTCTACTGGGCGCCGCAATGGGCGCCGGCGATCAGTATCATCATCGTCCTGGGCGGTCTGCTGCTCTTTCCCGGCCTTGCCAGGACGAGGCGCGCGGCATGACATTCCTGCAAGAAAAACGTGCCATCGGCATCGCCTTCATCGCCGCCGTGCTGATCGCCTTCGTCCCGTCCTTTGCGACATCCTACACCGTTTCCATGGTGATGTTGCTGCTGCTCTTCTACACCCTCGCGCAGAGCTGGGATTGGGTGGGCGGCGAACTCGGCTACGTCAATCTCTCGCACTACGCCTCCTACGGCATAGGGGCCTATGTCTTCGCCACAGCCTACACGAATGGCGCCCATTTCCTGGTCGCCCTGGCGCTGGCGTCGCTCGTGACGTCCGTGATCATCGCGTTGATCAGTATTCCGCTGTTTCGGTTGCAAGGCGAATATTTCGCCTTCGCGACACTCGCCCTGTTGCCGCTCTTCGACATCCTCGCGTCGAACCTGAAGTCGCTGACCAACGGTACAGAAGGGATCATCCTGCCGGCCGAGCAGGTCACCGGCATCGCCTTCCTGCTGATGGTGGGGCTGGCATTCCTGACCTTTGTCACGACGACATTGATCGTCCACAGTCCGTTCGGGCTGGTGGTGCGCAGCATTCGCGACGACGAAGAGGCCGCGGAGTCGATCGGCGTGCGCGTCCTGCCGCGCAAGATCATGGTCATAAGCGCCGCCATCGCGGCGACCGCCGGCGGCATCCATGGCTGGTATCTGAGCTTCATCGATCCGGGCACCATGTTCGGCCTCGACGTCGCGCTCGTGCCGATCGCCATGGCGCTTCTGGGCGGAAGCGCCTTGCTGTGGGGGCCGATCGTCGGCGTCATCGTGCTGGTCTTCCTGAACCAGTGGCTGCTCGCCTATTTCTCGATCCTCCATGCCGCTTTCTACGGGCTGGTCATCCTGCTCGTCGGGAGATACCTACCCGGCGGACTGCTGCGGTCGAGCCTGGTGCGACGCATCAAGTTTGTCAGCCTGTTGGCGAAGGAACATCACGAACGTTCCAGCGTTTCTGGTAATATCGTCGAGGGTCTCGATCTCACCCCGCCCGCGTCCGGCGAGCAGGATGTCGCGCTGGAATGCCGCTCCGTCTCCAAGAACTTCGGAGGCAACGCCGCGCTGTCGGATGTCAGCCTGACGGTCCGTCGCGGGGAGATTGTCGGCCTGATCGGGGCGAACGGCTCCGGCAAGACCACCCTGTTCAATTGCATTTCGCGCATCTACGACGTGTCGTCGGGCGAAGTTCTCGTCGACGGCCAGCCGATAACCGGTTTGCGCAAGGACGAGGTCGCGCATGCGGGCATCGGTCGCACTTACCAGATCCCCCGCTCGTTCGAGCGCATGACGGTTCGCGAAAACGTCACGACCGCCCTTCTGGGCCGGAGCGATCCGCCCCGCTTCGAGGATGCGTTGAACGAAGCCGCGCGTTTTGTGTGCTATGTCGGTCTGGGCCACCATCTCGACGACAGCGTGTCAACGCTCTCGGCGCAGAAGCGCAAGTCGCTGGAATTGGCGCGCGCGCTTGCGACATCGCCGAAAATCCTCCTGATCGACGAGGTCGCATCCGGCTTGACCCCGACGGAGATCGACCAGTTCGTGGCTCATATCCGCGAGTTGCGTGACCGCTACGGCCTGACAATCATCTGGGTGGAGCACATTTTTTCCGCCCTTGCACAGGTGGTCGACCGTGTCGTCGTGCTCGAGCAGGGCAAGGTCATCGCCAACGGAACGCTCGATGTCGTGCTCACGGACGAGGCCGTTCAGCGCAGCTACTTCGGCGCCAAGGCAGCGGAGACGGAACCATGCTGACGGTTTCAAATCTTCAGGTCGAGATCGACAGGCTGCAGATCCTGTGGAATGTGAATCTCAAGCTGGAGGTGGGCGAGCGGGTCGGTCTTCTGGGCGCCAATGGCGCCGGCAAGTCGACCACCATGGCGGCTCTGCTCGGGATGGCGCGTGCGAATGGCGGTTCGATCCATCTTTTCGAGGACGATATCACGAACGCCGCCACGACGCGGATACTCGCGGCGGGCATCGGCCTCGTTCCCGAAGGTCGCCAGTTGTTTCCGGCGCTGTCGGTCGAGGAAAACCTGCGGATGGGATGCTTCCTGCGCGCCCACCGAAAGGCCTATCGAGAGCGGCTCGACTACGTCTACGACCTATTTCCCATCCTGAAGGAGAAATCCCGGCAGATGGCGGGCGATCTGAGCGGCGGACAGCAACAGATGGTGGCCATCGGACGAGCGATGATGGGGCAGCCCCGGCTGCTTCTGCTGGATGAACCCTTCATCGGCGTCGCCCCGATCGTTGTGACGACGGTGCTCGATGTGCTGCGTCGAATAGCGGGCAACGGCGTGACCGTTCTTCTCGTCGAGCAAAACGTTCACCGCGCCCTCGAATTCGTCGACCGGGCCTATGTGATCGACAATGGCCGGACCGTCCATGAGGGGCAGTCCAAAGCGCTGCTGAACGATGGCGCTTTCGCCGAAAAATTCCTTGGTCTGGAGTGAGTGAACTGAATGATGGAAAGACTGAAAGACGAAGTTGCGGTCGTGACCGGCGGGGCGCAGGGAATAGGCGCGGCCTATGCGCTTGCCCTCGCCAAGGCCGGAGCGAAAGTCGTGATTGGCGACGTCGCCGACACCGGCGCGGTCCAGGCGTCGCTCGAAGCGGTGGGGGGCACGACCTTCTGTTCCAGGCTGGACGTGACCGACCCGGAATCCGTCAATGAATTCGTCCGCCTCACCGAGGAAAAACTCGGCAATATCAGTAAACTGGTCAACAATGCTGCGCTCTTCTCGTCGCTTGAGACGATGCCGTTCACGGAGATCAGCTCCGGGGAGTGGGACAAGGTCATGGCGGTCAATGTCCGCGGAAGTTTCGAAGTCGCGAAGGCCGTCGTGCCTTCCATGCGGTCGAATGGTCGCGGATCGATCATCAACATCGCCTCGGGCACTGTCTTCAAGGGAATGACCAACTTCCTCCATTACGTGTCCTCGAAGGGGGCGATCGTCGCGTTCACGCGCAGCCTCGCGCGCGAACTGGGCGCGGACGGTATCAGGGTGAATTGCCTCGCGCCGGGGCTGGTGATGAGTGAAGGCGTAGTTTCCAAGGGTGTCTGGGCCGGTGAGAAACTGAAGGCCAATCTCTCGAGCCGGGCCATTCAGCGCGAATCCGAACCAGACGACATACTTGGGGCGCTGATCTTTCTCGCCTCGAACGAAAGCGCGTTCGTGACCGGGCAGACACTCGTCATAGACGGCGGATCGGTTATGCATTGATCGATCGGCCATTCAGGACATAAAGATCGAAAGAAACGGGAGGATTTGATGGAAGGACATGTACTGCATGATCGGCGTGGGCGTTGCGCCATGGTCTCCCTGAATCAGAAACTCGTCAAACACGTTCATTCCTATCCCCAGTTGATCATGTGCCTCGACGGAGCGCCCGCGATTTACCGATCGGATAACGCGCAGATTTCGCTGCGGCCTCATCAGATGGTCGTCGTACCAGCATGGCGCGAACATTCCTGCGAGCCGTCGTCGTCCCGGCGGCCGAGCCATTGTCTCGCCATTCATCTGAACACCGATTGGCTGGACGAGGGCTCAAGAGGTTCGCTGGACCTCTCCCATCGGGTGGCGCACTTCAATCCGAAGCTGGGGATGTCGTTACGACACATTATCGAGAGCACCGAACCGGCCGACCGGGATGTCAGCGGAGAATTCGGCGAACGGCTCGTCGACCTGCTGAGCGATTCCGACCGGCGCACCTGGCGGCTCCCCGGGGCCCGCGATACGCCGGTGGATTTTCGCATTCGCAAGGCATGCGCCTATATGAACGAGAATCTGCACGCCGCCTGGGACCTCGGCCAGATTGCCCGCCATTGCGCCATGTCCCGACCCCATTTCAATTTCCAGTTCAAGGCCGTGATGGGCACGACACCGGCCATCTACGCCAACGAGCTTCGCATGCGGAAGGCCACGCGCCTGTTGTGCGGTCCGGCGCGGCTGAGCATTTCGGAGATTTCCGAAGCCATCGGATTTTCCGCGTCGGCGAATTTCATACGGTTCTTTCGAAATCACGTCGGCCTTTCGCCGAACCGATTCCGGCTGTCGTTCCGGACCGTTGCATGACGCACGGCCGGCATATTCTGCGGCCTTCCTTTAAAGCGCGAGCCTCGCAAGAATGCAGACCCCTCCCTATCCCGAACTGAAACTTCTCATTGACGGCCAATGGCGCCACGGATCCGCCGACACCGCGGATGTCGTCCTGAACCCCGCGACGAATGCCGCTCTCGGGGAACTGCGACACGCCAGCGATGACGATCTCGCTGACGCCGTCGCCGCGGCTGGCCGCGCATTTGCTGTCTGGCGGGACATGGCACCCGTCGATCGCTCGGCGATCCTCCGCCGGGCCGCCGGCCTGCTGCGAGAGCGCAATCGGGCAATCGCGTCGGCGCTGACGATGGAACAGGGCAAGGTTTTAGCCGAAGCCCTGCTCGAAGTGGAGGCCGCGGCGGCCTCGATCGACTGGATGGCCGAGGAAGGCCGGCGGGCCTATGGACGTCTCGTACCGGGGCGTCTTGGCGTGCAGCAGATCGTCCAGCCAGAGCCGGTAGGCATCGTCGCGGCGTTCTGCCCCTGGAATTTTCCCGTGCTGATCCCGGCTCGCAAGATCTCTGCGGCGCTTGCCGCCGGCTGTCCAGTGATCATCAAGCCGTCGGAAGAGACGCCGGGCGCCGCCGTGGAGATGGCGAAATGCTTAGAGGACGCCGGTTTGCCCAAGGGCGCTCTCAATATGGTCTTCGGCATTCCCTCCCGGATTTCGGAGTACCTGATCCGCGCCGAGGCCGTACGCAAGGTATCCTTTACCGGCTCGGTCGAAGTCGGGCGCCGGATCGCGGGACTTACCGCGGAAGGAATCAAGCGGGTGACAATGGAACTCGGCGGCCACGCCCCGGTGATCGTCTGCGCGGATGCCAACATCGAGAAAAGCATAAGTCTCCTGGCGGCCTTCAAGCACAGAAACGCCGGCCAGGTTTGCATATCGCCCACGCGCTTTTATGTTCACGACTCGGTCTGCGATTCGTTCGTCCGGCAGTATCGGCAAGCGGTCGAGGCCATTCAGGTCGGCAACGGTCTGGATCCCGCCAACGCGATGGGTCCCCTGGCGAATGAACGCCGCGTCGCCGCCGTGGAAGGTCTGGTCGACGACGTGCGCCAGCGCGGCGGAACCGTCCTGACCGGCGGGCGTCGTATCGGGAATTCAGGCAATTTTTTCGAACCCACGATTGTGACGGACATCGACGATGTCGCGCGAATCATGACCGAGGAACCGTTCGGTCCGATCACCCCGATCGCCCGTTTTTCCACGCTGGAAGAGGTGGTGGAGAGGGCAAACTCCTTGCCGCTGGGGCTCGCCGCCTATGCCTTCACGGAGGCGTCGAAGACCGCGCGTGAAATCGGCGAGCGGGTCGAATCCGGGATGATCGGCATCAATACCGTTGCGATCTCCACGCCGGAAACACCGTTTGGCGGCGTCAAGGAGTCTGGTTACGGACAGGAGTGCGGCATCGAGGGCCTCGACGCCTATCTGCACCGGAAATTCGTCGCCTACGCCTAGCGAGCGCAGACAGGTGAGCTTTCATATCGGCCGGAAGTCGAGACGAAGCCCGGCTTTCGACCGATATCGCCACCTGTCTCGAAACGCTCTAAACTTTGCCGGTCTCGCGGGAAGCGGCCGGCGAGAAGGATGGGAAGCAAGCGCCGACCGGGAAGGGGGGATTCTGCGACAGGCAGGATAGGCGGGGAAGGGGCCTTCCGTTGCGCGATCCTGACGGCCGAATGGCGCGAGGGCGTGATTTTGAACCGACTTACCTGACAAGCCTGCAAGAATTTCCCGGCCATTTCCATATCCAGCGCTTTGGGAGGGGTGAACGGGAAAGTTGTAGTCTTCGCCTGTCCTGGGCTGGCGGAGGCTAGGTTTGCGCGTTGTTCTACATTACACAAACGGCGTGTTTAGCCGGAGAATTTGGTGGCAATGATAAACTTTGATGGCTTCTGGGATGTACCCTATTCGGAGCGTTCGCTTGCCATAGCGTGCACGCGCGGCCGCCAGGCGGTCGTCGCGTGTTTTGGAGAATTGCTGTCGGAAGCCGATGTTTCGGAGCAGCAATGGCGGGTGATGCGGGTCCTGGGGGACTTCAGTCCGATCGGCTTGTCCGAACTCTGCGAGAAAACCTGCATCCACAAAGTGAGCATGACCCGTATCGTGCGGATTCTGTCCAAACGCGACTACCTCGAGATTGCGCGCGACAGTCATGACAGGCGGACGCTCAATGTCAGCATCACGCCGGAGGGAATGGCTTTCAATTCTCGTTACGCCGCCGAAGCCTCCCGGATTTCCCGGGAGATTAACCGGCGTTTCGGAATGGAGAAGTCGCTTCTGCTGCTGGTGCTTCTCGATGATCTATCCAAGCTGAGCATCAACGACTGATCGTTCTCCCAAGGGATCGAGGCCGCTTCGTTTTTCCGTTTCGTCTCTCCTCAGCGACCATGTTCGGGACACCATGCCCGGGAAGGGCTGGCTGACGTGCGACCGCCGCTTTGAGGTGTGACGGCGGGAGTTCGCCGCCGGTTCGCTTGACGGAAATAATAAATCTGTTTACTAATCTCCTGCCCTTGCGACAGCGATCCAGTATCGACGCAGGCAAGGGTGCGCTCGCTAATATGGCGGTTGCCCCAGTTTTCTTATCGGGAGGAACAAGTGAACAAGTTTATCATAAATGCAATTGCGGCCACGGCTTTCGCTTGGAGTGCGATGTTGGGTTCGGTGGCTCAGGCGGAACTGCGCAGCATCACGATCGGTACGAATCCCTCGGGATCCACCTTCTATCTGATCGGAAGCGGCATCGCGAAGATGTACCAGGAGAAACTCCGCGTTCGCTCCAACGTCCAGCCGCAGGTCGGATCCTCGGTATACCTGCCGATGATCAATTCCGGCGAACTCACGCTCGGACTGGCGTCTTCAATGGACAGCTACTTCTCCTATACCGGTGACGGCTTTCCAGCTGAAAGCAAGGAGCTTCGGGCGCTCGCGAACATCTGGGTGCTCCCCTATACTTTCATCGTGCGCCGCGATTCCGGCATCAAGACGATGGAAGATCTAAAGGGCAAGCGCGTGATGGGCGACATGCCCACCAATGTGGCGCTGACGCGCCTGAACCGCGCGATGCTCCGGAGCGGCGGCCTCTCTTCCGATGACGTCGACTTCACGAAGTCCGGCGGCCTGATCGATGGCATCAAGGCGGTTGTCGACGGGCGGGCGGACGCCGCACCGGTCGCGACGACCATGCCGCAGCTAATCGAGGCGAATAGTTCTGTGGACGGCGGCATCGCGATTGTCGCGAACGGCACCCAAGCCGTGGATGGCTACTACGAGGGCGAGGTCCCGGGAACCCGCGTGGGAATGGTCGCGCCCAACGACCGGCAGCTTTTCATCAGCGAAGAAACGGCGATCGTGAACTACGATACTCTGTTCATTGCGGGAACGGCGATGTCGGATGACGACGCCTATCGTCTGACGAAGACCCTTTACGAGAACTGGCCCGATCTCCAGAAGGATTATCCGCCGCTCAGGGGCGTTTCCCAGGAGCAGCTGCTGCAGGCTGATCCGTCGATTCCCTACCATCCGGGCGCGATCCGGTTCTACAAGGAAATCGGCGCGTGGACGGATGCCCACGACGACAAGCAGACGAAATTGCTGCAGTAAAGTAAGCAATCCCTCTTCCAAACCCGCTCGGGCGTTACGCCTGCGCGTCTCCTGCAAAAATTCCGCGGGCGTCAAACGTTCCGCGGAACCTTTTTTTGGGAATGAATTATGGCGGTCCTGAAATCTCGCCTTCTGTCGGTTATCCTCGGCCTCCTCGTGGCCATGACGGTTGCCTGGGTTCTGAAAATACCAGACCGTCTGGGTTTTGCTCTGATCACCCAACAGGTAATCGCGATCGTGTTGGGATTAACCGTCGCGGCGAGCTTTCTTTCTCCCCGGAATTCCTCTCCCCTGTCGGGCTGGGCGGACTTGTTGCTGGCCGCGTTCGGCATGGCGTCCTGGTTCTGGCTCGCCTGGAACTTCAACGACTGGATGCTGACGCTTGCCTACCGCACGCCGGACATGTGGATCCCGGGCGCGATCGCGATCGTCATCACGGTCGAGGCCCTGCGCCGCGCCGCCGGTCTCACGATAACCATGCTGGTCGTGCTGATGCTGGCCTACGTTTTCCTCGGCGAGATGCTGCCTGGGGTCCTGCAGGCGGAATCGGCGCCCCCGACCCGTACGATCCTGTTCCTCTACGCCGACAGCAGCGCCATACTTGGCGTCGTCCTGAGCATCATCGTGGGGCTCGTGTTGCCCTTCATCATCTTCGGCAAGATGATGGAGCTGGTCGGCGGCATGTCGTTCTTTTCCGATCTCTCCCTTGCGCTGCTCGGCCGCTGGCGCGGCGGGCCCGCCAAGGGCGCCTGCCTCGCCTCGGCATCCTTCGGGATGCTTTCGGGCTCCACGGTCGCGAACATCCTTTCGACGGGTATCGTCACGATCCCGCTGATGAAGCGAACCGGATTCAAGTCGCATCAGGCGGCCGCGATCGAGGCGGTGGCTTCCAACGGCGGTCAGATCATGCCGCCTGTGATGGGCGCAACGGCCTTCATCATCGCGGAATTCCTGCAAATCCCCTATAGCGAGGTCGTCTTCGCGGCCCTGGTCCCGGCGGTGATCTACTTTCTGGTCCTCTTCGTGAAGATCGATGCGATTGCGGCGACCGAGAACATCGCCGGCCTCGGCGCCGATGAGCTGCCCTCGCTTCGAGACACGTTGAAGGGAAGCTGGATCTTCTTCCTTCCGCTGGCGCTGTTGATCTATCTTCTGTTCTTCGCCTCTGTCGATCCCGGTTCGTCGGCGTTGCTGACGTCGGTCGCGATCCTCGTGCTCAGCCTGTTCAGTCGCCAAAACCGGCCCAGGCTCGGCGATATCTGGCGCTCGGTCGAGGGGGCGGGCAGGGAGTCCCTGCCGGTCATCCTGATCGGCGCCGGAGCGGGCGTCGTGATCGGCGTGATGAATTTCTCGGGTTTCGCGTTCCAGCTGACGCTCGGATTGACGGCGCTCGCCGAAACCTACGGGCTGTTCATTATGCTGTTGATGACCGCGTTGGTCGCGATCATTCTGGGCATGGGGATGCCCACTGTCGCGGTCTATGTGGTGCTGGTGACGATCGTCGCGCCGACGGTCGTCGACATGGGCGTGTTTCCGCTCGGCGCGCACCTCTTCCTCTTCTATTTCGGCATCATGAGCATGATCACCCCGCCGATCGCGCTCGGCAGCATTGTCGCCGCGCAGGTGGCCGGCGCCGAGATCTGGCGGACCGGCGCATTCGGCGTGCGCCTCGGCATCAGCGCCTATCTGCTGCCCTTCCTGTGGGTCTACAATCCTGCGCTCCTTTTGGAAGGCACGACGGTCGAAAAGGTTATCTTGTTTATTAATATTGTGGCTGCGATCAACCTGCTGAGGGCGTCGATGTTGCCCAAGGTGATACCGAATGTCGCCGACAAGGTCTCTCATACCGCGCTTGTGATTATCGCGGTTTTTGTAGGAGGTGCGACGGTCTGGTTCGGGACGGAATCGCCGATTTCGGTCGCTTTCTCGCTGCTTGGCTTTTTGCCCTTCGTGTTCGGCCGCTTTTCGAGAAACTGAAATTCATACCCGGAAATGACCGGAGCTGGATTGCGTCTGCCCGATAAATATCATAAACAAGTTTACAAATAAGAATGCTGTCTTACCGCTGGAGGAGTGCCACCATGCAAAAAGCTGCCGCCATTTCCGCGCAAACCGACCTCGAAGAAGGGGTCCTGGACCGGAGCACTTTCGTCAGTCCGGAGATTTACAAGCAGGAAATGGAAACCCTGTTTACCCGGGCTTGGCTGTTCGTCGGCCATGAGAGCCAGATTCCCAATCCGGGTGATTTCTTCACGTCCCGGATGGGCGAGGAATCCGTCATTCTGGTCCGCGACAAGGCGTCCAAGATTCACGTGTTCCTGAACTCCTGCCGGCATCGCGGCATGAAGGTCTGCCGTTACGACCAGGGCAACACGTCGCTGTTCACCTGTCCGTATCACGCGTGGACCTACGCCACCGACGGTCAGGTGCGCGGTATCCCCCAGTATCGGGAGCTTTATGAAGGCGTTCTCGACCGGGAAAAATGGTCCCTCATCGAAGTCCCGAAAATGGTCAACTACAAGGGCACGATTTGGGCCAGCTGGGATCCGGAGGCGCCCAATTTCGAAGCCTATCTCGGCAGCGCGCTCGTGCATCTCGACCAAGCCCTGGATTGCCGCGACGGGCGGCCCGGCGGCTCGGAAGTGATCGGCGTGCACAAATGGATTTTCCCGGCGAACTGGAAATTCGCCGCCGAGAATTTTCTCGGCGATTCATACCACAATCCCAGCCACCGCTCCGTGGACCTGATCGGCATTGGTCCTTCCGCCCGTCAGGGTATCAAGGGAAGGCGCGACAACGAACTCGAAGCCGCGAAGCATGTGTGGATAAGTTTCCCGGCGGGCCACGGCGTCCATTCGGCCGTCCAGCAGCTGGGCGCGGAATATGTCAGTCAGTTCGCGAACGATCCCGAGGTCGAGGATTATTTCCGCCATTGCCACATGGAGCGCAACGCTCGGCTCGGCGACGAAGCGCGGCTGCTGCCGTTCACCGGAACCATCTTCCCCAACACCTCCTATCACGGACGTCAGCCGCGCAATCTGTGCGTATGGAATCCGCATGGTCCGACGGAAACCGAAGGATGGCGTTTCTTCCTCGTCGATGCCGACGCGCCGACGAAGGTGAAGGATTTCCTGCGTCGTTTCTACATGCGCTATTCCGGCCCGGCCGGGATGACCGAGCAGGACGATATGGAGAACTGGCTCTACGCGACGCGGGCGAGCCAGGGCACGATCGCGCGCCGCTACGCCTTCAACTATCAGCTCGCTCGCAATCACGCCGAGGTCGATCCGGAGGTGAACGGTCTGCGCATCCGCGGCCGTGTGACGACCAAGATGACCGAGCATATGGCGCGCGGCTACTATCGCCGGTGGCAGGGCTACCTCAACGGCGCGCCGTGGGACGAACTGCTCGGTCGCAATGATCCGCGTTTCCAGGCCGACGACAAGGTCCCGGTGAAGGCTGAGGCCTGATGAGTTCCGGAACGGTCATCGTATCGGGCGGAACATTCGGGCTCGGGCGTGAAGTAGCGCTCACCCTTGCCGAAAAGGGTTGGTCCGTTGTCGCCTTTGGCCTCGAATCCGCGCAAGTTTCGAGCGTCGCGCAGAACGCCATCCCCGCACTTCGCGAAGAAGCGCGCGAGCGGGGTCTCGACATCGAACTTCTCGAGGCCGATGTTTCGAGCGAGTCCGATATCGAGCGGGTGGTCGAAACCGCGTTGCGCCGCAGCGGGCGCATCGAGGGGCTGGTGAACAATGCGGCAATCGGTCCGCTGGGCACCGTGCTGGACACCGCGCCGGATCTCTGGGACCGCATTATGGCCGTCAATTTGCGCGGGCCGTATCTGATGGCGCGCGCAGTGTTTCCGCACATGGCGGCGCAGGGCGGCGGATCTGTCGTGAATGTCGGTTCGGGATCGGGCTGGGGCAAGCCGAACATGGCGGCCTACAGCGCATCGAAGGGCGGAATTTTCGCCCTTTCGGCGGCGCTCGCGCTCGACCATTTCCATGACCGGATCCGCGTCAACACGGTCGTGCCGGGCGGCGGAGGCATCGTCGCGGGCATGAGCCTCGGGCGCGTCGGCGGGGATATGGCGAAGCTTGGTCCGACCGCCGTCGGCACGGTGGCAGGCCGGCCGGCCAATGGATACGACATGGGCAATGTCATCGCATTTTTGCTTTCGCCGGAGGCGGAAGCGATTTCCGGGACAATCGTCGATGTCGGGTGTTTCGCGCATCAGGGGTCTTCGGAGCCGCTGAAGAGAACGCGTTGAGGAAAGAAAGGTTGAACGATGGATAGCGCAGTTTTGATGCCGAAGCCGAAGGACAAGATCGTCCGCGGCGACGCATATTTTCGCCTCAGGCAGGAGGTCGAGGAATTCTACTACGATGAGGCGAACATGCTGGATGAGCGCCGCTTCGACGAATGGCTCGATCTGTTGCACGAGGATCTGGAATATTTCATGCCCATGCGCCGAAACGTGAAATTCGGGATGCATGAGGCGCGCGAGAACACCCCGTTCGATTACGGCATGAGCTGGTTCAACGAGGACAAGTGGACGCTTGGAAAGAGGGTCGAGCAGATCCTGACCGGCGTGCACTATGCCGAGGAGCCGCTGTCTCGCATTGCGCATCTCGTCACGAACGTTCAGGTGCGCGCCGTCACGCCGTCTGTCGATGATCCTCAGGTGGTGGACGCGAGTTGTCGGTTCCACATCTACCAGAACCGGGTCGAGGAAGAGCACTACAGCTTTGTCGGTCGCCGATACGACCGGCTGGTCCGGCAGGAGGATGGCAGCTACCTGCTGCTCCGGCGCGAGATCCTGCTCGACCAGAACGTGCTTCTCGCGAAGTGCCTGACTGCATTTTTCTGATTGGGGGAGCTTAGTGATGTCAAACAAAGGAAACGTGGACCTCGGGGTTACCATTGACCTCTTCAAGCTTGAAGATGGGACCCGCATACGCCTCAAGGACGGTCGCACCGGCCGGATCGCCGCCAACATGAATGACGGTCAGTGGGTTGAAATCGACTTCGACGATGACGAGGTCGAACTGATCCATGGGCAGGACCTTGACACGGTTCTTCCCGACTCGGATTGAAAGGCAGGACTGCTCGATGCTTCGTATGAGATTCATGCCTTCGGACTTTCACCCGGTACTGCTGATCTTGGGTGAGCGTGACGGTCTCGAAGCCCTTTCCGGCCTGCTGAGCCGGTTCGCGGAGGCGGGGGAAACCATTTCCCTCAACGACAACGGCGTCTTCTCCGAGGATACGCAGGTGACGCTGGCGGCCGCCGGCGCCGATCTCCGGCTCGGCCTCTGGCCCGAAAAAGGCGGCGCCGGATCTCTGATCTGGGGCCTTTCACCTACCAAGGCCGAAGAGTTCGCGGATGAGGTGGCGAAGGTGGCGCGGGGCGAGTCCCGCGCAGGATCGGCCACCCTGGAGTGTGAGGTTCTCAACGAGGTCGTCGCCAAGGTGTCTCTCGGCGAGTTCGAGGATGATTTCCTCCTGGGAGACAAATGGTGACATCCCCGCAATCCGCGAGGCCCGGAGACGATAGCTGGCGTGGAAAGACGGTGGTCATCATCGGGGCCGGACAAGCCGGCGCCTCGGCTGCTCTGCGGCTGAGGCGGCAGGGGTTCGACGGCGAGATCATCCTAGTCGGAGAAGAGCCGAGCGCGCCTTATCAGCGTCCGCCGCTGTCTAAGAAATACCTAACCGGCGAGATCGGCGAAACGCAACTGCTTCTCAAGTCGGAGAGCGTCTTTGGGGAGCAGTCCATTCAGTTGCTGACGGGCTGCCGGGTAACCGGGATAGACCGCGCCGCGCGACTGGTTTACCTGTCCGGCGGAAGGGCGCCGCTGAAATATTGGCGGCTCGTTTTCGCAACGGGCGGCAAGGCGCGGCCCCTGCCGGAAAGCGTGGCCGAGTCCTTCGACAATGTGATGACCTTCCGGTCGCTGGAAGACGCCCGCAAAATCCGTGCAAGCCTTCAACCCGGCATGCATATGCTGGTTATCGGCGGCGGCTATATCGGCCTCGAAACGGCCGCAACCGGGCGAAAGCTCGGGGTCGACGTGACGCTCGTGGAAAGCGCCGATCGCATATTGCGCAGAGTGTCCTGCGAGGCGACGGCCGACTATTTTCGCGATCTCCACCTGCGCAATGGCGTGCGGATCCTTGAAGGAGCCGCCTTGCGTGGCATCGAAGGCGAGGGGCGACAGGCGCGTCTCGCGCGGCTGGACGATGGATCCGAGATCGTCTTTGACCTCGCGGTCGTCGGGATCGGGCTGATGCCGGATACGGAACTGGCGGAAGCCGCCGGCATCGACTGCGCGTCGGGTATCGTCGTCGACGGTTACGAGCGAACCTCCGATCCCTTCATATTTGCGGCCGGCGATTGCGCGGTTTTCGATTACAGGGGCGCTCCGACCCGCCTGGAATCCGTGCAGAATGCGATCGAACAGGCCGAACATCTCGCCGACAGCCTTCTGGACATGGCGCCGTCGCCTTACAGTCCCCACCCTTGGTTCTGGTCCGATCAATACGACGTCAAGTTGCAGATCGCCGGCTTCAACAGGGGCTATTCGCAGGTTGTGCAGGTGCCGGGCGCGCGCGCCGGCAGCGTAAGCAACTGGTACCTTCGCGGTGGCCGGATGATCGCGGTCGATGCGATCAATGATCCGCGCGCGTTCATGCAGGCGAAACGCTGGCTCGGCAATGGCGAGGATGTTCGCGAAGAACAGATTATCGGTATCGCCGGCGCAGCGGCGGTCTAGCCAGGCCTCGCGAATTTCCAACGGTTTCAAGGAGCAGGATGATGGTCAGCATCACGTATATCGAACATGACGGCACGTCGCATGTCGTGGACGTCGAGGAAGGCCGCAGCGTCATGGAAGGGGCGATTCAGAACAATATCCCGGGGATCGTCGCAGAGTGCGGAGGAGCGTGTTCATGCGCCACCTGCCATGCCTATGTCGACGAACAGTGGTTCGAGAAGGTTGGTCCGGCCGGTGGCGACGAGGCCGATATGCTAGAATTCGTCGACAATCCCGCGGAGAATTCGCGTCTGACTTGCCAGATCGAGGTCATCGAAGACCTTGACGGACTGATCGTCTGCCTCCCGGAAGGGCAGTAAAATCGCCCAGTCACGCGTGGAGCTCGACGTAATTGCCAAGTTGTTCGCACCCTCGGGAAAACTACAGCCGGAAGAGACGTTCCACCGCCGCCCAGTCGCGTCGACCAGAGCTTCGGGCTGATCTTCCCCGATCTTGACCGTAATGACAACCCGGAAACTCCACCCCCCCCGGCGCTCCAGACTTCGGCCTCAGAGAAGTGACTCCTTGCCTCAAATTTAGGTACAAGGGCGTCTACGAATCTAGCGGCTATTCAGATCGCGAGCTTCTTGCGCACCCGAGGCGCCTCAATCCTTCTCAAGTCTCACGTCCTCAAGCTCGAACTCGCGGCTGAATTATCTTCTCTGCATCCAAACTCTCCAGTTCCATCAAACATCTTATCTCGGTGTCCACGAAACCGGCAGTAGGCCAGCAAGCCTGATTACCGAGTAGAGCGCACGCCCCTAATTCCGATCGATTGATCGGCCGATCACGGCATCGCCTCCTCGATAAGCCAGTCGGGAAACGTTTGGAACAATGCGGCGATGGAGAGCCCTTTCTCGCCGCTCAAGACCGAGCGCATAGCCCGCAGAGTCTATTGGACCAGAGATGAAGCCGGGGTGGGTGTGATTGATTACGTCGAGCGTTCTACAACCCTCGGCGAAGGCACGCGGCATGCGCTGGCGCAGCGCCTGTTTCCACGATTTCACGCAACTCCGTTGATCGACAGGATTGTCGTCGGGACGCAAGAGGAAAGGCAATCACAAGTAAAACCGGGAATCAATGGTAGCGAAACAGTTTAGATGTCGAACGGTTTAGTCGCGGGTCACGCGGGAGTTTGCATTTGCATAAGCGGCGTGCCAGCGGGTCATGAACTCCAAGATTAAGAAAAAGCCCGGCAGCGAGACGATTCTCGCTGCCGGGCCGGCCCGCCTTGGGAGGGGAGGTGGATATGGTTGGTTAATTTCTCAGAGCGCCTTTTCGAGCTCTGGCAGGACCTCGAAGAGGTCTGCGACGAGGCCGTAGTCGGCGACCTGGAAGATCGGCGCTTCTTCGTCCTTGTTGATGGCGACGATGACCTTGGAGTCCTTCATGCCGGCCAGATGCTGGATGGCACCGGAGATGCCACAGGCGATGTAGAGGTCGGGGGCGACAACCTTGCCGGTCTGGCCGACCTGCCAGTCGTTCGGAGCATAGCCCGCATCGACCGCCGCGCGGCTCGCGCCGACCGCCGCGCCAAGCTTGTCGGCGACCGGCAGGATCACTTCCTGGAACTTCTTCGAGGAACCCAGCGCCCGTCCGCCGGAGATGATGATCTTCGCGCTCGTCAGCTCCGGACGATCGCCGCCCGACAGTTCGGAGGAGACGAAGGAGGAGAGACCCGGATCGGCAGCAGCCGGGATGGTTTCAACGGACGCGCTACCGCCCTCGCCCGCCGCGGCAAACGATGCCGTGCGCACGGTGATCACCTTCTTCGCATCCGTCGCCTGCACCGTCTGGATGGCGTTGCCCGCATAGGTCGGCCGCTTGTAGGTGTCGGCAGCCTCCACCGCGAGGATGTCGGAGACCTGCATCACGTCGAGCAGCGCGGCGACCCACGGCATGGTGTTCTTGCCGTTGGTCGTCGCCGGCGACCGCCTCATCGACCTGCTGCCCGGCGCGAAGGTACGCACACCAACATAGTGAGCGAGGAAGTCAAGACGGTCGTCTTCGACCATGACATGGATCACCCATGTTATGGCGCCTTGCGCGTCGAGCAGGAATTGCGGTTGAAGGGTATCCCGGTCTCGCCAGGCGACGTGCTTAGCTCTGGCAGCGCCACGAGCTGTTGACGATGCATGAGCGGCTTTTGCCGTTGAAAAAAGGCACCGCCGAAATCAAGCTGGATTTATCGGACGGTCACACCGCACCTTTTCGACGAACACTTTCGCGTCGAGGGCCGGCAAACCTGGTTTGGGAGCCTCGAAGAGATGCAGGCAGTTCTCGGCCTACCTGCCGCATTAAAATACAATACCGTGTGCCCCCATCAGAGCCGCAACATGAACGGTAGGACACCAGCGAGGGCGTTCACCGACGCATTGCCAAAACTACGAGCAAAGGATTCTTCTATCTAAGTTTTCGGGACGGCTTCTCTCATGCCGGGCGCGTGAAGCCGACACATGCGATTTCCGCCCCTCGTCAACATTTCCCGGCTTTGCAACAGTTCTCGATCGTCCACGTTGACAGCATCCTACAAATATCGTTATGATCGGATATAGGATTATGTTCGAATAACGGACATTTGGGATTTTTGCCTAGTCTGGAGCCCCCGGGAGGAGGGGACCTGCACCGAGGAAATAATTGCATTCCGCAAATCGGTAATCGCCGGACCAACACACCGGTTGTTCGCTTTCAAGCAATGGTGCCGGAAGCGAACGGGGGGCAATCTGCGGAACGAAATCATCAGAACCGGAAAGGGAGTGAGATGTTCAGAAAATTCATGACAGCCAAACTCGGAATGCTGGGGGTCGTATCGACGTTGTTCGCCGCCGCCGCGCCCGCATCCGCCGACATCATCGTGATGGGCGGCAACCCCGAAGGAAGCCTCTTTTATGCGCAGGCGCAGGCGATCGCATCGGTCGTCGGCAAGCACACCGACCTTCGGGTGGACGTCCTTCCCCAGTCCGGCACGGTCTACTTCCCGATGTTCCAGACCGAGGAGGCCGATATCGGCCTTGCGAGCCCCATCGAGGCGAAGCTTGCGGTGGACGCCGAAAGCCCCTTCGATGCGGCCAAGAGCGTCGGCGGATACGACATGCGCACGGTGATGCTCGGCTCGCCGATCCGCCTGTCCCTCGTGGTGCGCGGCAGTTCCGACATCCACTCCCTCGCTGACCTGAAGGGCAAGCGCGTCGTCGCGAACTACGGCGCCTTCGCCGGCTCCACCATCACGGCGCTCGCGGCCCTCGCCAATGGCGGGCTGACGGCGGACGACGTGCAGGTCGTCAACGTGTCGAGCTATCCGGAAGGCGTCAGCGCCGTCATGGAAGGGCGCGCCGACGCGGCCGTCGGCTCCATCGGCAGCGGCATCCTGCAGCAGCTGAACGCCAGCGAGGGCGCCCGCATCCTGCCGATCGATCCGTCGCCCGAGGCGATGGCGCGCGCGCAGGCGGTCGGTCCGGCCTTCGTCCCGATCATGGTGCCGAAGGGCCCGGTCGGCATCGACGAGGACACCTATACGCTCAGCTACGCGATCACCATCTATGCGCGTCCCGGCCTGTCCGACGACAAGGTCAAGACCTTCATCGACGCGCTGTGGGAGCACTCGGGCGAACTGGCCGACATCCATCCCTCGCTCAAGACCTGGACGCCCGACCGGTTCGCCAATACCGATGCGGTGATCCCCTATCATCCCGCCGCTATCGAGTTCTACAAGGCGCATGACGCCTGGAGCCCTGAACTCGACAAGAAGCAGGCGGAATTGCTGTTGGACTGACGTCCGGCAACCAACTGCCCGGGCGTGCGCTGCGGCGTCCGCCCGGGTCTTGAGTTCGCGTGCCGCCAAGTCGGGCCGCGACGCCGGATTGAGGCGCGGACGGTTCGCGCCCGGCGCGTCAGGCGCCATGACAAGCTCGGAGGTACACGGGTCAAATGAATCGCAGGGAACTGAAGGGGTTCTGGAGCGTATCGGCGGTCGCGCTTGCGGTCCTGGTGCCCTTCGCATCCATCGTCTATGTGCTCCAGATCCTGCCCGATCTCGGGATCATCGTTTACAAGGAACAGTTCCTCGCCCTGTTTCTTGCCTTGTGCGTGGCCATCACCTTCCTGATCCTGCCGCCACGCGAAAATGTCGCGGAGACTTCGGGCGTGCCGTGGTACGACGTCATCTGCGCCCTGGCGGCGCTGGCGGTCGGCGGCTACATCTTCTTCAACTACGGCGATCTCGTCGGTTCGCTCGGCATCATCACCACAGACAAGGTGATCGCCAGCGCCATCGGCACTCTCCTCCTGTTCGAGGCGACCCGCCGGCAGGCGGGCTGGAGCATGGTCACGGTCGGCCTGGTCGCGCTCGCCTATGCCTATTTCGGGCATTTCCTGTCCGGCATGTTCGAGACCCGCGTCATCCGCTGGGACCGGCTGCTGACCTACAACTATCTGGGCGCCGGCGCGATTTTCGGAACGCCGCTCTACGTGGCCGCGACGATCGTCACCAGCTTCGTGCTGTTCGGGCAGATCCTGTTCCTGATCGGCGGCGGCGACGCGATTTCGGATTTCGCCTTCGCGCTGATGGGCAAGCGCCGGGGCGGCCCCGCGAAGGTGGCGATCCTGTCGAGCGCGCTGTTCGGTTCGCTGTCGGGCAGCGCATCGGCCAATGTCGCCACGACCGGTATCCTGACGATTCCGATGATGCGCCGCGTCGGCTATTCCGCCGAGAAGTCGGCGGCTGTCGAGGCGGTCGCGTCGACGGGTGGGCTGATCCTGCCGCCGGTGATGGCGGCGACCGGCTTCCTGATGGCGGAATTCCTCGGGATTCCCTACAGCAGCGTCGCCATCGCCGCGGCGCTGCCGGCGCTGCTGTTCTATTTCTGCCTGTATCTGCAGGTCGATTTCGAGGCCGCCAAGGACGGCGTGACCGGCGCCCAGGCGGGCGACCTGCCAAACCTTCGGAAGTCGCTGCGCGGCATCGTGCCGGTGATCCTGCCCTTTGCGGTTCTGCTCTACACGCTGTTCGCGCTGTACTGGAGCCCCGCCGCGGCGGCATTTGCCGGCACCTTCGCGACCTTCATCCTGTCGGTGGCGATCGCGAAGATGCGCAAGGGCCTGGGCGGTTACATCGACGTGCTTGCCAAGGCCGGCGAGGCGACCGTCTTCGTGGCGATCATGTGCGCGATGGCCGGTCTGGTCGTCGGATGCCTCGGCCTGACCGGCCTCGGCTCGTCGCTCTCGCAGCATCTCGTCGCCGTTGCCGGCGGCAATATCTGGTTGCTGCTGCTGTTCGCGGCCTTCGGCTGCATCATTCTGGGCATGGGGGTGCCGGTCACCGCGACCTATATCATCCTGGTGATCCTGATCGGCCCGGCGCTCGTCCAGGTGGGGATCGACAAGCTCGCCGGTCACATGTTCGTCTTCTATTTCGGGACGCTGTCCTTCCTGACGCCGCCGGTCTGCCTCGCCGTCTTCGTCGCCGCCTCGATCGCGGGGTCGAAGCCGATGATCTCCGCGGTCCATGCGCTGCGTTACGCGATCGTGGCCTACATCATTCCCTTCGCCTTCGTTTTCAACGAGGCCTATCTCTTCCAGGGACCGTGGCAGCAGATCGCCGAGGCGGTCGTCGCGGGCATTGTCGGCGTGATCCTGATCTCGGCGGGCCTCGTTGGTTATTTCCGTGCGCCGCTGTCCATGCCGGTCCGGGTGGTCGTGATCGCCGGCGGGCTCGCGACCGTGTTCCTGGTCGGCCAGCACTGGGCCTTCGGCGCGGCCGGCGTGGTACTGCTGCTGCTGCTGTTCGGCCTGCAGCGCACCGCCGCGGTGCCCTCAAGGCTGGAGAATCCCGTCGAAGCGGAGTGATTTGGCGGGCGGTTCCCGTGCCATGTCCGAAACGAAAAAAGCCGGCGGGATCTCCCGCCGGCTTCTTTGTTGGGTGTGGAATGGTGCTTCAGGCGGTTTCGGGCACGAGAGATCCGAGCGCCCCGCCGGTCAGCTGGCGTTTCACCTTGGGCAGCAGGCCGCCGTCCGGGGCGAACGGGCTGGCGGCCGTTCCCAGGTCGAGTTTCTGGGAATGGACCTCGGCGCCCAGCTCGACCAGGAACTGGTGAAGGGCGGGGTGGCCGCGAAGCCCGCCGACGCCGCCGAGCACGACGCCGCACAATGCCACCGGCTTGTCTTCGAGCAAATTGCCGGATCCGTCGATATCCTGGGTCAGCCACGCCGCCGAATTGCGGAACAGCGCGGAATAGGTCCCGCTATATTCGTCGGAACTCATGAACATGGCGTCGCAGCCGGCCACCTCGGCACGCAACGCGGCGACGGCTGCCGGCAGGGCTTCGCCATCCGCCTGTGCAGGATCGAAGGGCGGGATCTCCAGTTCGCCGAGATTGACGATCGTCGTTTCGATCCGGTCGCCATATCTGCGCTTCGCCAGCTCCGCCGCGGCGCCGACAAGGCGCCAGTTTGCCGAGCCGACACGGCTGCTTCCGGACATGAAGAGAAGTTTGATCAAGACGGTCAGGCCCTCCCGCGGCGCCGGCCGACATCGGGACGGCTTCCGGCGAAAGGACGCGTGGCAGCGTCGATGGACGAATGGATTTCGGACATGGGCTCCTCCTGTTTTCGATGGTTTCGGCAAGGCCGTTCGGATGCCCGGAGGTTGACACCAAATAGCCTCCCTTGTAAACGATAAATCCGCATACCGCATCTAGTTCGAATAACGGACATTATTTGGAGGAGCCCGACGTGGACAAGCTTACGCCGCCAGGCACGGATATGCCGTCCTGGTCGAAGGAAGACGGCGGCAGCCGTGTGCCGTACTGGGTTTTCCAGCGCGACGACGTGCTGGAGGCCGAATCGCGCAAGATCTTTCAGGGCCCGACCTGGAATTTCCTCTGCGTCGACGCCGAATTGCAGTCGGCGGGCGATTTCGTCGCCACTTATGTCGGCGAAACGCCGGTCATCGTGACGCGCGACGCCGACGGCGAACTTTATGCCTTCGAAAATCGCTGCTCCCATCGCGGCTCGCTCCTGGCGCTTGAGGATCGCGGCAACGTCAAGGACTTCACCTGCGTCTATCACGCCTGGACGCACAATCTGCAGGGCGATCTTGTCGGCATCGCCTTCAAGGACGGCATCGGTGGCCGCGGCGGCATGTCGAAGGATTTCTGCATGGAGGGCCGGGGGCCGCGCAAGCTCAGGGTCTCGGTTGTCGACGGGCTCGTCTTCGGCAGCTTCGACGAGGATGTCGACGACATCGAGGACTATCTCGGCGAAGCCGTGCTCGGCCGCATCCGGCGCGTTCTCGGCGGCCGCAAGATGGTCGTTCTCGGCCGTTTCACCCAGGTGCTTCCGAACAACTGGAAGCTCTATGTGGAGAACACCAAGGACAGCTACCACGCCAGCATCCTGCACACCTTCTTCACGACCTTCGAGATCAACCGTCTCTCCCAGAAGGGCGGTATCATCGTCAGCGAGAACGGCGGCTGCCATGTCAGCTATTCGGAGATCGACAAGGTCGCCGAGGCCGAGAAGCCGAAGAAGGACATCTATTCCGACCAGAAGATCCGCTCCAAGTCCGACCTGCAGCTGGCGGACATGTCGCTGCTGAAGAGCTTCAAGGAATTCGACGACGACATCACGCTGCAGATCCTCTCCGTCTTCCCGGGCTTCGTGCTGCAGCAGATCCAGAATTCCATCGCCGTGCGCCAGGTCGTGCCCAAGGGCACCGACAGCATGCACCTCAACTGGACCTATCTCGGCTTCGAGGACGACACGCCCGAACAGCGGCGCGCGCGGCTCAAGCTGTCCAACCTGATCGGCCCCGGCGGCTATGTCTCGATGGAGGACGGCTGTATCGGCGATTTCGTGCGCAGGGGCACCAAGGGTGCGTCCGAGGAGCAGGCCGTCCTGGAGATGGGCGGGCGCTCGATCGAAAGCGGCGATGACCGCATCACGGAGGCGGCAATTCGCGGCTTCTGGTCTGAATACCGGTGGAGGATGGGCCTGTGAACGTAATGACCCAGCACGCGGACGCGGCGGCGCTGATCGCCGCCGCCCAGGCGCGCTATGTGCGCGAGATCGATGACGGCGACTGCACGGCCTGGCCGGATTTCTTCGTCGACGATTGCTTCTACAAGATCACCTCGGCCGACAACTACGCCCAGAACCTGGAAGCCGGGCTCGTCTGGCTCGACAGCAAGGACATGCTGCGCGACCGGATCGTCTCGCTTCTCGAGGCCAATGTCTACGAGCGGCATTCCTATCGCCACCTTCTCGGACAGCCCTACATCCTCGAGACCGAGGGCGACGAGATCGGCAGCGAAACGGCCTTCATGGTGGCGCGGATCACGCGCGAGGGACCGACGGACCTCTTCGCCACCGGTCGCTATATCGACCGTTACCGGATCGTCGACGGCGAGGCGAAGATCGTCACCCGCATCGTCGTTCTCGACAGCGCCTATATCGACACGCTGCTCGGTTTCCCGCTCTGATGGAAGCAGCAAGGGGCAGGGTTCTGATCACCGTTGGCGACCCCAACGGGATCGGGCCGGAAGTGGCCGTGAAGGCCGCGCATTCGCTGGCCGGAGACGCGTCGCTCAGGCCCGTCGTCATCGGCGACCGCCACCTCGTCGCACCGATCGCCGAGCGGCTGGGCGCGCGGCTCGAGACCGACCGCGCCGCGTGGGGCGCGCCGGATGGCGGCATCGATTTCGTCGAGGTCGACGGCATCTCTCCGCAAGACGTCGCGCCGGGCCGGGCGACGGCCGCCGGCGGCCGCGCGACGATCGCCTATGTCGAGAAAGCCGTCGAACTGGTGAAGGACGGCACGGCGCGGGCGATCGTGGCCTGTCCGCATTCGGAGACCTCCGTCAATGCGAGCGGGCGGCGTTTCTCGGGCTATCCGAACCTGCTGGCGGAACTGCAGGGCACCGGCCCCGATACGGTGTTCCTCATGCTGGTCGGCGCGGGGCTCCGCATCGTTCATGTCACCCTGCATGAGCGGCTCCACGGCGCGCTGGAAAGGCTGACGCCGGATCTCATCGAACGCGCGGCAGTCGCCGGTGCGGCGGCGCTTCGCCAGCTCGGCATCGACAATCCGCGTATCGGCGTGTTCGGCATCAATCCGCATGCCGGCGAGAACGGCCTGTTCGGCGACGAGGATGACCGGATCGCGGTCCCCGCCGTCGCGGCGTTGCGCGCCCGCGGCATGAATGTCGACGGGCCTGAAGGCGCCGACATCATCCTGTGCAGGCTAGGCTATGACGCCTTTATCGCCATGTATCACGACCAGGGCCATATCCCCGTCAAGCTGATGGCGGGGCGCGGCGCGGCGGCCATGTCCATCGGCGCCGGCTTCCTGTTTTCGAGCGTCGGGCACGGCGCAGCCTTCGATATCGCCGGCCAGGACCGGGCGAGCCCCGACGCCGCCCTGGCCGCCATCCGACTTGTGGGAGGACTCAATTGACCTTCACGATTTCCGTGGCCCACTCCGACATCGCGGTCGATTGCGAGGACGGCGAGACCGTCATCGACGCGGTCGAGCGTGCCGGCTACGCGATTCCCTATTCGTGCCGGAAAGGCGTCTGTTCCTCCTGCGAGGGGCGCATCGTCCGCGGCGAGGCGTCGGTGCGCGGCCAGGGCGTGCGCACCGGTCCGGCCGACGGCGTGCTGCTGTGCCAGGCCCGCCCGCATGGCGATATCGAGGTTGCGCCGGCCTGGATCCGCAAGGTCGAGCCGGTCTCGCGCAAGACATTCGACGCCAAGGTCGCGCGGATCGCCCGTCCGGCTGCCGATGTCGCGGTGATCAAGCTGCGCCTGCCGATCGGCCTGCGTGCGCCGTTCGTCGCCGGGCAGTATCTGCGCGTCATCCTGCCCGACGGCGACAGCCGCAACTATTCCATGGCCAACCCGCCGCAGAAGAATGACGAGATCGAGCTGCATATCCGCCACGTGCCGGGCGGCAAGTTCTCCGAGTCGATGCTCGCGGGCATGGAAAAGGGAACGGTGCTGAAGGTGGAGATGCCGTTCGGCCAGTTCAGCCTGGGCGACCGCGACGATGTCCCCGCGGTGCTCCTCGCATCGGGCACCGGCTTCGCGCCGATGAAGTCGATGGTCGAGAACATGATCCGCGCCGGCCGCGAGCGGCCGCTGCATCTCTACTGGGGCGTCAACACCGAAGCCGATCTTTACATGGCCGATCTCGCCCGGGGATGGGCGGACCGCCATGCCTGGATCTCCTTCACGCCGGTCGTGTCGAGGCCGTCGCAGAACTGGAGCGGCCGCACCGGCTTCGTCCATCGCGCCGTTCTGGAGGATTTTCCCGACATGTCGGCGGTCGAGATCTATGCCTGCGGCGCGCCGGTGATGATCAACGCCGCCATGGCCGACTTCGTCGCCGAGGCCGGGCTCGATCGGGATGCGTTCTTCAGTGATGCCTTCCTGCCGTCAGGCGACGACGATCAGCCCTCGACGCCATAGCGGGGTGAGGATCGAAGCCCGGTTCTGTCCGGTCGGACAACGGGCTTTGCCATGTGGTCCGGATGGCGCTATCAGCGGTGACGCCCGATCGACGAAAACGGTCGAGCTTTGCAAGAGGGGGTGCGCTTTCCAACATGGCAGACGGTGACACACAGAAGGCGAAGCCGCGTGCTCCGGAGGGAATGGCGGGGCTCGCCAAGGGGCTGGCGATCATCGAGTTGTTCCAGGAAACGCATGATGCGGTCACCGTTTCGTCGGCGGCGCAGGCCGTGGGCATCTCGCGCGCCAGCGCCAGGCGGTGTATGATGACGCTCATGGATCTCGGCTTTCTCGCAAAGAACGGATCGCGCTTCTCGCCGACGCCAAGGATGCTCCGCCTGGGCGCATCCTACGCCGCCTCGACGCCGCTGCCGCAACTTGCGCAGCATTACCTGGAAGCCGCCCGCAACGAACTGCACGAATCCGTGTCGCTCTCCATTCTGGAAGACGGATATTCCGTGTTCGTAGCGCGCGCGGAAGTCGAGCGGCTGGTGTCGATGGTCGTGCGCATAGGCAGCCGTCTCCCGGCATACGCGTCGGCGACGGGCCGGGTTCTTCTGTCGGCCTTGAGCGACAGCGAACTCGACCACTATCTCGACGGCATCGAACCGAAGGCGCTCACCTCCAGGACGATCACCGAAACCGGACATTTGCGTGACGTCATCAAGGCCGTCAGGACCGACCGCGTCGCGATATCGGATCAGGAACTGGAGGAGGGGATGCTCTCCATAGCGATCCCGGTCACCGATCCCGAAGGCAAGGTCGTTGCCGCGATGAGCCTCAGCGCCTCCAGCGCGCGGGTGCCCACCGAGCGCATGTTGAAGGAGATGCTGCCGGGATTGCGAATGCATGCAGATGCCCTATCGCGGGCGCTTTAGAAAGGTCCCTGCCATTCGATCATCGGTTGGAATTTTTGGCTATTCTGGACTGCACCGGGCAAATCTCGTTGTGTCCCGATTTTCGGTATCATGCTTGCCATCTTGAGGGGGCACCGCATTGCTAAATTTCTGCACTGCATCTCTCCTCCTCAGTCATTGAAAGCGATAACGAGCGGCAGCCCGAACAGCGACGCCCACGCCTTGGCGCTGGCTTTCTGGATCGGAACGATGTTGGTGTCGCCAGTCCACCAGCCATTGCCAGTCGCAACGATGACATCCGGGCCAAGGAGCACGGACTGCAGGATCGGCCAAACGATGAGTTGCTCGTAGCAGATCAGGGGTGCGATCAACGTCCCGGCAAATCTGCCGGTGGGATTGCCGAAGAACTGCGCCGATGCGCCGCCAGCCGCCCAGGGCAGCCACATCGAAACCGGAACCGGTATTCGCTCCCTATAGAAGATCGTTGCCCCCTCGCCTGTCAGCTCGATCATGACATTGTCGTAGCCGCTCTCGTTGATGACGACGGCGCCACCGGCGACGTTGACATCGAGGTCGGCGAGGTTTCGGGCCCAAAGGCGCTCGGTGGTCGGTGTCCAGATTCCGAGCGCGCTTTCGGGAAGGACAATCGTAGTGGCACCATCCTCCGCGGCACGACTGACAAGCCCGATCGTCGCCATATGCTGAGTGTAATCGGCGTGATTTCCGGCGACCTGATAGTCGAACGTCGTATCAATTCCGACCCATCCCTTCGGCGGTTCGGGGTCTGTCCAGATGACTGCGGATAGTGCCAACGCCACGCCCATTACGGCACCTGCCAGCGGCCACGCTCGTGTGGTCATCGCCGAAAGGCTGACGACAGTGGCCACGAGTCCTGGCCAGCCCCAGCCGGGAAACAGAACGCCGGCCGCGGTGATCGGACTGGCCCACCCGACGATCCCGAATGGCGGCACGCTCATCAGCGCCCACGCCGCCAGATATAGCACGGCCCGATGCCACCCGGGCTTCGGCGACCAAAGGATCGTATGCACCAACACGAACACCAGCGACGCGGCGATCCAGAGACCGAGCCCGACCCAGATATCGCTCGCGTAGAAAATCGATACGCCGACGGGCAAGCCTCTCGAAGCTGCCATGAAATATGCCATCGAAACCAGGCTTGCGACCAGTCGCGTCGGGGCAAACGCCCAGAGTGCGGGAAAGAGGCACGCGACCGGGAGGAGAAGCACTTCGCCGCTCCATCCGAATGCGCCAATCGCGGCAGCAGCGGCGAGGAACGTGGCCGCGATGGCCATGCTACGGCGCGAACGTAAAAACCGGTCTCGCCAACCCGAGAACGCCGGCGGCCGGTATCGGCCCAAAGTAGCGCGAGTCATAGGAACCTCTGAATGTCGAAAAAAGAAACAGCGTGTCGGGAGGCACCACACCGCCGGGATCAGGTGTCAGCTCCCTGCCCGATCCGTCACGCGGCTGAATTGCGGATTGCGGCAGAGCGAGACCGTCGATCGCGACGGATGCACCGATCTCAACCGACTGTCCGGGCACCGCCACGACGGTCTTGATCAGCGGGCTGAGCCAGCCGGGGCAGAGGCCGCGCCGCACATAGCCGCGCTTGCGCGCCTGGCGAAACCTCTCGGTCAGGGGCGGGCAAATGAATATCCGATCCCCGACCCGCACATCGCGATTCAGTGTCTCGATCCGCCAGAGACCGAGCGGATAGCTCGGTGTCAGATTGACGTGAAAGCCCGCCCCATATCCCAGGCCGAACAGCGCGAGAGGGATGCAGGCGAGAGCGGCAACGGTCATGATCCTGGGCCGTCCGCTCACTGCTTCAGCCCCTGTCTCCTGGTTTGCGTTTGCCGCATCGCCTCGGACTGTTTCAGGGCCTGCTGGGTGCGCTCATGGGCGGCCAGTTGCTGGCCGGCCCGCATGGTCGGCCAAGCGGAACTGAGCTTTTCCCGTCCGCCCAGCGACATGCCCTGGGCCGCCTTGTCGAAGGTCGACCCCGCCGGGCTCTTGGCGGCATTGCCGAGCAAGGTCCGCTCCCCGAACCGCTCCGAAACAGCCTTGTTGAAGGTGTCGAGTTCGGCCTTCACCATGCGGTCGGCCAGCGCAAATCCGAGCGCGGCCGGCAGATCGTTACGTTCGATGGCGTCGCGGACCTTTTCCATTGCCCGCGCCGCCGCGGGCGACAGAGACGGAATGTCGATCGAGGTCCGCTTGCGGTGACCTTCCTCTTCCAGCCTGTACTTGGCCGTCGCCCTCTCCCTCACGTCGAGATAGCGTTCGAGGTCCTTGCGAAGTGCCGGCACATTGACCTCCGCCACACGACGATCTTCCCGGTCCGCGCGGTTCGCCAGTAACCCTTCTCGACCCTTAAGCGCACCGAAGCTCGCCGCATTCCGTTCGATCTCGCCAAGACGCTGACGGGCAACGTTCGGGTCTTCGACAACGGCCTCCATGCGCATGGCCTTGAACGCGCTTTCGGGATCCGCATAGACGAGACGAATCCGGTCGGAGAAATTGTTCCATTGCTTCTGCAGGGCCGGATCGGTTTGCAGCTTTTCTTCCGCGGTTTCGGCGACCGACATCGTGAAACTGGAAATGCCCTTGACCATCGGCGCGGCCTTTCTGACTGATTGCGGGGATTGGTGAAGCGGTCGATCGGCGAGCCCGAGCCGCACGCCGGCGGCGCGAAGCCGAAGGCCGAGGTGGACGAGTTTTTGTTTCTGCCGGATCGTCCATTGAACCCGGTCCCGCATCAGCGTCCGTGCAACCCGGACGAGGTGCAGACCGCGATTGTTGGCGAAGCGCAGCGCCTGAGCGTAGAAGCGGCCGCCCGCATAATCGAGGGTGACTTCCTTGGCGTTCTTTCGGGAGAGGAGCTTCTCGAGACCGCCGGCGAGATGGAAGGACCGGCTGCCATAATAGAGTGCGATGTCCGCCCGGTGCCGGGTCATGGCGACATAGGTCAGATGCCGGTCGAGCGAGAGCGAAGCCAGGACCTTCACGCGATCGACCGTCGCGCCCTGCGACTTGTGGATCGTCGTGGCATACCCGTGATCGAGATTGCGATAGAAGCGCTGGTCGACGGTGACGCGGGATGCGCCCTCCCCGTCTCCGATCGTCGCGACGATGCGGCCCGGTGCGGCCTCGACGACCTTGCCGATCATGCCGTTCTTGACGCCGAGCGATCCCTCGTTCTTGAGGAAAACAATCTGGTCGCCGGCGGCAAACTGTCTGGGTCCGTCCTCTGTCCTGAAGACATGCCCGCCTTCAATGAGGCCGCGTTCGACGAGCTTTTCCCGCGCCATCGTGTTGAGCTGGCGGACGTCACGGCGCAGATGCGCGAGGATCAAGGTCGACTTCTCCGGATCGTAGTCCCGGTTCCAGTCGGCAATGAGCGTTTCGATCGCATCGGCTTTCAGCATCTGCGAAACTAGCTTGCCCTTCGCGCGATAGGCAGAGAGCGCGTCCTTGACGCGGCCCCGCGCCAGATCGAGCGACGCGGCGCGCATCCATGGTTCGTTCTGGCGGTAGATGGTTTCGAGCTCGGCATAGCCGGTGCGCTCGACGATCGCCCGAAACGCCGCACCCGCTTCGATCGGCTGCAGTTGCTCGGCGTCCCCGACAAGGACAAGCTTGGCGCCCGACTTGGTGACCGTTTCAACGAAGGTCGCCATCCGCCGGGACGAGACCATGCCCGCCTCGTCGAGAACGAAGACGGTCTTGTCATCAAGACGTCGGCGGCCCTGTTGCCAACCGATCTCCCAGGAGGCGAGCGTGCGCGACGGAATTCCCGCTTCCTTCTCAAGACCCTCCGCCGCCTTGCCCGCAAGCGCGCCGCCAACGACGGTGTACCCGGCCAATTCCCAGGCTTCGCGGGCGGCCTTCATCATCGTGGTCTTGCCGGCCCCTGCCCGACCGACGACCGTTGCGATCCGCTCGGCGCCCGCCACATGCTCGATGGCCGTCCGCTGCTCCTCCGATAGCCGCACATGCCGGCCAAAGACGGCTTCCAAAACCTTTGCCCGAACCACAAACCCGCTCTTTCCCGAAAGCCAGTCCGCGCGGCTGACCATTTCGGCCTCGAGCCGGATCATCGCCCGTGTCGTCAGCCGCGCCGGAACGCGCGCGCCTGTCGCGAAGTCGATGGTCTCATCGGCGAGCTTCAGGCAGTCGGGGCTTTCGGTGATCCGCGCCAGAAGCCGCTGGAAAGCCCCCGGATCATCGATATAGCGATGCAGGACCTTGGCGATGTCGCGCTGATCGAAGACGCTCTTCTCCGAGGTGAGAATGTCAAGCACCAGCTCGGGGCGGGCCTCGATCCGCCCGGCGTTCTTTTGCCGTTGCGCCTCATGAAGGGCGAGCCGTTCGAGTTCGATGGCGCTCGCCTTGGTCTCGGCCTTGCGCTGCAGCGCCTTTGCCGCAACACCGATATGGGTGGTCGGCTCGATATCGATGCCGCGCTCGGCATAGGACCGGCCATCGACGCGGATTTCCCATCCGGCCAGAGCCAGATGGTGGTTCTGGAGATCGAGCCATCGTTGCCGTTGCTCGAGGAATTCAGGCTTCTCACCGGACCAGAGCTTGTACTGGATCTTCCCGGTCTTTGTCCGAACCGGCTGGCCATCCGGCCCCATCACCGCGACCTTCTTTGAACCGAACCCGTCTTCGGTCAGCGGCCGCAGCGTGGTCATCAGGTGGATGTGCGGATTGCCCGGATCGTCGTGGAAGACCCAATCCGCGATTTGCCCGCGCGGAAGCACCTGCTCGGAGACGAACTGCCGGACCAGGGCGATGTTCTGGTCCCGGCTGAGCTCGACCGGCAGAGCGATGATGAATTCCTTGGCGAGTTGGGCGTCGCTGCGTTTCTCGAAGGCTTCGACCATGTTCCAGAAGGCCTCCGCCGCGCCAGCCACGGACCGATCGGCGATCATGTCGCGGGCCCATTTCGGGGCATCGGGCGGCAGCAGGAATTCTTCGTGGGCGAGGTTCCGCTTGTTCGAATAGTCGACCGTGCGCGCTTCCGCCTCGTGGCTCATCTTCGCGCAATGGCGATAGGCGGCGGACAGGACCGCGCTGCGGCCATTTCCGCGCGAAATGAGCTGAGGTGTGAAATGCGTGATCGCCACGGGCCATCGAGCTCCTGAGAAACAAGTCCAACCTTGTTCCGAGGGGACGGCGGCCTACCCCATCAGGGGCCGCCGCTAGCCACGTCGCGGTCGCGACGTATTACTGCGCCCTTGGACGCATTCCTTCGGAACGCTGGGATGATCTCTCATTGAGACGGGTCTCTCGACCCGGCATTTCTGCCGGGATGCGCTGAACGCGCACCCGGGCGATTCTGCTCATGGCTTTCAGCCATTCGCGAGAACCGGGAGCAGACGGAATGAGAAAACCCTCATCGAAGATCAAGGAAGACATCGCCAGACTGCAGGAACAGCTCAAAGTCGCCGAAACGCGCGAGGCCGAACGCATCGGCCGGCTCGCGCTCAAGGCCGGTCTCGGAGACATCGAGATCGACGACGCCAAGCTCGTCCAAGCTTTCGAGGATTTGGCGAAACGGTTTCGCGGCGGCGGCAGTGAGACCCGGAAATCCCCGCCCGCGCAAAACCCGGCTGGCACGTCTTCAGGCGCGAATAGCGAGGCTTGAGCGGATGCGACAGGCAAGCCGGACCGACGCGCGCAAGAAGGATACGCGCGAGAAGATCCAGCTTGGCGGTCTGATCGCCAAGGCGGGGCTTCGCTATGAGAAGCGGGCGCTGCTGCTCGGACTGCTGATCGACGGCGCCAGCCGGATCGAGGCGGACGAAGCGGAGCGGGAACGGCTGACGGCGATCGGCGCGGAGGCGTTTTCCAATGACCCTGAATAAGCTCCTCCTCGTGATCGCTCCGGTCGGTTTGATGATCGCTGTGTGTCTTGGGCTCACCGGCTCCGAAACCTGGTTGGCACGGTTCGGCAATTCGGCCGAGTCTCAGCAGACGCTCGGGCGGATCGGCATTGCCCTGCCCTCTGTTGTCGCCGCGACCATCGGGGTTATTTTCCTCTTCGCAGCGCGCGGCGCCATCGCAATCAGGTCAGCCGGTGTCGGTGTTCTGATCGGTGCAATCGGCGTAATCGCCATCGCGGGAATGCGCGAAGTCACCCGCCTGAGCGGTTTCGCGGACGCGGTACCCGATGGTCACCGGCTGATCGAATATGGCGATCCCGCCACTGGCATCGGGGCAATGGTCTGCTTTGTCGCCGGCATGTTCGCGCTTCGGGTCGCGCTGCGCGGTGATGCCGCCTTCGCAAGCATGAAGCCACGCCGTCTGACGGGCAAGCGCGCCATCCACGGATCGGCGGACTGGATGTCGCTCGGAGAGGCCAAACGGATGTTTGGCCAAGACGGCGGGATTGTCGTCGGCGAGGCCTATCGCGTCGACAAGGACAGCGTTGCGAGCCACACGTTTCGCGCCGACGACAAACAGTCCTGGGGCGCGGGCGGCAAGTCGCCGCTCCTGTGCTTCGACGCCTCCTTCGGATCGACCCACGGGCTGGTCTTTGCCGGGTCGGGCGGTTTCAAGACAACGTCGGTCACGACCCCCACAGCGCTCAAATGGGGCGGTGGGCTGGTGGCCCTCGACCCATCCAATGAAGTCGCACCCATGGTCACCGGTCACCGGCGCAAGGCAGGCCGCGAGGTCTTCGTGCTGAGCCCGAAGGATGCCTCGGTCGGCTTCAACGTGCTCGACTGGATCGGCCGCTATGGCGGCACGAAGGAAGAGGATGTCGTCGCCGTGGCGAGCTGGGTCGTCACCGATGTCGGCAGGCAGACATCCATGCGCGACGACTTCTTCCGCGCTTCCGCTCTGCAGCTCATCACCGCGCTGATCGCCGATGTCTGCCTCTCGGGTCATACGGAAAAGGAACAGCAGACGCTGCGCCAGGTGCGCATGAACCTCTCCGAGCCGGAACCGAAACTGCGCGAGCGGCTGCAGTCAATTCACGATAATTCCAAATCCGAGTTCGTACGGGAGAACGTCGCCGCCTTTGTCAACATGACGCCGGAAACCTTCTCCGGTGTCTATGCCAACGCCATCAAGGAAACCCACTGGCTGAGCTACCCGAATTATGCGGCGTTGGTGTCCGGTTCGAGCCTGTCGACGGACGATCTCGCGAACGGAAAGACGGACATCTTCGTCAATCTCGACCTGAAAACTCTGGAGGCGCATCCGGGCCTGGCGCGCACGATCATCGGGGCGTTGCTCAATGCGATCTACAACCGGAATGGAGAAACGAAAGGCCGGACGCTGTTCCTGCTCGATGAGGTCGCGAGGCTCGGCTATCTACGCATTCTCGAAACGGCGCGTGACGCCGGCCGAAAATATGGCATCAGCCTGCTCTTGCTTTTCCAGTCGATCGGTCAGATGCGCGAAACCTATGGCGGACGGGACGCCACATCGAAATGGTTTGAGAGCGCGTCCTGGGTATCGTTCGCGGCGATCAACGATCCGGAAACCGCCGAATACATCTCGCGGCGATGCGGCAATACCACGGTTGAAGTGGATCAACTCAGCCGGACGTCGCAGATGTCGGGATCGTCGCGAACACGCTCAAAGCAGTTGGCCGCTCGGCCGCTGATCCTGCCGGAGGAGGTGCTGCGCATGCGCGGTGACGAGCAGATCGTTTTCACAGCCGGCAACCCGCCGCTCCGATGCGGGCGCGCGATCTGGTTCCGACGGGAGGACATGAAATCGGTCGTTGCGACGAACCGGTTTCATGAGAGCTCGAAATCGCCATTGTGACCTGAGCGCACGCGGCCGTCATGTGCAGATGAGGACGCTGCTTTGAATGGATGGAGACTGTGCGCATGTTGCACGGAAAGGCGCCTTGTAGACTGCTCGCATGGCGCTCAAACGGATGGACAATGTTGGGATAGTCGTCGAGGACCTCGACAAGACAATTGATTTTTTTCGTGAGCTCGGCCTCGAACTCGAAGGCCGCGCCACGATCGAAGGCGAATGGGCCGGACGCGTCACCGGACTAGGCGATCAACATGTCGAAATCGCCATGATGCGGACGCCGGATGGCCATAGCCGGCTTGAACTCTCGCGCTTTGTCAGGCCCACCGTTGTCTCCGATCATCGCAAGGCCCCCGTCAACGCCTTGGGCTATCTCCGCGCAATGTTCACCGTAGACGATCTCCGCGAGACACTCGAAAGGCTCGGCAAGCATGGTGCCGAATTGGTCGGCGACGTCGTCGATTATCAAGGCGTCTATCGGCTCTGCTACGTCCGCGGACCCGAAGGGCTTCTCATCGGCCTGGCCCAGGAGCTGGGCTGATCACCACACAGGCATCAATTTCATGAATCGATCCGTGCCCGACGATTCACGAAATTCGTTGGACGAGGCTTCCGAAGGAAGCGAGACTCGATGCAATGAGCAACACCGATCCGGTTCATCTCAGGCGTGTCGACCCATCGCAGAACATGCGGCGGTTCTATAGCCTTTCGATCCAGCCCACGCTGTTCGGCGGCGCGTCGCTGGTGAGGGACTGGGGACGGATCGGCACGCGCGGGCAATCGATGATTGAGACCTTCGACACGGGCTTCGAGGCAGACGACGCGATGATGAGGCTGGAACGCACGAAAAGGCGCCGCGGGTATCGGGACTCCGCCGGCTCGTCGGGAGTTAGGCCCGAGTGACTGCGCCGCGGGCCATCCTGCGCTTTGACATGAGGAAAGGCCCCGCCTCGCGGCGGAACCTTTCGGGTTTTGGTCAGTCCCGGTTGGCGTTGGGTCGGGACCAGATGAGCTGCAGACCTTCCTGACCTTCCACCTCGACCAGGGTGGCGTAGATCGGAGCCGGGAAGCTCGGGTCGTCCAGCTTGACCGAGAGGTAGTCACGCTCGGTTTGTTTCGCCTGTTTCTGCCAGGCCGCACCCAGTTCAACCGAATTTGAGTAGATGCGGAAGTGGGGGCCGTTCTCGCCGGGGTTTTCGATGCGCTCGAAGCGAGCCTTGACGTTGAGAGCGAGGGTTTTGATCTGACCCGTGAAACCGGACTTGGTGGTGGTGAAGGTTCCGATGTTAGCCATTGTGAAGTTCCTTTCGAAGTTTTTTCGAGCCGCGCCCATCGCGATCTCGATGGCTGTCAAAAAGATCGGGAACGGACAGCGCGCACCCGCAGGGCCGCAATGAAATGGAGGACGGCCGGGAAGAACTTTCTTGGTCCGCGAGGAATGGCGGCGCAGCCGGCAGGGGAAGAAAGTTCTGGACGGGCGTTGCGGACAGCCGGACGAGGCGAAGCCGGTTCCCGGTCAGACATGCCCCATCGAGACCGCGCCGGGCGAGCTTCCGAGCAACGTCGTGAAAGGAACCCTAGAGGCGCGCTGGAGCTTCGCCGCCATGAGCAGTCGATGGAATGACCCACCACAGCTTCTCAGTCGTCAGGTCGTCCTGCTTGAAAGACCGTCGCGGGCGAACCACCATTCTGTTTCAGAGCCGGGATCGACGCTGACAGCGCGGGACAGGATCCGCAAGATCAGTGGAACGTCTTCGCGACATTATGCCGGACAGCCAGCGTTCGGCATGTCCACCATACCAGTCGTCGAGAGAAGACGACCCTTCTTGCCGCTCGTGGTCAGCTCTTTGGCCTGACGATGCGGCTGAGATGCATCGCGTAGACGCTGACCGCCTTCCAGTAAACGGCCATCGGTGCTTTTTGGCTGCCCCAACTTGCTTCGGTCCGGCCGCGGGCATCCGCGGAGAGCTCTTTCAATAGAGGGACGAGCTCCTGCCTCATGGGTTCGGGCAGATCGCCAATCCGCCGGGCAACCAGCGGACGTAGCAAGGGGTTATGGATTTCGGCGCGTGACGACCGGTCGGAAGCTGAATTGCGAATGGCGAGATGATCAAACGCCACACATCCCCTCGCATTCATTAGGCCACAGATCGAGCTGTCCATGATCGGCCAGCGTCGAGAGATCGGCATCCTCGAGGGGAACACCGGACCGGTGCAGATAGACCTCGCCGCGAATACCACGAATCCCGGTGCGGATCGCACGATCGATGATGATCGCGTCGCGCCAGGCCTCTTGGTCATGATCGCGCATAGCGCGTCATCGGGCATTGTCGTGGAACGGACATCCGATGCAGGCCGATTTCGGGGGGTCGGGATAGCCATGGTCTCGCAGCCAGGCGAGGCAGTCACGGCGAGTCATGCGCTCCTCGATAAGTGGCCACCGGTTGCGCTGCCAGGCCTCCCGGCTCGGTTTCATCCGGATCACCTCGTCAAAGGAAATCCCGATCCATTGTTCGACAACTGCGAAGTTCGGCGAGCGTTTGCGGGTGAGCTTTACCAGCTCGCGAACCTTGCGGCGGATCGGTTCGATCTTGTAGTCGCCCGTGCATTGTCGGCGGATCATGCCGATGGAAACATTGCCGCGACGATCGACCGACCGTGCGAACGCCGGAATAGACGCCCACCGTTCGCCGCGTCCGGCGGCAAGCAGGTTGGCGCGCATGTTGGCCGGCCCGACGATGAAGACCGGGAATGGCAACACGTTCGGCGACATGAGCCAGTCGAAATGCTCGTAGACAGCTTTCGGTTCCCAGCCGGTGCCGGCGAAGATCGCGCAATCGGGCATGGGACCGACCGCGCCATGGGCCGCCATCAGGGCGAGTGTTGTCGACTGGACACCGGCGCCGAGCGACAGCGCGCGCAGTCGGATGGCGGAGCGCGGGTCGCCCTCCGCATTCGTATTCGGGAGGGGAAGCATCAGGCCGCCTCCCGCTCTTCGATTGCTGCGGCTGGTTGGAGCCCATGGAGGTAGGCGACAGCCCGCTGGGCATGCGCGGCCGCCTGGAAGATTGCCCGCTTGTCATCTTTAAGCACACGCAGCCACGACTGAAGGTAGCTGGCGTGATCGGGTCGGGGCTCGAGCTCCGGCACGATGCCGAGATCGGCGCACAGGAAGCAGCTCCCGAGCTCGGCAATGAGCTCTTCTCGGGCCCGTTCGGTGCGATCCTTGTGATAGCGCGAGAGATCGCGTCCAACGCGGTGTGCTGGGGCCGTCCAGTGGGTGGCCTCGTGACTGAGGACGGCGACGTACGATTCCGCGTCCCGGAAGCATTCGAAAGGCGGCATCTGGATGTGGTCGCTCGCGGAAGCGAAGAAGGCTTTCGCGCCGCCATGGCGGATCACCGCGCCGGTGTTTTCGAAGAAACGGTCAGCGTGTTCGATCCGCGACACAGGGTCGATGATCCTGTCCGGTCGATGGTAATAATGGTCGGGGAGCCCGTCGATCTGATCGCAATTGAAGACGGTGTAAGTCTTGAGAAACGGGATATCGCGCTCGACCTCGTCGCCACGGGAATCCGTCTCGGTCTTGGTGAAGCGGCTCGCATAGACGACGGTCGCGCCGGTTTCACCCTTGCGGACCTGTGCTCCGATCTGACCGGCCTGCCGGTAGGTCATCCAGATCGGCGCTTCAAAGCCTCGGGCGATGCTTTCCGACCAGAGAAGGAGCACATTGATCCCTGTATACGGCTCGCCGGTGTGCCGGAGTGGTCGCGTGGTCCTGCCTTCGAGGCCCCCCGCGCTCCAGGGTTTCATCCAGGGGCGGACACCTTTTTCCAGATCGGCGACGATCGTCTCGGTGATCCGCGCATAAATATCGATGCGCGGGCTTTTCTCTTTCCTTTTCATTTTCAGACCTCCTGATTTTCAGGACCGCGCCGATCGCGGTCCGTCACGAGGTCCGCCAATGGCGGGGCTTAAGGCGGGAACGGCACCCGAGCCGGGCCCCCGGCGCGCACAGCGCGGCGGGGTGGCGAAGGGCCGGAACGAAGAGGAGGACGGCGAAGCCGTTGCCGCTGCTGCCGGCTCCGCCCGGACCTTTCCCGGGACGGACCACGGCCGGGGCGTCCGCGCAGCGGAAAGGCGGCGCATTGCGCCGCCGCCAGGGATGAGAGGAATGATCGGTCAGTGGACCGAGTGACCGCCGGTATAGGGGTCGTATTCGAAGAGGATGACGATCTCGGCGTCCTCGACTTCATCGGCAGGAAGGACGCCGTATTCGTCGTCGGACTTGAAGAGGACGATCGGGATCATGAGTGTGCGGGCGAGGTTCCAGGCATGTTTCTGGGCGAGGGAAAGATCGTGCTGCATCTGAGGGCTCCATCGTTGGAGCGGGCCAATCCCGCTCTTGATGGCTCCGTCAGTGTGCGGCTTAGCGGACGCGATCACCGCGCAGGCCAAAGCCAAGCGGCCGCCGCTTGCGAGCGGACCCCATGCGGGTTGATCGTGGAAGTCCGCGCCGCACCAGGAATGCCATCCCAAAAAGAGCGGGATTGGTCCTCTGTGGATTGAGAGCCCTTTGGCGCAAGGCATTGACCATCCAAAAAGGCGCAACCCCGGAGCTTGCCGCCCCGGCCGGTTGGAACTCGCTATGACGTGCTGAATGGAAAACCCCGCCCTTCGCCGAAGCTGAGGATCAGGTCCGCTTGACGGCCCTTATTCCGGCGCGTCGTGCTGCCTTCTGAATGGTTGCGGCTATCTCGCGCAAGAATGCGGCGCTGACCGAGCCGATGGGCTCGGTGGAAACAAAATCATAGTCCTTGTCCATCTCGACGCGGTTGAATTCGTCGAGAATGATCCAGCAGGGCGCGCCAAGGCCGATACGGCGGCACTCGATTTCCGGCACGCTCAGAGCGAGCTGTCCGGGAAGGGGCTGCTTGGATGTAAAAGGAAAGAGAAACACGACATCCGGATTGCCGGTTGTCTTGATGACAATGCAGACAGGGCGAGGTTTCCGGCCGGATTCCTCGCCCTTTTCCGCTTCGCGATGCCACAGATAGTGGAACTCGGCGACATCGCCCTGTTCAAACATCTTCTTTTTCAGGCTCGAGAATGGCATCCAGTCCCGACATCAACTCCTCATGGACATCCTCTGGCGCATCATGCAGGGAATAGGACTTGGTCGGGCTAGGCTCGCCGCGCATGCGGTGATAGTCGCGCGCGGAGAGTACAAAGAGCTTCTCCTTGCCATGCTTGGTGAGCACGACCGGTTCGATCATCGCCGTCTCGAGGATTTCACCCGAGGAGCGGTTCATGTCGGAGAACGTGTATTGCTTCATCGTGCGGCTCCAGTGTTTTACGTAAAGTAGGTATTTTACGTTGTTTTGTCAATACTGACCTCTGGAGCGACAAAGGGTTGGGCGGAGCCGAAGCCCCGCCCTCTTGGCTCAGCCAAGCGCTGCCATCTGCAATTGGGCCGCCTTGCGATCGACGGTCTGGCCCGGGTTGTCGACCGGGCGCTGGAACGGCTTCCAGGCCTCGCCGACCACTTCTTCGTAGGCCGTCACGACACCTTCGGCGGCGCAGCGGAGCGCGTGGGCCTGCAGGCCCATGTCGGCCGCGAATTCGCGCTTGCGTTGGGCGGCCCCATCGAAACCGACCGGACCATCGAGATCCTCATCCCGGGTATCGTTGGAGCCCTTGGCCGTGGCATCGCGGGCCTCGGTCACTGCGCGGCTGTAGAATTGTCCGGCCCCGTGTGCGGAGCCGACAAACGAACCGACGATACGCTGCAGGTGGATCTGCATCGCCCGTTCGCCGAGACCCTCGTTGAGGGCGTCGGCCGTGTCAACGATGATCTTGTGATGGAGTTCACGAATGCCGTCGCCGTCGATGACGGGAAGCCCGAAGCTTTCGGAGATGAGGGATGCCTGCGCACTGTCGGGGCAAGCAAGTTGAACCATTTCGAGCGAAGCGCCTTTGCGAAGCTGTGTGACCTTGGCGGATTGACGGGAAGAACGAGCGGTACTGGTCAAGTGAGTTTCCTTTCCTTCACGGTTTGGCCGAAGGCTCAAGCCGGACTGCCGGCCTTCCCTTCGGGCGCGGTCAGGAAAAACTGGCGGAAAGACGGAGGCTTCAGGGTCCGGGCGGACCTGGCCGAGCGAACCAGCTCTGCGGGTCAGCAGGGCTTTCAGCCCATGCGCCATCCCGCGGGGCTGGTTTGGCGAGAATGGTGCGTGCGGCCGCACGGCGGCGCGGCAGCGGCCTTGAAGGCTCTGGCCGCCAGTTTACGACCGCAGCCTGTCCCGAAGAGAAGGCCGGCAGACACGGCGCCCCACTGGCGGCGATCTGTGAAGGAAACGACGATTGCCAACCGGGCCGCTCTCCCGACCAGACCACTACTGTCTCTGCCGCTGCGCTTCAGGAGATCGCTGCGCTAACCCTTGCCTACCGGCCATTGCGGGAAGGGCATGCTTCCGGGTTCATAGTCTGGCGGGATGACGGCAGGGGCCATGGACGCCGCAAGGTCCTCGTCGGCGAGGGCCCAGTCGATGATAGCGGCCTTGGCCTGATCGGGAAATGGTGACGATTCGTCAAGATGGGCTTCGAGCGCTTCGGCGATGTGCGCACGGGGATTGGTGGTATCGGCTGTCACGAGAATATGGACGGCAACAAGCCATGTGGTCATGGTCTGGGTCTCCTGTTCGGGGTCATAAAGCGAGGCGCGTTGATCGACGTCAGAGCCGCGCGCTTCCACGCATCGGCCGCCGCAAACCTGGTGCTGTGCCGCCTGTGATGGATGATGAGCTTCGGATAGGCGCCCTCCATCCGGAAGCTGGCGTGCCAGCCGAACGCAATGGCGATCAGTTTCCAGGGGACGGACATCAGCGCCCCCATCCGATAAAGCTGGAGGGCCCGTCATAGACATCGTGGCGGGCGGGATCGACGACGAAACCAAATGGGCCGACCGTATATTCCGAGGACGGAACCAGAAACCGGCGTTCCTCGGTTCCATGGTCGCGCTTGCCGCCAAGCGTCGCGACGACCTCGACAAAGCCGTCGCGATGATCCGACCTGATGGCGGAAGTGACGATCCAGTCGCCGGCATGGCGCGACTGGAAGGCCCGGCGATCCTTCTCGCGGGATTGACCGGGATCGAGCACGGTTCCCGTGATCGCCTCCCATTCATCCGGCCAGCTGTCCTTGACCGTCTGGACGGCACAGCGCTGTTCTAAGCTGGTGAACAGATCCGGAAAGGTGATTGCGACAATCGCCCACTCGACATCCTCTTCATACCAGCCGTTGGTCGTCCGAAGCCGTCGGTCGACCTTCGCGTTGCGCTCGGTCGACAGGTGGAACCCGCCATGGCCCGCGGTAGAATGGCAAACGACGCCTTCTGCAAACACTGTCGCGCCCTGCGACAACCCCCAGTGCGTATACGCGCGGGAATGGATTTGACGGCGGCCGAGAGCGTTTTTCTCGCGGATATGCTCCGCCTTTTCGGCCATTTTGGCACGGAAAGCCGCCTCGTCGGCGAGCGCACCGTGAAACCCGTAGAAGTATCCCCGCACAAGCTCGTGCAAGGGCCGGCGCTCGAACCATGCCGCGGCAAGGTGGTGGGTTCCATCCCCGCCGGGCAGCATGGCGTAGGCGGTGTCATCGATGCGCGCCACGGGAAATCCCTCGGCGCTGGTCCCGAACTCAACCCCGGCCATGTCGGTGGGCTGTGAGGCGGAAGGGTGGGATTGGGCGGAATGGGTCATGCCGCCCTCCCCTCGACGTGATCGGCGGCGACCTGGTCGGCGGACCCCTAGTGCAGCACCGCATCGGGGTAGCCGTGGCGCGACAGCCATTCGTCGGCTGCCGCCCTGCCGGCCGCGACGTGGACCAGTTCGCCCGCGTCGCCGGGCCGGCTGAGCACGAGAACCGAGCCGGCCGAAGGACGCTCGATCACGGTGAAGTCGAGGTCGCTGTCGATCGAGAAGGTCTTGAAGACCTTCATCACGATCACCGCCTTGGTGCCGTAATCGCCCTCATGCAGGGTAAAGCTTCCGGGAATGTTGGTTTCCCCGACGCGGCCACCGGCCTGCCTCTTGACGAGACGGCCGGTGTTGTTGCGGTTCTCCCAGGCCTGGAGCTTGCGGCGATGACGTTCCGGCGGGCGCGGCGTGGCGTCGGAATAGCGGATGATTGCACCGAGCGGTGCCGTGTCGAAGATCAATTGCGCGGACATGGTGATGTCCTCCTGTTTTCGGGATTGGAAACGAAAGCGCCGCCGGTGATGACCGGCGGCGGGAAGTGTGTTCGGAAAGAAAGGAGACCGATCGCTACTCGGCGGCTTCGCGGAAGCCTTCGGAGACCGTGTCCGGGTCGATGCCGCCCTCATCCGCCTCATCGACGGAGTCGGCGTTCGAGGCGTCTTCGTCCTCGGAGAGCTCGTTGCGGGTCTTCCAGTCGGTGAGTTCGTTCGCGTCAGGCGCGAAGTGCGCCGACGCGAGAACGAAGCGCTCCTCCTTGAAATGGTCGAGAAGCGCGGCGCGGGTGTCGCGAACCTTGTTGCGCGGTAGCACCGACGTGTCCGCGCATGCCGCCTCGAGCGCCTTACGCGAGAGGCACAGAAGGAAATCCTCGGTCCCCATATTCGGCAGGAAGCTGTCGGCCCCGACAACGGCGCCGGCGATCCGTGAGACAATGCCGCTGTTCGACATGTTGCGGCGACACGATAGCACCTCGATCAAGACCGAGCGGACCGCGACGCGCAGCGTATCCTTGTCGAAGGTCAAATTCCCGGTGTCATCGACCAGAGTAGCGGCATGCAATGCGATCTGGCTGCGAAACGGCCCTATATTGCCAGAGCCGGTGTCGACGCGGACGTTTTGACCGGCAAAGGCGATGACGAGCAGCGCCATCAGCGTGTCGTCCTCGATCGGCGCGCGTTGAAGCGCCTCGTGAAGCGCGTCGGTGCGGAAATCGCCGATCATGTCCTGGCCCTTCTGGGTAACGTCGGGGCGCTGCGCCGGCGCGACGGCGCCTCCGTCGGCTGTCTTTCCTTTCGCCGTTTTCGGCTCGGGCAGCCGGTAGACGACCGACTGCACCTTGCCCTCACGGTCGAGATACATGGCCGTATGGTCGGACTTCTTCGGCTTGCCGTAGACGCGCTCGGCCTTCTTCGGCAATTCCGGACCGTTCCAGCCGTTGAGCTCGGTGATCATGCCGTTCTTGGGCAGATTGTTGGTCATCCACTCCTGCTGGGCGCCAAGGAAAGCCTCGACATCGGTCGTATAGCGGCTGTCTTCGTCCGCGGGCGCGAAGAGGTCCTCGACCCAGGCGATGCCATAGGCCTGTGCCAGTTCGTCGTCGAAGCTGGCGTCGCGCGCATACATGCGGGTCTTCGACAGGCCATTCGCGACACTCCACCACGAGGTGGTCTCGTTCTTCTTGGGCTTGTGGGCCTTCCAGACTTCTTTCTGGTCGGCGATCGAGGCGGCGGCGATGGTCCTGAGCTGCCGCTCGTCCGGCATGTCGCCCTTGGCCATCTGGTCGAGCATGGCGGGAAGCACGTTGGCGAGAAGCCGGAGCTTCTTGATCTGGCGGACCGAAAGCGTGAGCGCCGCGGCGATGCCTTCCTCGGTCCAGCCGAGCGCGACCAAGCGTTCGATGGCACGCCACTGGTCAACCGGGTTCAGCGGTTCGCGGGCGATGTTCTCGACCATGGAGCGCATGGCGCCGCCGTCATCGGCCGGATCGGTCACGATGACCTCGATCTCCTCGAGCTCTGCGGCAATCGCACCCCTGGTCCGGCGATGACCGGCCTGGATGATGAAGCCGTTGCCGCCATCGGCCTCGGGAGAAACGACGGGGGGCTGGATGATGCCGACGGCCTTGATGGTCGCGGCGAGCAGCGCATCGCTCTGCGGCGTGGATTTGGACTTGCGGGCGTCGTCGGGATTGTCCTTCAGCGCGCGTGGGTCGATCTTGATGATATGCATGGGAAGCTCCTGTTTGGGATTGAGGATCCGGCACCGCGCCGGCTCCCTTTCTCGTCTTCTTCTCGAAGACATCCCCGGGACCGCGGAGCGGGCGGACAGGTGCAACTGCGGCCGAGCGTCCCTGCCCGGCTGGACAAGCGGGGCTGGAAAGCCCTGCGAAGGACGACGGGCCGGGATGGCGCAGGCGGCGGTTGAGCGAGTGCGTCACCGGACACGACCGCTCTGCGAACGGCCTTCTATCCTCCTGACTTTTCCCCTCTTAAGTTGACGTCATTCATTGCCAGATGATGGTGGAGCGTTCTCCAATGTGAGCGCCTTCGATCATGCAGCACTTGAATGCCGTTTAGAGTGACGCTATATTGCGCCAGATAGAGTGGCAAAGAAAAAGGCGGCAGTATGGACCTCGCACAATATTCGGATCACGGGCTGTTCGCGCCGAACAAGATCGCGAGCGTTTTTCGCACGACGAGCGAGGAGATTGCCCGGACGGTCGGCCTCGGCAAGGACGCGATCCAGCGCAAAGACAGGGTGCGGTCAGACAAGACACAACGTCGCCTGCGCGAAATGGTGGAGATCGTCAACAAGGTCGAACCGCGCTTCGGTTCCGCCCTTATGGCCTATGCCTGGTTCCGGTCCGAGCCGCTACCGGGATTTTCCGGGCAGACGGCCATGCAGCTCGTCCGCGATGGACGGGCCGAGGAGGTTCTCGATTTCATCGACGCGGTCGATGCCGGCGTACACGCCTGATCGTGGCGTTCACCTATTCGGGCAAACTCTACCGGGCGATCAATCCGGTCTTCGCGCGCGAGCCGATGTCAGGACGCGGCGCTGAGCTCTATGGCGGCCGGTTCAATCCCAAGGGGGTGCCGGCGCTTTATCTGTCGACATCGGTGGTGACCGCACTGCGGGAGGCCAACCAGGTGGGCGATCTGCAGCCGACGACGCTTGTCTGTTACAAGGCCGAGATCGAGATGGTCTTCGACACGGCGGATACTGCAGCGCTCATTGCGACAGGCGTCGATGAGGCGGCACTGGCCGATCCCACCTGGCGCGACCAGATGCGAACAACGGGAGAAGCGCGCACGCAACGCATCGCACGCGAGTTGATCGCAAAGGGATATAGCGGGCTGCGTGTGCGCAGCTTTGCCAAAGGAAGCGGACCGGACGAAATAAACTTGGTGCTCTGGAGATGGGGCACAGCCACCCCGTCGCGACTTGAACTGATCGACGACGAGAACCGGCTATCCTGACAGGCCGTCATTACGCCGCCTTGTCGATATCACCCCCGTCGGCATTGATCTCCGCCGCGAGATCAGCGTCGATCTCATCGAGCTGCCGGCGTTTTTCGGAAAGCTCATCTTCAAAGCCGAATTCCCCGCCCTGGCGGGACTGGTAGGACGCCAGCCGGCGCTTGGCGTCATCGAGCCGGAACCGGTATTGCGACCGCTCGTCCTCGAACCCGGCAAGGACATGCTCGATGCGCGAGACGGCGCCGAGCGGCGTGACGGTCAGGGCGAGATCGATGTCCGTCTCCACGCCGGTCCGTGCGAGCACGACGTCATACTGGAATTCGTCGTTTCCGAAGCGCTGGCCGGAGAAGATCAGATCGAAGCCGCCGATGGTGGCAATGGTCTTCTCATCCTCCTCCCGCAGATGCACGATCTTCATGATTTCCTTCATCAGGGCGCGGCCCGCGGGCTTGCGCTCGGAGAAGGATTTTCCGGCAACTGTCATGGCGAAAGCATCGCCGGCGGTTGGAAACCGGCGCTTGATGTCTTCGCCGATCTCGGCGATCCGCCGCGTATCGTGCTCGATGTCGCGTTCGGCGTTGCGGATCTGCCGACGAACGGCGAAGAGGTCGTCGCGATGGGCGACCCGAAGCCGTTCGAGCCTCGCAATGTCGGCTTCGAGGCCCGCCTTTTGCATCAGGCGCTGGTCTCCCGAAGCGATCGCCTTGGCCATGGCGAACTGGTTGGCCTGGCCTTCGCCCAGATCTTCGAGCCGGCGCACGGAGGTGTCGCCGGAGAGGGCAGCGGCGATAAACCGGGCCTTGCGCTCGTTGTTCTGCCACATCTGCGCGTCCATCGAGCCTTCGGTGGCATAGGCGAAGATATCGATCTCGTCATGCTGATTGCCCTGCCGCTCGATGCGGCCCTCGCGCTGTTCGATCTGGGAGGGGAGCCAGGGGACGTCGAGATGGTGGAGCGCCTTGAGGCGAAGCTGGGCGTTGACGCCGGTTCCCATGGTTTCCGAGGAACCGATCAGGAAGCGGACCTTTCCGGCATTGACGTCGGCAAAGAGCCGATGTTTGGCCTCGGTCTTCTTGTAGTCCTGCATGAAGGCGATTTCCGAAGCCGGAACGCCGAGACGGACGAGCTCGTCGCGGATCCAGCGATAGGCTGAAAAGCCACGGGTTTTTTCGACGCTGATCGTGCCGAGATCGGAGAAGATCATCTGCGCCGCGCCCGGCAGGTCGAAGGGCTTGCCGTCCTTGGTGCGATAGGTGTTTGCGCAGGTTTCGGACCAGATGCGATAGGCGTTGGCGATCAGCTTGTTGAGCTTGTTGTCCGGCTCGTTGTCATTTTCCGGATCGACCAGTCGCAGATCGATTGCCGCATGCCGCCCATCGGTAATGACGGAGAGCAGAATGTCATCGCCGGGTTGGGCCGGACCCTCGCGCTTTTCGATCGCCTTGATACGCGCCTCGAGCACCTGCTGATAGAGCTTGAAGTCCCCGGTCGGTTTGGCGGTGACGATCTGACGCTTGCCGGTCGAAACGGCGGGGATTTTCACATATTGCTTCAGGTCCTCCGGCAACACGACATCGGCGAAGGAGCGGAACATGGCGATCAGTTCCGGCACGTTGACGAAGGTGGCGAAGCGCGAGACGGGCTTGTATTTTCCCGACGGCTGCAATTCGAGTTCGGTCGCCACATCGCCGAAGGTCGAGGCCCATGCGTCGAACTCATGCAGACCGCGTTCCTTCAATGCCTCGAATCCGAGGAAGCGCTGCACCGAGAACATCTCGCCGAGCGTGTTTGTGATCGGTGTCCCGGAGGCGAGCACGAGCGCCCGGCCCGGGTTCTTCGTTTCGATGAACCGCGATTTCACATAAAGGTCCCACGCGCGCTGCGAGCCGTTGGGGTCGACGCCCTTCAGCGTCGACATGTTGGTGGCGAAGGAGAGTTTTCTGAACTCCTGCGCCTCGTCGACGATGATCTGGTCGACGCCGATCTCGGAGATCGTCAGGAGATCGTCCTTGACCGCGCCGAGCGCCTCCAGCCGGTCCCGCAATCCTTCCTTCAGCCGCTCCAGCCGCTTGCGTGACACCCGGTCGTCGCTCTCAATCCGGGTGAGCAGGTCCTCGTAGAGCGCCAGCTCGTCCTCGATCATCTGCTTTTCGAATTCGGCGGGGACGGCGATAAACTTGAAGGCTGAATGGGTGATGATGATCGCGTCCCAATTGGCCGTGGCGGCGCGCGACAGGAAGCGATGGCGCTTGTCTTTGGTGAAGTTGGTCTCGTCAGCGACGAGAATGCGCGCGGTCGGATAGAGCGCCAGGAATTCGCGGGCGGCCTGCGCCAGGCAGTGTCCGGGTACGACCAGCATGGCTTTCGAGATCAGGCCGAGCCGGCGTTGTTCCATGACCGCGGCCGCCATCGTCATCGTCTTGCCGGCGCCGACGGCGTGGGCGAGATAGGTCGCGCCAGCCGAGATAATCCGCCAGATGCCGCGTTTCTGGTGGCCATAAAGAATAAAGGCGCCAGAGGCGCCCGGTAGCTGGAGATGGTCTCCGTTGAAGGATCGGGGCGCGATATTGTTGAAGCGGTCGTTATAGACGCGCGCCAGCCGGTCGGTGCGGTCGGGATCGGACCAGACCCAGATCTGGAAGGCATTCTTGATCTTCGATAGCTTCTCCTTCGCCGCCTCGGTGTCGACGACATTGAGAACGCGGCGTTCGCTGTCCCCGTCCCTGACCGTGTCGAAAATTTGCGGCACGCGGCTGTTGAGGGCATCGGCCAGCAGCTCGCCGGCGTGCCGGCGCTTGGTGCCCCATTCCGACGTCCCCTCGGCGCGATAGGCGAGCATGCGGGCATCGACCGTCCAGGAGGCGAGTTCCGGCATGTGCCGGATCTTGATGTCGGTCCCCGTCGTCTCCTTGA
>Ga0209578_10000483_pt1 | contig 50140 bp, 65 predicted proteins | sample tdAd472_FD_187127 | JGI IMG/M metagenome (GOLD analysis project Ga0209578, IMG submission 187127) | Marine sediment microbial communities from the Atlantic coast under amendment with organic carbon and nitrate - tdAd47.2 (SPAdes)... | ecosystem: Environmental > Aquatic > Marine > Coastal >...
TGGTTATCACCCCCGCCCCCGGACTTCAGTTATGAACTCACCGAAGACCAGTTTGCAAAAGAGAAGTACGGCAAAGACAAGGAAGCCCTCGACGCTGAAAAGCAAAAAGAGAGGGAGGACAGCAAGAGCAAAAAGGATGACCTAGACGGCACCGACAAGGATGGCAGCAAGGGTGGTGGCCCTGGTGGTGGATCTGGTCCAGGTGGCGGAGGCGGATCCGGCCCAGGTGGTGCGGGCGGTGGTGCCGGAGGTGGTGGGTGGTGGAACCCTGGAACCTACACAGGAGGCGGCTTAGGCCCGCCCGTTTATGGCAGCGGCGGTGGCGGTCTACCGACTGGAGGCTTGCCGCTTCCTGGGGATGGAATTGGCGGACTACCACCCGAGGAGATCAACGGATCAACAGGCGGCGACAACGTCGGCTACGGGTCTGGATACGGAACCGGAACAAGTACGGGGGCCACGTCCGGTACTGGAGCAAACGGCACAGGAGCCAACGGCGGACCTTCGGGACAACTGACTGCCGAGCAGCAAGCCGCTTATGAGCAAGCACTCGCCAACAACGACGCCCGATATGAGGACATACTTCGCGGCTACCAGCAAAGGCAACTCAACTCTCGCGACATGCTCAACGAGCTTGCCGTCCAGGAGAGGGCGGATGTCGACCGTCGATACGACCGACAGTTTGCCGCGTCCGAGCAGGATCTCATTGACCGAGGCTTGGGGAACTCGACCGTTCGCAATTCAATCAAGCGAGGGGTTGAAGAGTCGCGGAATTCGTCACAGGGACAAATCAGTGATCGGCTAAATCAGCAACAGCTTGCACTCTACACAGGCATGTCGGGTGACCAGCTGGCGTACATGGAGAGGCGAACAGATGCCTACCCAGACCTTGCACTATTCGCCCAGCTACAGCAACAGTATGGTGCGAGCGGTGCGGACGGCGGACTAGGCGGAACTGCTGGGGATGGAACCGACAGCCAACAGCAAGGACAGCTTGGTGACAAGCGGACAGCGGACGCTGCGATTGCCGCACAACAACAGGGCAGCAACCCCGGAGTCAGGACACAGGCAGACGGGACTGTTGCTCACGGGATATCACCGAATATCCCTGGAACATACACCGGGACTCACCAAGTCTATGGCGGGACCAATCCGTCATCCCCCACTCCCCCCGCATCTGCCAGTTCGGCTCAGGGTGCGTCCCCATCACTGCCTAACATCCCTGCATATGATCCAGTCTTTCCCGGAGTCAAGGATCCAGCCAAGGTTCGTGCCGAGCGAGAAGCGGCAGCTGCCGCAGCTGCACAGGCTCAGAACTCTGCCGCCGGTCAAGTCAAAAGGGCAACTGGTGGCCTTGTTCCTGGCAGTGGGATTGGTGGACGGGCTGGCATGGAAGTGATGATGTCTCAGCTTCCGAAGTACGGACAGAACAACGGACCGTCCGGCCCCGGTGCGTACACTCCTGGATGGGGCGGTGGGGCAGCTCAGAATCAACCAGGCGGTGGGGCGATTCCGTCTGGGGGGCCGATCTACGCAACCACTCAACCCATTCATCCCAGCCAGCATCCGCAGTCTTCGCCTACGTCGGGATTCGCCCCCCCCACTGCAGAACAGAGGCGACAGGCGATTATCTATCGCAAGAACAACCCCGGAACAGCGGTAAACTTCTAATATGCCGATCACACTCGCGTACCAACCCAGTGCTCAGGCGGTTGGGCAAGTTGCTCTCGAAGCTGGCAAAGGTCAATACCAACAGTATCTCGACCAGTTGCAGCTTCAGCAGGAAACGCTCGCCCAGCGTGACCGGATGCAAGTTCGGGACATCGAAGAGTCCCAGCGAGCACAGCGACTTGGCCTTGCCGTTGGTCAGCAGAACTTAGCCTATCAGACTCAGAACGCCAACCAGCGTTTTGTGACAGGGCTATATGCCGACAGATTCCAACAGATCGCTGGTCAAGCATTTCAGGGACAGCAAGCTCAGCAGCAGCGAGCGTTTGATGCTGAGCGGATCCAATACCAAACCCAGGCTCAGATTTACCGCGACAATCTCGCACAGGCCGGACGCGAGAGCCTTGCCGCCCAGAACTTCGACTACAGCACCCAGCTAACCGAACAGCGTGGCGAGATCGATTACGCCAACGCTTACGATCTCACTCAGCTGCGGACTGACGAGGAACTCTACCGCAACGACGCCCTTTATAGGCAGAGGGTCGACCGTGCCCGAGAAGCCGCGAGTAAACTCGAAGAGGACACGTCTCTACGTGACTTCGAGAAGGAATACCTGCAGCGAAAGATTCAGCTTGAGGCAGCTACCGGCAGCTCCTTGATGGGGCCACTGCGGCCTCCGACAGAACCGCCGCCTCTCCAGCAAATCACGCCAGACGGGTCCGATCAGCCGATCATGTCGGCCAGTGGGGAGCCGCTGTATTTCCACACGGATCCAACCACCGGCAGAATTACTCTCCCTTACAACCCGGACCAATTCAAGCTTCAAGAGCGTGCGGTCAATGCACAAGAGGCACTCAAGACTCAAAACGAAAACGAACGCGACTTTAAGCAAGGCTTAATGAAGTCCGAATCGGAGACACGCATGCGTCTTGACGCCTACAAGACCTACCAAGGGATGGAGCCGGGGCCGGAACGCAACGCTCTTGCCCAGCAATTCAATCTTGGCATCAGCGAGGGTGGATCAACCACGCCTAAGTCGACCCAGCCGCAATCGTACGTCAATCCTCAAACCGGCAAGATCAACGAGATTGGTGACCGGGCTACCGTCAACGGGAACACGGGCGTATGGAACGGAGAGGCTTGGCTCAGCCCTGCTGAGTATGCGAACTGGCAACGTATGCTCAAGAGCAGTTTCGTTGACAAACAAGCCAATGGCGGCAAGACAAAACAGATTCCAGGCAACAAGGGGTTTAGTAGCCTCTCAGGCTCGATGTAGGCAGAGCACATGTGGACTAACGAAGAATTCTTTTCTGGTGTGGACATATACCCGTCCGCATCAGACCAGCTGACAAAAGGCAATCTTCCCAGCACGGTGATGCCGGAAGATGAGTCGCTCAGGCAGTACGACCAGAGCGTCATTGAGGCCGAGTCGCTAATGCGGGACGGCGGTGCCCTGGGTCAGATCCAGGCAGGGGCCGAGATCGGGCTGGGCGGTATCGCGGCAACGGCTGCACGCATTCCTGGCGTGTCCGATCTAATGAGCATCGGCATGCAGGACGGCCTGTCGGTAGATGGCGACACCATCAACCGCAGGTACGCCCAGATCGATGCCGCCATGCAGGCCGCTCCTGGGTCTGGCGAATGGTCCAATGCGATTCGGGGTGCGTCCAGCTCGGTCACCCAACTACTCTGGGGTACAGCCGCAATTGCTACTGGTGCAGCCGCAGGTGCATTGGCATTTGGCGGGAGTGCTGCAGCTGCGGGGAGTGCCGCCGTGGCCAGTCCTGTAGCGATACCTGCATTCTTCGGGGTGACTTCAACATCGGATGCCGTTACCCGAGGGCGTGATGCCGGACTCTCTGGCGGTGCGTTGGCTGGCTACGCTACGGCTCAGGGACTCACGGAGTTTGCCCTCACTCTGGCGATGGGAAAGGCGGCGAACTACGTTGGCGGCAAGCTTGGGCTTGGCAAGGGACTGGGCGGGTTTGAAGCAATCCCAGCCCAGCTCGCTGGTGATGTTGTTGAGGGGGCAACCAAGGAAGCCACCAAGGCAGGTGTCGGCAAGGCGTTTGCCAGAGGCTTGACCAGTCTGGTTGGAGAAGAGGTCGAGGAGATCTCTGTCTCGATTGCACAGTCCGCGATCGATCACATTGCAGGCGTGGAAGAACTGACCTACGACGGCCTCAAAGAAACCGTCAGCGACACATTCTGGACCACCATGCTGACGATGGGCGGTGGCAAGGCCACGTTTGCAGGACTTAAGAATTCCTACAAACTGGCAGACGACACAGTCGATAAATTCATCCGCCAGCCAAGTCGACGCAACGAGTCACTCTTAGGCGAGCTGAAGGACTACACGACCGAAGCTAACCGCCCTGGACGCGAAGACCTTGCCCGCAGTCTGGAGATGGACAAACTGCGGATCGAGGCGAAAGAGTTCGTCTATCAAGACGGCGGGGTGAGTGCTGATGTGATTGCCAGCATGGGGCAAGGTGGTCGATTCACATCCAAAGAGTACGAGCGAATCACTGGAAAACAGCCGCTATACGCCGGACAAGAGCAGCTGTTCGCTGACCTCGTGACCCAGGAGTACATCAAGCAACAAGAGTCCATCAAGCTTGCTCAGTCGCAGGCAGAAGGGCAACAACAACAACCAACGCAATCACCGCAACCGGCTTCGGATCAGCCTGCCGCTCCCACAGGCCCGGAGCCGGTTGCTCCTACATCCAGTCCGGCCAGTGCAGGATTTGACGGAAATTCCGACACAGCCACGTCAACAGGGCTGCCGACTGAGTTCGACACTCGCGTCAGTGCCAAGGCTGACGAAGTCGTGGCTGTGTTGCGAGAGAATGGTGGTATTCGCAACGATGAAGACGAAGTGATCGTCCGTTCGTTTTTCGAGGGGGTTGAGGATGATGAGGGACTAAAAAACGCAGCCGAGGACGCCCTCTATTCGTTCGACCCAGCTAACCGTCAACAGGACGATGAGTTCTATGGCAACAGCCTCGAAGAACAGCCACGCAAAAAGCGATTCAAGAAGCCATCCCAGAACACCCAAGAACTCCGACAGAACCCAGAAAAAAGGAAGGGACAGTCAGATGAGTCGGGCGGTGTGATCCCTGAACCCACCGAGGAAGGACGGGACCAGTTTACGCCATTCACTCAGGGCGAGTATCGCCAAGAAGGCGATGCCCCGAAAACCCCCATCCATCACGAAGGTGTCATCAAACACATTGAGGACAAGTTCAAGGTCCGTATTCGCCCTGGTCGTGTCCCTAGTCCCAAAGCTGCCGGTACGTTCGACACCCGTACGCATGCCATCAGGCTTAAGAAACAGATGGCTGGAGACCTCGGCATTCCTTACCACGAAGTGATGCACTTCGTGGACAAAGTCACTGGACTTACAAGGGCAATTCCGGGATACCTACAGAACGACATTCGCAAGCTCGACTACGATCAAAACGCACTCCGGGATTTCGAGGGCGTGGCTGAGTGGTCCCGCATCTGGCTCAGCGGCAAGCGGAATGAGCTGTCGGGCGACCGGCTGTCAGCGTTTGACGCATTCACCAAGTGGATCACCGAGGAGTGGAGTCAGTCAAACAAAGAGCAGTACGACAATCTTGTCGGACTGCAGAAGCTCGCCAAGCAATACCGCGACCAGGGTCAGGAGTCCCGATTGCGAGCGTCGATCCGCACCAAGGAAGAGGGTGCCCCTGATGTCGCCGGTGAAACAGTCACCGAGCGAACCGTGCGGACATGGAAGGACCGTGCCGAGGACTTCTACATCGAATGGATGGACCAGAATTACATCTTCAAGAAAGCTGACAAGCTCGCCAAGAAGATGGGAGTTGGTGGGTTTGCGGCTGGGGTGTACGAATTCACCTCGGTACTAAGTGGGACGGCAAACCACCACGCACTACGAGCGACTGGCACTGGCGATAATGCTGGCGTGTTTGACCTCGATACTGGCGAGAGGCTGTCTCGCGGTCTGGGCGACATCGTCGATAGCATTAGCGAGACTGACGGCAAACCGCCCAGCCAGGCCGAGGTTGAAGACTTTGAGATGTTCCTTGTGTCCCGGCAGGCAATGGAGATCTTTGAGAAGAGGCCGAAAGCCAACCCAGGTGTTCGTAAGGCCGATGCCGAAGGGCACCTCGCCAGAGTCCGTGCGGACGCATCCAAGTGGCAGCGGTTTGAGACAGCCGCGAAGGAAGTCACTGAGTGGAACAACTCATTGATTGACATGTTGCGTCGAGTGGGTGCGATCACAGAGAAGGACTATAAGCAAGCGAAAGCCTTCTGGGACAATTACATCCCGATGTATCGCATCAAGGAAGGCAAAGGATTTAAGAAGCCGGGTCGAGGTCGTGTTCTGCACAATCGTCTCGGCGGTTCGTCTTCGATCATGGCTCCGCTCGATGCAATGGTCACTAAGGCCACTAATCACTACGCCGCTGCGATCAAGCAACGTATCGACAACCAGATGATGGAGCAGTGGGACCCTTACCTGCGGCAAGACAGCGACAAGATCGCAGCCCAAGGAATGGCTGAATACTTCCAGCTTGTGAAGCCAGATCTAAAGGTGGAACGTAGCCGAGTCCGCGACACGTTCGACCAGATGGTCGAGGCTGGTGTCGTGGCTGAGGACGACGCCCGTTTATGGCGTGCAGCCGACAAGATCAAGCGAGGAGAGTTCGACAACCTCACCAAAGGCCAGAAGGAAGCTCTGACTGCATGGGCTGGCACTGAGCCGCTCAACAAGGAAGAGGACAACTTCGACGATTGGCTGTACGACGTCGTGTCTGCGGTGACCAGCGGCTATGATAACGGATCCATCCCGGACCTCGACACCGTCATCAAGGTGTTCAAGCCCAATCTGAAAGAGTCCCCGCAAGAGAACATCGTCACGATGTCTCGCGATGGAAAGATTCGCCTCTACGAGATGCACCCCAAGATGTACGAGGCGTATCGGGGAATGACTCCCGAAGAGGTCACTCCATTCACCCAGGCTCTCTCGGCCTGGACGTCACTGCAGAAGATCGGTGCCACCGGGCTGTCGACCAAGTTTGCTGTTCGCAATGCGATCCGCGATGCGATCACGCTGCCGTTCTACTCGAAGCACCTGTCATTCAAAGAGTCAATCACAGAACCGTGGGTCAATCTTGCGTTGTACTTCCGCCACACCTACGGAGACAAGATCGGTGCGGACGTCTCGGATGCCGAGATTGCACTCTGGGAGGAGAACGCCGGTAAGCTGGCGACTTGGGCTGGTAGCGGAGAGAAGTTCACCGGACGTGTGGCTCGCAGCCTCCGCAAAGACAAAGGCATTCGCGATACCGGCAGTTTTGTGATGGACAAGATCGAGTCCGCCAAAGAGATCATCGGGATCTCCGAAGTTGGTCCTCGGCTTGCGGAATTCAAAGGTGCGTTGCGATCAAAGGGGTGGACCTACAACCGCGAGACCGGCAAGTTCACCGGGCCGGATGGCGAGACTGCCGAACGTCCTCCAATGGATGTGGTAGTGTACGCCAGTCACGCAGCCGCAGACTTGATGAACTTCCGGCAAGTAGGACGTACCGGCAAGAAGTTCAATCGATATTCGGCGTACTTCAACGCTTCGATCCTTGGCCCTGCGAAGATGATCCGCACTATCAAAGAGATCGGCCAAGGCGAAGGCGACAACATTAAAGAAAACCGAGTCCGGGTCGGCATAGCGTTCGCGACTTACGTTGCTGCCCAGTCTGTTTACATGGGACTCGTGGCTGACGACGACGACTATCAGGAGCGTCCTGCATGGGAGAAGGCGAACTACTGGAAAGTTGGTGATGCGGTCTCGATCCCCAAGCCTCACAACATCAGAACACTATTTAATGTTGTCGAAGCTTCATTTCATTACATGAACAAGGGTGACAGGGATGCGTTCATTGAGTCTTTAATTCAAGAACGAAACGACAACCTGCCGAACTTCCCGATGCCAGGGCTGATTCGCGAAGCACTAGATCAGAAGTCTGGAGTCGATAGCTTCACCGGACAGCCCATCGACCCAGTTCATACACAAGGCATGTCGCCGTCGAAACGGTTCTCACCCAGAACCAAAGAATTCTCCAAGATGATCCAGAAGGTGACATCTGTGTTGCCCTGGATGGGGAATGTTAGTCCGGCACAGATCGACCATGCACTCAACGCGGCGACAGGCGGAGCTTACAACCGCTGGGGTGACTCTTACGGTCGAATCTCCCGAGGCGAGGCTGAGGGCAAAGACATCCCGTTCGTGGGTGCGTTGGCTCCTGGCCGAGATCATCCCAAGTCTGTAAGCGAATTCTATGAGGCCCGTAATCAGGCACGCATGGAGTACGCCGACCTGAAGGATGACCCAGAGCTTCCTCTGGATGTCGCCGTCAAAAAGAAGATGTTCGACGAGATCAGTACGCTCATCTCCGAAATGCGTAAGCCAGCCAGGGAGATGGAAAGCCTTGATGACCGCGAGCCGTATGATCGACTCCGAGTCGGGGCGGCACGCTTCGCACTCGACAAAGAGTCGATTCCAGATCGCTACCCGAATCCGCTAACCGCAGGCGACTTGCCAGAAGACGTCCGTAAGGTCCGAGACGAGTGGTTGGAGCGAAAAGCTTACGAGCTGACCTCGCCGGAACCCAAGGATCCCCAGGACGCAATCAAGCACCGAGCGGCCATTGAGTTCAACACCCGTCTATTCCGCCAGATCGGATACGACAAGGACGGAATTAAGCGACTTCTGCAGTCATACTCACGCAGAACTAACCGAAGAGTGCGGAAAATCCCGAAAACCTTCTAAAAATCACAACAAAATCAGCCATCTGACTTGACTCTGATCACAACTTTCGCTAACATATCAAAGGGTGAACACACATGGATTGGTCGAAGGTTTTGCTAGACAACGGAGCAACCGGCCTCGTCCTGATCGCAATTCTTCTGGGCATTCACCGCACGGTGAGATGGGCTGCAGAACACGTCGCAATGCCTGTCGTTAATGCTCATGTTTCATACATGGAAAAACAAGAAGCTCAGGCTGAAAAGGTCGCCACGCACATGGCAAACACCAGCGAGTGTTTGGCCGAGCTGGCAGCCCTGAATCGAGATATTCATGCAGCACTTAAACAGCAATGACGACTTTGATGACGACATTGACGGCGAAGACAAGCAGCAGTGGGTAACGTGCGACGCATGTTGTCGCGACTTTAACGGATCAATGGGAGTCGGCTGGTGTCCTTATTGTGGGTACGAACTAGTCGACCATGACGAACCGGACTACGACGAAGAGGATGAATGGGATGAAGAGTACCTCAATGCAACTTCACAGCCCCGAGACTTTCTGGCCAACACTCCCCCCGTGGATGCGGTGGTGGGTGATCCTGATTCTCCTGGGCGGCCGCTTGTGTGCCCCGAATGCGGCAACGTGCTGAGGAACACAGGCAGCTACTCGTCATGCCTGGGCTGGATCGACAAGACATGCACTTCGGGACTATTTCCTAAGCTGACTCCCGAAGAGGACAAGCGGAACGCGGCAGTTCAAAAAGAGCTAGACAAGGCGGAATAATGAAACTCAAAGAGATTTTCTGGATTGCGATTGCTTATGGGATACTATCAACCCTCTTTTGTCTCTTTGCCGAGGCTCATCCTGCGGTGGTGCCGTACAAGGGCCAAGCTTGCTATGCGAGGCATTGCGAATTCTATAACGGCTCAGCTGTCATCGTCGGGCAACGCAAAGACAGGACGATCTTGTTCACAGCCCACCACAACATCAAGCCTCAAGGGGCAAGAGTTGAGTTAAAGAAGAGTGTTCTCATCGGGAACACGTGGTATCAGTGTCGTGTTGCCAACGCAAACAAACGCCACGACGTCGCGATTCTTGAGTGTGCATACACTGGAAAAGTCCAGTGTATGCCTATCGCACCGAGCGACGGCAACGATGGAGATTCAGTTCATGTTGAAGGTTTCGACCGGGGGTCGCCCAATCGAAGATACGAGAGACGTTCACTTCTTGATTCCAGCACCTACGACAAATGCAACGCAGTGGTCGGGGTTGTTGTACCTCAGGGAGTGTCTGGCGGTGCTATCTATACCGCGAAGGGTCTTATTGGGATCGTATCTGCGGCAGGAAACGAAATCAAAGACACCGTAGGTTGCACCGTCACCCACCTAAAGGCTGGTCTTGTTGGTTGCTACGGAACGCACGCTGTCTGCAACTGTAACCAACCACCCCAGAGATACGTTCGAGTGAAGCCACAGCCTTCGATCCAGCCAGTGCCCGGCACTCCTGGTCCAACAGGAAAGCGTGGGCCACCGGGACCCGCAGGCCCCCCCGGCAAGGACGGCCAGGACGGAAAAGACGGCAAGGATTTGAACGAAGCACTATGGGACAAAAAACTCAGGATGGTCATCCTTGGTCCCAATGGAGAAGTGATCGACGACGACGAAATCAAGCTCAGGGATTGGGCGGAAGGCAAGGCGGTCCTGAGAATTCAGTTTAAGTACCGACCGGCGAAGTGACCGGGAGGTGAAACATGCCGTACGGCGATGCAGTTTTAGAGATCCCCATCGTAGGGGAATCACCACCACCAAGTGAGGAGAGTGAAGAAATGCCTATCGAACTCGGGTCGGCAGCAAATGAAATGCTGACCACCCATGCACTGAACGGTGCCCAGCGACAAGCTGACGGTGCCGCCGCGTACGCGGAGAACCTTCGGTACAACTACCTTGAAGGCAAAGATAACACGAGCCAAGCCGAGGCTTTGGGTCATCGTATTGCCAGCGAAAGCGGCAGTGGTCGTACTCGTGTTGAATCCAACCGGCCCGAGGCGACGAGTGGAGCCGGTGGCTGATGCTAACGCCGGGAGAGATAGCGGCGAAACAGGCCGCTGACGCAACCGACCGGCAACTCGCAAGGTGGCGGGCGTACTCTGACGGTACGTTCGCCACCTTTTTACAGAAAGAGGTCGATCAGGCTTATGAGCGTGCTGGAAAGACTCGAAAACGCAGCGAAAGCGGTGATGCTGGAGGACCAGAGGAGAGTTTTGAAAGAGTCGGACTCGACGGTCAAGGCACTGAAGAACAGGTACCTCGGGGAAACCTACAACGACAGCGATCCTGATGACATGCAAGTCGGGGATAACCACATCACCATCAAGAATCCGCCTCAGCAGAGCAGCGGGATGTCGCCTTTAATGAAGGGGCTACTGGCGGCAGCATTGGCCGTTGGCAGTGGTGGTGCTCTTGGGACTGGACTTGCGATTCCGCAAATCATCAAGGCACTACAGCCGCAGCAGCAGGCAGAACAGCCTGCCGGATTCCAAGACACCGACACCGACACCATTATGGAGTTGAGTTTTGGAGACTAGGTTTCTTGCCGCCGTAGCGACGGTCACCGTGGCCGTCGCTGTTCTACTCATTACGCTCCGAGACATGGGTTTCGGTCGCTTACTTTACAGGATAAAGCAAGGATGTCGAAAGCTAACCCGGAGCCGTGGAGTTGCAAGACGCTAGGAAGAAACGTCTTTAATGTCGAGATCGAGGCTAAGAGAAACACCGGATGGGAGCAATCGGTGCTCCTCACATCTGACCGACACTGGGATAATCCAGACTCGAACTGGGACCTTCAGAAAGCCCACCTTGACGAGGCTAAAGATCGCAAGGCACCAGTCCTCGACATTGGGGACTTCTTTTGTGCCATGCAGGGCAAATACGACAAGCGGGCTTGCAAGTCCAAGGTTCGACCAGAGCACCAGACCGATACCTACCTTAACTCGCTTGTCACCACTGCTGCCGATTTTTTTCGTCCTTGGGCAGACCGATTAGTGATGGTCGCGACCGGCAATCACGAGTCTGCAATCAAGAAGCGTCACGAGATCGATCTCATCCAGATGCTAGTAGGAGCACTCAATGCCGGTGGATGCAACGTATGCTCAGGGGGATTCTCAGGCTGGGTCCGATTCTCGTTTCCTGGTTCTGGCGGACGCAAGGCCATCAACCTACACTACGACCACGGATACGGCGGTGGAGGTCCGGTCACGAAAGGTGTCATCCAATCAAACCGTCGTGCGAATTACCTGCCCGATGCCGATATCGTGGTCTCGGGGCACGTCCACGAGCAGTGGGTATTAGATATTCAGCGTGTTCGGCTTAGCCAGCAAGGAAAAGTTTACCACGACACCCAGACGCACGTCACGCTGCCGACATATAAGGAAGAGTACAAAGATGGGTTCGGTGGTTGGCACTGTGAGACTGGAAAACCACCTAAGCCAATTGGTGCTGCGTGGCTGGTCTTCTACTACTCACGTAGGAAAGATCAGATTCTTCACGAAATTCGACCAGCACGTTGATTCTTTGGGTTGAAAAAGCCAATTACCAGTGTTAAGGTTTGCCCTAAGACGATAAAAAAAGGAGACCCGCATGGTTAGCGGATCTCCACCTTCACCACCACCAAGTAGAGAAGGGGACTCTCTATGTCGAGCACAGATGTCCAAGGGGAGGTTAGCGGGGAACCGCAGGAAAGTCAAGCCGGTGACTTGCCAGTTTGGGAGCCGTGGGAGTATCTACTATTCAGCCATCCGCCCGAATCTGGCAACTCCGTGCTGCTCGGAAATTACTTCTCCCCAGGTGCGGCTCAAGCCGGTGCGGCACGCCATGAGGCTATCGGGGAATGGGATTCTGAGACGATGCAAATCTGGGAAGCACGCCGAATTTGCTGACCGTCACAAAGGGTGTCACAAAACCCTGCAACCATCTGCGGTTGTGGGGTTTTGTCTTGTTTTCAGGGGCCTGAAACGTCGGTGTTTGGCCTAAATCGGGTGATAGATGACCGCCAGATCATACATCTAACGATGGTCAATCCGACGCACTAACACTCGAACCATCTTGTTTTAAGCCTTTTCCAGTACAGGTGTCACAAAAACTGTCACAAAGAGCGGAGACGGCTGCAGAGAGATTGAGCATCGGCGTGAACGTAGTACCGCATCGTTGTCTGGATATTAGCGTGACGCATGAGGAGCTGAAGATCGGACGGAGACAGCTTAGACGCCCATCTGGTGCCAAACGAGCGACGGAGGTCATGGGCGGACGCATACTTGATCTTGCCATCGCGTTCTGACACCACAATACCGGCAGCTTCGCCAACCGCCGAGATCCGCTTGGATACCGTATCTAAGATTGGCTGTGACCCAATCTTGGTTCCAGTGCGGTTTGCTGGCAGCTGAAATACCAGCAAGCCGTCACGAGGGATCTCATTGAGGATGTCGACAAACTCAGGGGCAGTGGGCATGAGCCTGTCTCTCCTGGCCTTATCCAACGCGGCGGGCATCCAGAACATGGGGAACTCTCCTGAGAAGTCCATCGAAAAGTGCTTGTCTGATTTCTCCCATCGCAGTCTGAGTGCTTCCTGTAGCCGAAGGCCTCCCCAATAGAGGCCACGCATAAGCGTGCGGTAATGTGCTGCCGTCCCCTTCGGCAGCACTGACTCAGCCACCTCGATCATCTTGTCAAACTCGTGATCGAGGATGGGCCTGCCCTTCATCTCCTGTTTTAACTTCCTTCCTGGAAGCCGAGGCATCGTGGGTACTGACGAGATGTACTCTCTCTCCGCTGCCCAATTCAGTAATCCCCTGAGGCAGCGAGTGTAGTTCTCAATCGTTGTGGGAGTCCGTGTTGGATCTTCAGTCAGGAGCCTGTCGATCCATTCCGCGATCCTCGCCGTCGTGATCTCGTCGACGTACGTGACTCCCATTAAACGAGTCACGGCACTGACGGTAGTAGCTGGGCCGCCTTGTGACTTGCGGCCCAGCTTGGAGATGTACCGGTCTCGATAAAGTCCATCGAGCGAACTCCACTCAAGACGCTCTTCAATAATCCCACAGTTCTTCTGGAGTAGCTTAGCAAGGTCATCCGCACATCGTTCTGCCTCGCGTCTTCGAGTACAGCCGGATGACTTTTGCTTCCATTTCCCTGTGGCCGGGTCCTTGTAGCGTAGCTTGAAATACTTAGACCCACCTGTTTTGACTGCGTAGACTCTCATTTGCGACGATTCTTACTTTTGGGCTGTTCGTCCATCAGCCGCTTTGCGTCTCGCTCTTGATCGCGAATCTCCCATGACAGCTTGCCGATAAACTGCATCACTTTCGGCCAGTATTTGTGCATGACTTCAGAGCTAAACACATGCACCTCACTGACGTGATTGCAATCCTTCAACGTCCTGATTGCTCCGTCCAGAGTCACCACACTCTCGCGTAGCTCCTCTCTCATCTGCTCAAAGTCCTCAATAGTTCGTACCTGCTTTTTAACTCCCATTGGCCCTACTCCAGAAAAAGTTGAATTACCGTAAATGTCCATACGTGCCCCATGTGGACCCGTATGTGACCTAATCGACACCTATATGGTAAACGCCACAACAAAAAAAGGCAACCCCGACTCAAAAATCCAACAAAATGCTGTCGAGTCGTTTGACACATCAGAATCAAGCACTAGACTGTTCTCTGGTCAGGAACAAATCAGCACCCTGGTTTGAGGATGGATGGATGAGTGACTCACGGACTGGCCCGCCAGTGTCAATAAAACCTGAGGAGTTATATCCCAAAGAGTCCGTGATGGAAATCTTAGGGATCTCGGTTCATCAATTCCACTCCCTGCGGGCAAAGGGGATGCCGTCCGTCGAGTTCGGCAGAGGATGTTTCGTCTGCTACGGGAAAGATCTGATTGACTGGTTTATCCGCAAGAACGGCAAGTAGGTCAGTGGTAGTGGTTGCCGGACGTGGGTTCTTTACTCCTTTCGTGCCCACGTCCGGCAGATGGATTGAGTTTTTTATATCTAAAAGAGCGAGGATGAAAAACTGATGCTCCAAGTAAGTGAAATCTTCGACAAGAACCTAATGGAGTTGATCCAAGCCGAAGAGGAAGCGTACGACCTCGCCACTGAAAATGGCGGGGAAGTTTCACCCGACCTCTCGCGAGTGATGGACTACATCGAAGCCCGCAAGGAAGACAAGTACACCAACATCGCCAGGATGTTGCTGAATTGGAGGGCAGAGGAGGCTGCGTACCATGAGCAAATCCAGAGGCTCAAGAAGAAAAAAGACGGTCTCGTGAGTCGCCAAGAATGGATGAAGCAATACCTCAAGGATGCGATGAAGGCGGAAGGTAAGACTAAGGTCGGTAACGGCCCGTCCATATCTCTGCAGAACAACAGCCAGCCATCGCTTGTGGTTGATGAGTCCATGATACCCCATCGCTACATGCAGTGGGTGTCGTCACCAAACAAGCCCGCACTGCGTGAAGACCTCATTGCTGGGGCGAGTATCCCCGGAGCGAAACTCGAAAAAGGACAACACATCAGAGCGAAAGTATGAATGATCCATTCGGCGGCAGTCTATTGTCGCAAGCGTACATCTCGTCAAAAAAACCCAAGCCCAGAAGGTCGATGGTTTACGGACCACCTGGGATCGGAAAGTCCACCATCGGTGCAAACATGCCATCGCCGTTCTTCATTCAGACCGAGGACGGTGCTGAGCATCTTGACGTCACCACATTGGGGGTCGCGGGCAGCTACGACGCTGTGCTGCAACAAGTCTACGCATTGATAAACGAGGAGCATAACTTTTCTTCGTTGGTCCTGGACAGCATTGACTGGCTAGAGCGGTTGTTGTTCTCCCATGTCGCAAAAATGGCTGGAATGAAGTCAATCGCTGACATCCCCTACGGGGCTGGGTACTCGACCGCCGAAGAGAAGTGCGAAGAGTTTCTTAAGCTACTAATGCGAGCTAATGAAGAGCGGAGCATGATGATTATGATCATCGCCCACGCCAAGATCGAGCGATTCAATGACCCCCATCACGAACCATACGACCGCTATTCGCCGGACCTCCACAAGAAGATCGGCCCGATGGTTGTCGAATGGTGCTCTGACGTATTGTTCGCCAACTACAAGACGTACACCAGTGAGCAAGACGTCGGATTCAACAAAAAGCGGGTGCGTGCGATTAACTCAAATGAGCGAGTCTTGTTCACGACGGGAGCACCCACTCATGTAGCCAAGAACCGGGTGAACGGGATGCCCGAACAAATCCCGCTGTCATGGGACGCATACGTTTCGTATCTCTACCCACAAGCCACCACCAATCAGGAGAGCAAGTAAGTTATGGCACAATTACTACAACCTTTCGACGCGACCCAGCACGAACCTGCCGGGGAGGACTCGGAATATCAGGTCCTTCCCGAGGGAGAGTACACCGTCATTGTGACCGAATCCGAGATCGTGCCGATCAAGAGCCAGATGCAAGAGGGTGGTAAGCAACTGCAGTTGACCTATAAGGTCATCGAAGGGCAGTATGCCGGTTCCGAAGTCAAGGAGTGGCTAGGGCTGTATTCGACCAACCCCAAAGGTCGCAACATGGGGGAACGTAAATGGTCTGCGGTCTGCAATGCGGTCGGTAAGCAACGCATCAGCGACAGCCGTGAGGTCCACGACATTCCTCTCAAGATCAAGGTCAAGGTCAAGGCGAGAAATGACGACCAGTCGAAGATGACAAACGATGTTGTGCATCGATTCTCCGCTGGTGGTGGTGTTGCTCCTCAACAGCAAGCACCCCAGACCCACTCGCCGTACGTTCCGCCGCAGCAACGATCTCCACAGCAACCGGCGAACGCTGGCGTGCTTGCGGGACAAGGCGTACAGCCGAGTGTCGCCCCGTGGACTCAACAGGCAGCCGGTGCTCTACAAGGGCAACCGCCCGCGAACGCTGAGCGGTTCTAATCCATCCGAGGCCCGCCCTGTTGGGTTTTGTCTCTGCCCGCGTCTCCAGTAGACAGGGCGGGCCTTTCTTACCACCACCGAACCCGAAACGCCAGACCTATGAGCGAAGTCATCAAGCCTGGACCTGGGTGGGTTCAAGCAGGTTCAGCAGTTTACGACCACACGAGCGGGATTCGCATTCACGTTCACGGTTTTTGCCGTCTTCCGGGCGGTTATATCATCCGTGGTTGTCAGTGGCCTGAGTCTCGTGAGTTGGACCGTTTCATCCGAATCAACGGCGGAAACCGTAGGCGTGGCGTGATGGCCTGGGGGCTAAATAAGCTCAAGCCGCTGCCGTAGTTAGACAAACCACCACCACCAAGTGAGCACTAACAATGGAATTACGCTGGTATCAGCGTGCCGCTATCGATGCGTCTTTTCAGTGGCTCTGTGATCACCCGGACCCACTACAAAGCCCCGCGATCGTGCTGCCGACTGGGGCTGGGAAGAGTCCAGTCATGGCGGAGATTGCGAACATCGCAGCCACGCAATGGGGCCTGCGAACGCTTATCGTAGCCCATCGCAAAGAGCTTGTCGAGCAGAACGCCGAGAAGGTCCGCCTGATGTCACCCAGGATGCCGGTCGGCATCTACTCGGCAGGACTCAAGCGTCGAGACACGCAACAGCAAGTCATCGTTGCTGGAATCCAATCGATCTATAAGCGAGCACCAGAGCTTGGTGCTTTTGGGCTGATCTTATTTGATGAGTGCCACTTAATCCCTAACGTCGGAGCTAACGATGAGGGGATGTACCAAACATTCCTGCGAGACACCCGAGTAGTTAATCCCCAGGTTCGTCTCATTGGACTCACGGCCACTGACTACCGCCTCGGGTCTGGGCGAATCTGCAAGTCCGAGAACATTCTCAATGAAGTGGCCTACGAAGTCGGTGTCAACACGCTGATCGAGGGGGGATTTCTATCATCTCTCGTCAGTCGTGTTGGCCACCGCTACGACTGGTCGAACGTCAAGGTTCGAGGCGGGGAGTTCGAGAATTCCTCGATGGAAACAGCGGCGATGGCGAATGTCGCTGACGCCTGCAACAACCTTGCCGAGCTAACAAAAGACCGCCACTCCGTGCTGGTGTTTGCCTGTGGTGTGTTACACGGAGAGACGGTCAATTCTTATCTGCACAACACCCTTGAGCAAGATTGTGCAATCGTCACCGGCGAGACCAAGCCTCACACTCGCGAGATGTTGCTGGAGTCGTTTAAGCGAGGCCGTTTGAAGTACCTCATCAACGTGGATGTGCTAACCACTGGATTCGACGCACCCAACATCGACTGCGTGGCCATGCTGAGGCCGACCATGTCTGCCGGTCTCTATTACCAGATGGTTGGTCGTGGCTTTCGGCTACACCACACCAAGACTGATTGCCTCGTTTTGGATTACGCCGGAAACATCGACCGCCACGGCCCGGTGGATTCGATTGAGGTCTGCGAAAAGACCGGCAAGAGCGAACCGGGAGAGGCACCAGAGAAGGCATGCCCCGACTGCGGACTCTACACCTACATCGCTGCCCGTGAGTGTGAAGACTGTGGCTACGAGTTCCCGCCTCCCGGTAACCCGAAACATGAAGCTGTCCCAGCGGATCAAGACGTCCTGTCAGGAAACGGCAACGGGACGACCGTCGAGCGGTTCGAGGTTAAGGATTGTTGGTGGGCTGTACACAAGAAGAAAGATGCCCCCGCCGATGCCCCCAAGACGATGCGGGTTGAGTATCTGTTGGGGGTCACCCACCTCGTGAAAGAGTGGGTCTGCTTTGAACACACTGGTTATGCACGCACCAAGGCCGAGGACTGGTGGCGGCATCATGCGAGCGGTGATTGCCCTGAGACGTCAACCGAGGCAGTCCGGCTAGCGAACGCAGGCAAGGTTGGAATCCCCGACTGGATCGAGGTTGAGTCCAAACGCGGACAACATGACCAGATCGTGGGACGCGGTCCGGTCGTCGGTGCGGTGATCACTGATGAGGTGGTCGAGTCCGACAAGGCCCGCGAAGAGTACGAGACAACACATCAAAGACTGTTCTTTGATGACGCACCATTCTGAGGAGACACGCACGGATGGAATTTAAGGGACCAGAACGAAACCAAGTCCTGCAAGCTGCATACGACTACATCAGTCGCGGCTTCAAGGTGATCCCGCTAGACGGCAAGATGCCGATCTGGGGGAAGGGGTGGCAGCACCGAGCTGCACCCGACGAAGAGGTTGCTACTAGCCTTTGGGACGTCAAGGAAGTTCCCAACATCGGCGTCCAACTTGGACCCGAGTCGGGCATCATCGACATAGAGTTCGACACCAGCCAAGGCGAAGAGACATTCAAAGAGGTGGTGGGTGAGTGTTACACGCCTACCTACAGATCAAAGCGATCTACGCACAAGATTTTCCAATACAGCGACCGACTTCCTCCGGTCGGCATGCGGATGTGTCGAGGGCTGGAGATTCGCATTGGGTACAACGGTGCCCAATCGGTATTCCCTCCGTCAATGCACGAGTCGGGTGTGATGTATCAATGGGTTGAGGGCCTGTCGCTCGACGACGTCGATCCGTTGCCAGTCCCGCAAGCAATCTTCGATCTGATTGAGTCCGAAGGGAACTCTGGCCAACACGGAGAAACCCAAGTCAGCGAGCAAGGCTTGGTGATTGTCCCTGGAACACGCCACCACTTCGCTAAAGACTACGCCGTACACCTCAGCCGAGAGGGGTGGTCTCGTGACCAGATTGCCACGATCTTGATGGCGATGTTCTCGACCCAGCCGGAACCAGCCGACCCGGACGGGATTCGCAGCCTCGCCAAATGGGCGAAAGAGAACATCCCCTACCAGCCGCCAGTCGACTTCTCAGCAATGGAGAACCAAGAGGAGCGACGACGTAGTGGGTATGCGTTTCCACCAAATCCCGGCACATTCCCGACCGATCTACTAGACGTTCCGGGATTCGTGGGCCACGTGGCGGCATGGACCAACGCGACAGCTCACTACAAGCAACCCGTGTTGGCATTGGCTGGTGCCCTCGCCCTGATGTCCACACTCTGTGCCCGCAAGGTGATCAGCGACAACGGAAACTACACCGGCCTCTATTACATGGGGACTGCCCCATCCACGTACGGTAAGGAAGCTGCACGCGAAACCAACCGCAGAATCTTAGAAGAGTGCGGTGGGATGGAACTCTACGCAGGGGAAGGCATCGCCAGTTCGTCTGGGTTTCTGCAAGGGGTGGCGGATTGCCCGGCTGGTCTATGGCAGATCGATGAGTTCGGCAAGTTCCTCGTGGGTGTGTTTGGCGGCAAGGCGGAGTCGTGGAAAAGAGACATCCCAGAGTACCTCAAGGTCATATTCTCGTCACAAAACAGCACGTTCATTGGACCGGCCAAGGCTGACTCATCCAAGACGATTCGCATCACCAATCCCTGCCCATCGGTGTACGCGACCGGGACGCCAGAGCCGATCTACGCCTCAATGTCTGATGAACAGCTGGAAGATGGGTGGCTTAGTCGAATCTTGTGGTTTGAGGGCAGTTCCAAGCCTCGGATCAACAAGGAAAGGCCAAAGGGGATCCCTGAACTCTCCAAAGAGATTCGTGACGTCGCCGAGCACTGGATTCACCTGCGGGGTGAAGGAAACGTCCGCTCGATCTCCAACCCCGTGTTGATGGAAGTACCCACCACGCCCGAGGCGGATGCACTCTTCGACCAGTTCGGAGAGTTCTGCGACGACATGCGGTCCACTCCTGAATACCGGGAGCGATCTTCACCGTGGGGTCGTGCTCGTGAAAAGGCGATCCGGCTTGCGTTGGTCTATGCGTGCTCGAAGAACCACTACTCGCCCGAGATCACACTCGATGCCGGTGAGTGGGGGTGTGCCGTCTCGAAGTATTGCACCGAGCGACTGTTGTACTTGGCGTCGAACCACATTGCGATTTCCAAGTTCGACAAGCAACAAAAACAAGTCTTGGAGTGGCTCCGCAAACAAGAGGGTAAGCAAGCAACCAAGTCCGCCACGTCGGCCAGATTCTCGGGATTCAACGGACGCGACCGAAAAGAAATCATCGACAATTTAGTCGAGACCGGAATGATTGCGATCACCCAATCGGATGGACCGGGAAAGAAATCGGTGATCTATCAGGTATTGGACTAGGAGACGCAGATGATCAAGTTGTCAAGCAACGAAGCGGAAGCCTTTGGGACGGCAATCTCTCCAGTAAGAGGCGGTAACCATATTCGCCATCGCGTTGAGGAGATCCCCCGTTTCTATGAGGTCAAGGAAGTTCGCCAAGAGCGAGACCCAGAAGTTCACGAGGCGAGACTTCGAGAGTTGGAGTCACGTTACGAGCAAGGGTTGGATCTCTGGGAAGGACTTCCGCCAATCAGTTCTGCACCATGCGATGCCGTTGTAGGTCTCGCAACGCCAGAGGATCTGGCAAACACCACCACCAGACTCAAGAAGGAAGAGGAACGACGATGTCTACGAGCACAGAAGAAAGCCGAAAAGCAAGCCGCCGAGGCAAGCGAGTCTACATCGCAGGACCGCTAACGAACGGAGCCAATGCAGACCCAGATGAAATCAAGGAAAACCTGCGGACTGCATGTGAGCTGTTCAAAAGGCTCATGGAGTCAGGGTACGAACCACTGTGCCCACACCTCACCATGTATGCCGAATGGGAGCACGGGTGTAAATTCCACTACGTGCGATGGATTGAGCAATGTCTTGCGTGGGTTCGAGTAAGCGATGCCATCGCGGCAATCATCCCCGGCAGCTCTGGAACGGAGTCCGAACTCGACGAAGCACGAAGGTTTGGAATCCCCGTGTGGTACTTCCATCGCTCGCGGTTCAGTCGCGGGAACGAAGAGGGGTCCTACGAGGGCTGGGGGAATAGCTTTGACGAATACCTCATATCTGTTGAAGGCAAGAAGCCAGCGGGCAGTCAAGTCTTTCGACACACGGCGAACAGTAAGACAAAAGATCCGTTCGCTGGATCTCCGGCAGTAGAGACGATTCTCGACGAAGCGGCACGCCTCACGTCCAAGGATCGCAATCAGTCCTATGGCGACTTCCCCGAAGAGGCCGAGAAGATTGCTGTTCGGTGGTCTCAGTTGTTGGGGACGGTCGTTGAAGCACGTGACGTCCCGATGATGATGATGGATGTCAAGCTTGTTCGCGAGGCGTTCAAGCACAAGCGGGACAATCTGTGTGACCTCGCTGGCTACGCCCACCTCAAGCAACAGATCGAGGATGCGTCGTGAGCGGTGAGATTGTAGTTCCTGGCGTGCCGGTTGCCCAGCCACGCCAGAGACACACTCGCAATGGGCATAACTACATACCTAAGAGCCATGCGATCTGGGACTACAAGTCCCGGATTGTGAAGGCTTTTGAGGAAACAGGAGCAGATCCAATTCCTCGAGGGACACCCGTACGGCTGAGGGTTAATTTCTGGTTTCCGAGACCGAAATCGAAGGTCTGGAAGACGAAGCCGATGCCGTCGTATCCCCACACATCCAAGCCGGACGTGGACAATCTCGTTAAAGCCGTTGCTGACGCACTCAATGGTCGATTGTTTCACGACGATTCGCAGATCGCATCAGTTAAAGCCAACAAGAGTGTTTGCTCTGGACTTTCCGAACCCACCACCTTTATTTATTGGGAGAAGTTTTGATTATGTTTTTCCACGAAAACTCTGTGACCATGAAAGCTGAGTCCTACACAGAATTGATTAAGTACCGAGACCGGTTGATAAACGAACGCGAAGCTGCACGCCAAGAAGTTGAGCTTGTTCACGATCTCTGGAAAAAGGATTCCCAGAAGCTCACCAAGAGGATTGACGAACTTGCCGACGAGGTCGTCAAAGCCGAGGAGCAACAGATCGATAAGATTGCAGACCTCGAACGGCAGCTCGATGCGGTCATCGACGAGCGGGATCGAGCGAGATCGCGACGGGACGAGATCCAGAGACGACTGGACCGCCATTACGCCCTAGTGAATGGGCTGCAGGACACCTGCCAAAAGAACGGACAGACCATCGTCAATCTGGAAAACGAACTCAACGAACGCGAGTCCGAGATCGTTGAGTTGAATAAGAAGGTTGAGTATTGCGGTTCTCAGGAACTTCGAGATCGTATTGACATCCTTAAGGATCGATGCCGGTCGAAGCAAAGTGTGATTGGCATGCTGACGGCGGACAATGCTGCTTCTCGCAATGCGTTAGCCAAGAAGGATCGCGAATTCTCCGAACTTCACCAACACGTGGCGAGCCTAAATGACGCAAACGAGAGTCTCAAAAAAGAGGCATCTGACGTTTCCAAAGTTGCCGACAACTACTATATCGAGACCCTCTCGCTGCGGAAGCGTGTCGCCACTCTTGAGAACACGCTTCACGACATCGAGTGCAAGATCGAGGAAACTAAGCCGAGTGACGATTGATAATTGACTTGATCGTCCCATGTCGCCATTCTTTTCCGCGAGGAGATATGCCGTCAGCTTCCAACTGGCGGCATATTTTTCGTAGTGACATACCATCCGAGTGCAATGCCAGAATGCGATTGATCACGTTCACTTCATAGGAACAAGGAACCGTCCGGCTGGGGTCGTTGGGGTCCGGCATCTCCCCATAAGGCAGCTTGTCGGGGCGAGTCATGCGACGGCCAGACTCCTGGTGTCTCTTCATTGAGTCGCTAGTTCTCTCGACAATGATGTCACGCTCGAACGACGATTGAGCTAACAGCATCGTCAAGATCAGCTTCCCGGTGGCCGTAGATGAGTCGACCATCACGCCGTTTTGTGCTGCTAAGTGGAGGGTGATTCCCTTATGATTCCAAACTTCCATCTGCAACAGACCGTCCGACGTGGACCGGAAGATCCGATCCAGCCGGTGGACGATCACGTGCTTCGGACCGTTCACTTCATTGAGGCGGGCGACCAGCCGCCCCCCGCCATCACGTTCCGCCAGTGGCTGTCCAGCCGACGTCTCGCGGTCTTCGATCTCTTCGATCACGTCCAGCCCGGCGATGCCCGCGTACGCGAGACATCGGTCGGCCTGGACTTCAATCGATTCGCACTTATCGACCTTGCCTTGTGGCCTGGGTGAGAATCGTAGATAGGCTATTGCTTTCATGGTTACCTCAGTTTTTTGCGTCAGTCAGGTGAATCGTCCTCTTGACGGCGACTCCGTTGTAGACGATGTCTTCGTATGAGCACTGCACCTGATTCTTGTAGTCCACAAGCTTCCAGGGAATGCTGTACGTGGTTTCTATGACCACATTGCAGTACCTTTCGGTGTCCGAGTAGCGGTCATGGTCGCAACTTCGCCATGAGACGTCATTCTTGGCGTTGTCCAACCACTCCAAGAGCAGTCCAGGGAGTTTCTCCGCGTAAGGAAGATCGTCCCAATCCGCCTCCGATCTACGTGCATCCTCATGTTTTTCCTCAAGGTGATCTCGGGCAGCTTCGAGCATCCCGATCATTTCCTCGACGTTAACCATTGTTCCAACGATTGACATTGTTTTACTCCAAGATCGAGTTATCTTCACGAGTTGTATATCCGAGCCGAGTGTCCCAATAAAGATTACTCACTCGGTTGTCGGTCAGAATCCCGTTGACGTGGCGGGCGGCTGCACCGGGTACAAACCCGTCCGGGTCGAACGTACGCAACACCAGATCACCGACGCGGAACATGCGTCGTTGCCTCTTGCCGTTTTCGTACCGATACAGACGAATGTGGAACCGGCCAGTCCATTCCAGGTAGCTGGTCTTCAGTTCACGCGGCTTGATTTTCTTCTTGCGAGTCTTTCGCGACCACTTCTTAGGTGGTGCTCCCCTATTCTTCGTCGAGTATATCCGGCCCTCGTCTGAGATGTAGTAATCCGGCCAGTTGGGTATCGGTCGCACTGGCCGTCCGTCGATCTCGTCGGGTATAGAGAATCTACTCTCGCTCATTGTTGTTCCCTCCGCAGATGCAAACCATGCTCCCAGTGATCGACGATCCGGTGATCGCCCCGTCCGCATCAACGCACTGGACGACATGCTTGCGAATCCAAATCGTGACGAGTTCTCGGTACGACTCGTGTTGCAAGTCAAGCCAATCGCAGGCAGCATTGATTGACTCTTGACGTGACTCGGTCGGCAAACCCATCTCGCCCATACTGTCTTGATTTTGGCAAATTGTCGCTGGGCCGAATCGCGTATTGACGATGGCCTCAGCTTGCCAGAACTCGTCGCCCTTGTTCCATTGCTCTTTCATGGCTTCTCCTGGTGTTGTTAGTCCTCAAATCTAATATACCCGACGATATCATCATTGGGTCCTAAGATGTTCGCGTTGCCCCTATCCTGGACTTGGCTCCATTTCGACACTTGATGTCCCAATATATGGAACGCCCATTGTGCTATTACGTTCGTGGGCGTCTCACCGTCGAACCCGACTGCATCTAAGTCTATTTCAACAACAACCTTCATGGCGTCTCCTGGTGGTGGTGAAGTAAAGTAACCAATGCCGACCCGGACGCACCGGGACGGGTAAGGTGACTTTACTTCGACAACATCGATCCAACTAAGAACATGATCGGGATCGTAATCAGCAACACCACCAGCATATCGAACCACATCGGTGGCGGGTCTTCTTGTGGTGGTTCTGTCTCAATCGGTGCGGTTGCGTCGTACCAGTCGTCTTCGAGTCCGATCAGCGGTTTGATTGTGTCGTGCTTCATGTTAGGTAGGCTCCGGGGTGGTGGTGTTGGTTAAACTGCCTTTACGCCATCGCTGACAACCCAAGGGTCACTAGCCCCGTCAAACTTCCAGTCAGTAGGATTAAGCTTTGCAAAGTCGCGGGAGTCAATAGCACGCCCAACCAGCCCGCCCGCACTCCATGCGTCACTAGCTTCAATGTCTACAGTGCAAGAATACTCCCGCATCATCATTACGGTTACACGATACGTTTTCTTTTCTTCTGGCATATCTTGATCTCCCTATGGTGGTGGTGACGTAAAACCTACAAGACGCCCCCAGACTCGCTGGGGGACGGTTGAGGGTTTTACTTATTCGCCATAGTAGAATTGATGGCAGTACGCCAATAGTACATCCTCGTCGGCACCTACATAATCAGTCCAAGGCGTGAACCAGTTCTGCACTTGTAGCGTTGCGGTTTCAGGTTCACCAAATCCCCCTAGCGTTCCGATTATCCGCACTGCTGGTCCTCCAGTAGCAAGCAATAACTCAAACTCTTCTGCTTCCATTTCTGCCCCTGGTGCGTGCCAGTCAGACCGGACTTGCAGCGACAACGGATCATCCATAATGCGTTCGCGTGCGTCATCCTCGTCTTCGCAGTCGCCAGCGTCGGCCTCAAGTTCCCTCAACTCTTCGGCATCATCCGGGAAGACCTCTTCCCAGACGTCCGAGTCGTAGCCATCGCCGTCAAAGTCTCCACGTTCGGTCCTCAATTCTTTGAGTCGGTCATAGTCGCATTGCAACGCAGCGACCATATCGACAATCGACTCATAAGCACACTGGCCGACCTCTTGCAGCTCTTCGCGTTTAGTGGTTTCGTCGCTCATGTCTCTTCCCTTCTTGGTGGTGGTGGTTATCCCGTTCAGTACAATCGTCACGGGAATCGGTTAGCTGTATTGGATCTCTTCGATTACTTCGACCTCATCTTCCCGGTCGGTCATACCGAAGTGGGTAAGGGCTTCCTTAATGAGTTCGTCTATGTCATTGCCAATAAAACCGCCGATGGTGTCGGATGTCTCCTCAAGTTCACAGCAACACGCACTGCACGTCTCGACTTCGACCAGTTCAAACCAGTAACATTCTCCCCGCAAAAACGAGTCGTATTGTAGGACTTCAGTTTTGAGTATCAGTTCAATTTGTTCGTCGGTCAGTCCCTCCGTCCCTTTGAGACAATGGATATAGCCGACTTGACCGGAATCCCACGGACAATGAAACCCGCCGACGTTCATTGACAATCCGCCATGGTCGTACAGATACAACGGCAACAGAACAAAATACTTTTCCAAGATTCGTTCGATGTGCTGGTCTGGAACGTAGCGGGAATCAGCCCCGACATGACGGCATACAAGATCCCGCAAGTAATCTCCGGGATCTTGTCGGGGTTGCTCATCTCCTAAGTTGTAACGTTGATGCCAGCAGACCATCGTCCCCAGATTGTCCCAGTCTCGTGGCGATCCTGCGTCAGTGTCTTGGTGGATTTTTAAGCGATAGTGATTCACGTTCAGATCTCCCGTTGGTGGTGGTTAGTGCAGCCCGGTAAATTTCAGGCCATAGTTGCTTGCTATCAGCGACAACGATTCCTTAAGAGCTTCTCGATTTCCTTCGATAAATCGTTCGACGCCGTCGTGGGATGTGACCGCGTATCCGGTTATGTTTCGGCTATACCCTTTGCCGTTTCTCCACAGACCGCAATTGTGTGCCGTATGCCGTCTGCTGACCGGCCATCTCTTGTTACCTACTGCTGCGAACATTTAACACTCCTCATTAGCGGTGGTGGTTTAGTGGGTACGGTTATCGCCCCCAGAACGCTTGGGGGGCGAACACCACAACCACTAGCCGTAGCAACACACCACACTAGGAGTACGTTCGATCTCATAATCGTGTCGCTGTGCGTCGTATGGTGCCGCGACTATCGTCTGTCCAGAGAGCGACCATTCCCGCATTGCGTCCCAAGACTCGGACCAGTAGATGAGGTGACCGTCGAAACTGAGCAATTCCCAGACGTCCCCTTGCGGGGTATTGTGCGTGAATTCAATTCCAGCCGATTCAAGATCGTCGATGCTAATTGAATCGATTATGCTTTCGATGTTGATACCGGCACCGTCATTGCCATGGTTCCAATCTACACAGGCTAATTCACGCCAATCGTTGAACGCCTCATACGAGATGTCATCCTCTAGGGTAATGTCGAGTCTGTCCTCTAGTGCGTCCTCAAAATCACGATACAACCATCCGTCCCAAGCGTCCATCTCTTGCTCCGATTCGATTTCACTCATCTTGGATTCATCTAAGACGGGATAATCCGCGAGTGCCCCCTTAGTATCGTACAACCACTCAGCAGCCTTCTCGGTTGGTTCAATCAGGATGATCTCAAACCATCCCGGACCCCAGTGACCAAATCGGTGAATATCGTAATCGATCCCCTCACGTTCTAGGTCCTCTTGGATGGCTGCCCAGTTGGACAATGTGACGGAGCATTGCGTATCACGAGTGATTGATACCGGAGCGACTAGCCAGTCCTCTTGATCGTCCAAGACGATGTGATGATCGAATTGTGTAGGGGCGTAATCGCGGTATCGGGTTGCCTCTTGTAAATAGCTCATTTCTGTTCTCTCTTTCGTTGGTGGTGGTGGTGGTGGTGGTGGTGGTGGTCAGTCTTCAATCTTCAGTAACACAACTGCAAACGGTAATTCACAGCTATCGTCTTCGATGTCTTCAATTTCGTTCGCATCTCTGTAGTCAGCAGCACAGCCAGCGATTGCGTTGCTTTCGTAATCGGCCAACCCTTGAGGGGATAGCATGCCGATCAACGCATTACGGACGTCATCTTGAGTGAAGACGTCCGGGAATGTATCGCAATCACCGCCGTTGCAGTAATCGTCGCACCATTCTTCGATCAATTGTCGTAATGTGGTGGTGTGATCGTAGTAAGCAAACAAGCAACCTGCGTTGTCATCCCATCGATCCCCATGCCCTGGCCAATAGTCTGGCATCCCGCAATAAAGAAATGTTGCAGTCAATTGTGGTTTCGTCATCTCTTGATCTCCCTAGTGGTGGTGGTGAATACAACATGCTGCCCTAGGAGCGATCCAGGGCAGTCAGCAGTAGTCACTTATTCTTGCAGGCCACTAATCCATCCCCAGACATCTGCCCAAACCGGCGATTCACTCCAGTAGCAATCGAAATTGGGATCATTGACATTGTCGATGTCTTCGACCATTGTCCCGTCCTCTAGCGGTTGGCTGGGATCATTGTTGCGGTCGTACGGGTAAGACTTGCGATAATCGCCTGAGAAGTCTTGCAAGACTTCATAGCCATCGTAGGACTCGCAAGCTTCAATCTGAACAAGGATGTCGGCAGTGTCTGCACTTTGGCCGATACAAGCTAACGCGTTGGTCAAGTCATCGGACTTATTGATCGTCCCGCATTCAATGAAGATCTTCCCATCTAGTTCGTAGATACTGACACAATCAGCGTATCCGTAGCGATCCCAGTTGTGCGAATTGTAGAACATACCACCATGCGGAATCGGTGACATGTCGCCCGTGTAGTGAATCCCTAGGTCCTTGGCGATCTCCCAGGGCGAACCCGATACCATGCGGATAGCGAAGTCTTGGGCGTTGTCGATAGTCTTAGTCATTGTCTTGTCCTTCTCGTGTTAGTGGTGGTGGTGGTGGTGGTTTTAGTCGTCTTCAATCTGGCATCACAAGATCCATGCCAGCAGCAAACAAGTAAACTCGGTCTGTATCTGGACCGTCACACAATAGGGCAGGTTTTCCGGCATAATCGTCAACCAAGTACAGCCTCGTATCGGGATGAAAGTAGTATCGTTTGCCGATTTGGTTGTCGATCTCCCTGGCGATTGCCATCAGCCGTTGGCGGCTGCCTGTTGCTAGTAGCTCCATGTGGATTACCGGGGCGGAGCTAGGAAGACTGGTCAGGGTTTCGATGGTCTTGGGCATTGTGTTTTCCCTATGAGTTGAGTTGAGTTGCTGCTGCGAAACCGTCGCCGAGCTTCAATTGCCGATAGTCCGCCTTGAATGATGCGACATCGGATTTGTCAATCTGGAAGCAAACCGACCATTGACCATCCTCACACCTCTCGGCACACCGATCATCCTCATACCCTGCAAGGTTCAGCCTGTCGGCCATCTCTTGCATGCGGCCCAATGACTTGTCGGCTAGTTCATAGACTTCGTACTCGTTGTGGCGATATTCAGAAAACCAGTCTCTTCCAGCTTGAACCCTTCTGAGTCTCATGATGCTTTCCTTCTTGGTGGTGGTGGTGGTTAGGGACGGAAACGTCCGGTCAGGGCATCTTAGGCAGGACATCGACAGGATGTCAATAGACAATCACGAGAAATCAGTCAGTGTGCTGATATTTCCTGAAATAATTCTAACGATGTCGTTGGTGGACAGTTGGGAGATGAGACAGTTATTGCAATCTGATTGTTATTGCAATCGTATTGCAATAACGGCGAGCTATCTCAGATCAGAGGACATCGGACCAGTCTGGACCAGGGGAGATGAGAGCATAGTGGACGTAAGGGTTCACTAACCACCACCATAGTAAGAGGTTGCATCGAGCGATGACACTGCTATTGTAGGTCCAGAGCGATGGTCCAATAGGGATAGCGACGGGGGGAGGGGTGTTCATTTGTACAGCAAAAAGCCGATCCAGACCCCCACCCCGTTGGGTTCTGGGACTCCTACATACCACCCTCGGACCAAGATGCTGTTTTGAACCTAAAGAGGGTATAATCAGCACCCTGATCTTGACACAGAGAGCATTTTTTGGTATAATGGGCACACCGGGGTGTAGCTCAAGACAGAGCCGGACTCTTTCATCTGCTTGCGGGTATCGAATCCCGTCGCCTCGGCCAAGCCGTGTTCGTCTAACAGCAGGACGCTGCCATCCCAGGCAGAAACGATGGTGCAAATCCATCACATGGCTCTCGCCCCCTGTCGTCTAACGGCAAGACATCGGCCACTTCAAGGTCGGCAACGGTGGTTCGACTCCACCTCGGGGCTTTGACAATTCCACCACAACACACGAACCCCTCAAGTATCATTACTCTCACTTAGTCAACACGACAGAGAATAATAATTATATTTGAGGGGGGTCTCTCGCGGAGATCTCCGTGAGAGAGGTGCCATATCAATTGTTATTATCCCTATTAATTAGTTAATTCTATATATAAGTCTATTAGATATATAGAGTTACATCATAATTGGAATACTTACATAATCTGAGTATAGTTGGAATACTTACATTTCATCGCTGAATACTTGGGATAATTACACAACAGGCCAGGAGCACAGATGGGTCAGTATTTGGGGCTTTCACCAGACCACCACAACCTCACGCGAATCGCAGACGCTACCGAAAAGATCCTGGCCATCCTTGAGTCAGCACCGCAGCTACCGAAGGTCTTCACCTTTGAGGGTCGACAGGTGGTATTCATTCCCGGAGAGAGCACAAATGACCTACATGATGCCGTCCCCGATGGACGCCCCATACGATCTACTGGATCGAGTCTCGAAGTGGAGAAACACGCCACACCCACACCCGCCGAACAAAGACATGATTGACTTCCTGGAGAAGATGCGAGACTTCGCTGACGAGATGCTCAAGCGGTACAACGACCGCCCCCAGTACCCATCCACGCCACACCCGTCGCCTCGATTCAATGAGACGATTGTCACATGCCAGTCGACCCCAGCAGAAAATGACGTCGAGATTAACGAAGGTCAGTACGCTTCCAGGCCCCATGTAGTGTTCACCGCATGACCAACCTATCGATTGACGTCGAGAACTACACCCAGCTCAAGAAGCAATACAAGCGAGAACTGTCTCAGCGGAGAAAATGGCAAGAGGCGGTTCGGTTCCGGGAGTCCATGAGGAGAGAGGGGTACTCCGAGAAGGACGCATTCATCTTGATGATGCACCAATACTCGGCGTTGACGGGACTGCCGGACCCATGCCCGGACATCCGGGTCATTCCTTACGACGAACGGAATCAAGCGGGACCACTATTCGAGGAAATCAAAGACGGGGTAATCAGCCTGGATCACCTTGTCTCGCCCAAGCAGAAAGAACGGGACCGGAATGCCAAGGAGTCTGGAGCCGAACAGTCACAAGTCGAACCCATCCCTTGGGAAGACATGCAGTGGGCCTATGCTCATGCAAATGACGGATCGATCTCCAAGGATCACCCGCCTCCATCCAAGGGCGCCATTGGTCTTTGGGAGTTTGCCCGAAGCTATCCAGATAAGTTCTACAACGCGTACTTCCGGCAGCTAGAACGGTTCGACGAGGAACAGCAGCAAACCCGCGACATCAAGCGGGACGCACGGAAGTCGGTCGAGGAGATCGAGACTTACTTGAGCATGTTGGAGGACCACGCAGATGAGCAAGGGTGAGAAAATCAAACTAGGACTGTTGTGTGCCGGGTTCGTTCTGGCCTCGGGGGGGGCGGCAGTGTCGTTCTTCAAGATGGTCGAGATTATTTACACCGCAGCCCTCAAATGATCGGCGGTCGCAGATGAGCCACCACCCTTCGATTCAGTTCCGGCTAGATGCCTTCGACTCGACATCGAGCGGGGCAGAGCCGAGGTGTCCTTTCGCGGACATCGAGCAGCACTTCGGACAACTGGCGGTCTTCTTGGCGGGCCGGTTTCCGATCACGAAGCACGAGGCAGGAAAACGGGACGTGTGTGACGTCCTGCAGAAGTTGGCCCAAGTTCGGGCCGAGACAATCTTAATTGCAAAATTGACGGAGCGAAGCAATGGGGAAACGAGTCAGTCAAGAGATGTGGCGGATCAAGCTCACGTACGAGGGCACGAAGCTGACGAACAGCGACGGCACTCCGCATGAGTCCGCCGACGCGGATCGCAAGTCCCAACCCAACGACCGGCTGGTCCGGGAAGTCGAGATGCCCTACGAGGGGTTGGTCGCCTTCCAATCCATGATGGCACAGATCGAGGCCGGGTTCGCCAAGGCGTCGGAAGCCAACGCCATCCGCAAGGACCCCAGCACTGCTGAGTTCTTCGCGGATCTGCAGCGATTGGCTCAACAACTCGCCAAGGCGTAAGAGTCATCTGCGATGTCTTCGGCGGTGTGGTCCAGATAGTGGCCACACTGCCGAAGACGCAGACAGGAGTAGAGCGATGTTGGAACTGGCGATACTGGTTGGGCTGTTGGCTGTTGCCTACGCCTGGGGATACTTTGAGCGGTGGCTGGGGCCACTAGAGGAGCAAGCAGATGAGTGCGTTGGAGCTGATTGTCGATCTGAATGGGAAGGCAATCGACAAGATCAACAAGACGATTGGGAACCTGAGTTCGCTGTTGGATCTGACTAGGACTGACTGCAACAACCTCTTTGGTGAGGTCAACAATGCCAACAATCGCGTCTCTGAAGTGGTTGACGAATTGGTGGGGATTAAGAACCAAGTCCAGGAACTCTACGAGGCCGGGTACGACCTCAAGCCGGAAGAGAAGAAAGAGATTGCCGACACGGTCGTGCGGTTCTTGTCTGAGCGATACAACCTGCAGCCCATCGAGAAGCCCAATGTCGCATCTGGTCAAGTCTGGACCAACCCGGACAATCCTGAAGAGGACTGTGTGGTTGTGCGGAGCTGGGACGGCGAGGACGTCTTCTACGGCTTGATGACCACCTACACCTTAAACAAGCCGGTCGGTGGAGACCAGGAGTGGTTTGACCACCACAATCTAGAGGCCATCCTGCACGAGAAATCACAATTCGTACGCGATCTGCGGGGAGTATGAGCACGATGTTTTTCTGGAAAAAAGAAAAGCAAGAAGTCAATCGGGCAATCGCCAGGAACTCTGACATCATTCTTGACATGAGGCGAAATGCCGTATGTATGAGGAGTAAGATCGACGAACTGTCGAAAGAGGTCCGGTCTTTGCGCACGTCGCAGTCCTTGAAGAACGCCGCGTTCGCTCAAGGGATGCAAGAAAACGAGAAGCGTCTCAACGATCTGGAAACCCCGAAAGGGGAGGACAAGCCCAAGCCGGATGAGCCTGGGCTTCGCATCCATGCCGGACAGCGGTGGATTATTGACCCAGGGGCGGGAATTCAGCCCTACGAGGCCACAATCATTGCCGACCACTTTCGGTCTGGAAGGTGCTTCTACTAGCTGCTCCACAAGGGTGTAGTCTTGAACTGCAAAGGGACCCCCTACCGAACAGGGAGTGATATGCAGAGCTTTTTGAACACGTACGGGGAATACGTCCAGGGAACCTAATCGCAGAAAGACTATGAGCACGATGTACGCAAAACTTCTGATGTGGCTATTGAAGCCGATTGCGATCAAGGTTGATGAACTCTACCACAAGGTGACCTCGGCTCAGGTTATGGCCGACAATAACCGGGAGATATTTGTCCAACTCAACGAGTCTTGTGGCAGGAGCAGCCGAGACTACCGCGAGGGTGACCAGAAGCTCTCCACCCGGATCAACGAACTAGCCGATAAGGTCCGCGACCTCGAACACCACGCCGCTGAGTCCGACAAGTACCCCGGAGTGGTTCGGGCATTCTCGTCTCGGTTGGAAGACCAAAGCAAGCGGCTGGATCACCAGGATCAGCGGATCGGAGAAACTAAGGTCAAGGTTGCACGACTGAAGGCCGACCTTGCAGATGACCGCCACTACAACAAAGAGCGAAGCGATGGCATCATGGAGTTGGTGACTTACAACGCCCAGTGCATCAAGGAACAGGGAGAGCTGCTGTCTTCTTGTGTACCCAAGACTCCAGACGTGGAGCCGGAACCTGGGCCGGACCCAATAAAGGTCAAGCCTGGGCAAATCTGGCAGCACCCCAACAACGAAGAGATGGATGTTCTTGTGGTGGAGGACTACGACGGGGATATGATTCTCGTAACCAATGGGCTTATTCAGGAAGTGGAAGGCCAAGACTACTGGACCAAGGGTGGGATTATAGAACTCCTCAATGATAAGTCGAAACTAATCAAAGACGTGGAGCCGTGTCAGAGTACCACCAGCGAATCCCAGACGACCTAGTAGGGAACCTTCGTTGGCGAGCACGGATGTACCAAGCCGCCGCCGAAGACCCGGAGATGCGACGGGCGCTGATGCAGGCGTGTGCCGAGGACATCAACTTCTGGGTCAAAGGCTTCTGTTGGACCTATGATCCTCGCAAGACGCACGGAGGGACACAGCCCAAGCTGCCGTTCATTCCGTATGGGTTTCAGATCGAGTCGTTTCGGGAGATCGACGAGATCCTGGGCAAGGAAGACTTGCTCATCGAGAAGTCCCGTGACATGGGGGCTTCTTGGATTCTATTGACGACGTTCGCGTGGCGGTGGCTATTCCACCCCATGCAGTCCTTCCTGTTGGTGAGCCGGAAGGAAGACCTCGTCGACAAGAGCGGTGACCCCAAGTCGCTGTTCTGGAAGATTGACTTCCTGCTGAAGTACATCCCAACGTGGATGCGACCAGCACTGGAGCGACGAAAGCTCCACCTGTACAACAAAGAGAACGGGAGCACAATTGATGGCGAATCTACAACTGGCGATGTGGCTCGTGGTGACCGCCGTACTGCTATCGGCCTTGACGAATTCGCTTCGGTTGATAATGGCCCTGAAGTTCTGGCGGCGACCGGAGACGCGACTGATTGTCGTGTTTTTAACTCCACCCCCAAGGGGACCGGAAACGCTTTCTACACCCAGCGGGAGAAAGGGACCCGACGACTCACTCTCCACTGGAGCCGTCACCCCGAAAAGGCCCTCGGCCTCTACTCGTCGAATGGCGGAAAGCTTATTCGACTCGATGAAGAGTACGAGTATCCACCGGACTATGCCTTCATTCTCGATGGCCGATTACGAAGCCCTTGGTACGATCGCGAGTGCAGCCGACGATCTCACCAAGTTGAGGTGGCTCAAGAACTCGACATCGACTACCTCGGGTCAGCGTACCAGTTCTTCGATTCCGACACCCTCCGCAAACTAAAGGAAGAGAACGCTTCCGATCCGAAGTCTCAAGGGTTCTTCGACTATGACCCCCACACCCATGAGATCCTCAGCTACACACCTTCACCGAAGGGGCACTTCCGGTCCTGGATTGATTCGCCGGACGGGAGTATGCCAGGGGGGTATGAAGGCCGGAAGTACGTCATCGGGTGCGACGTCTCTTCGGGAACGGGAGCCACTGAGTCTGCCGCTACAATTGTGGACAAGACTACCGGCGTTAAGGTGGCTGAGTACGTTAATCAGCGGATAACGCCCGAGTCGTTCGCACACGTTGTTGTTGCTCTCGCCAAGCACTTCAACAACGCCAGCCTGATTTGGGAAGCGAATGGCCCCGGTCGGCCATTTGGTCAGACAATTCTGGAAACGGGTTACCGCAACATATACCTTCGCCGCGATGACGCCAAGATCGTCAAGAAGGTTAGTGATGTTCCCGGGTGGTTCAGCACTAAGGAAACCAAGAGGACATTGCTTGGTGCCTACCGTGACGGGCTGGTTAGCCGAAAAATCATCGTCCATTCAGCTGAGAGTTACGATCAGGCAGCCGAGTATGTCTACCTGCCGAACGACTCAATCGAACACAGCCGAGCCAACAACAGCACCGATCCGTCATCCAGCAAAGACAACCACGGCGACCGAGTGATCGCGGACGCCTTGGCTTACAAGCTGTTGAAGGACACCACCAGAGAAGAGAAGGCCAAGAACCCCATCATCTTGCCTGGGAGTTTGGCTTGGCGACGTCAACTGCAACGCGATTCAGAACGGGAGCGAAGAATCACATGGTAGAGAGCTGTAGCAACTGCATGCACTGGGACGCGGCACAGTGTTGTATGGCAATGGAGTCAGATGGCGGAGAGCCTCCGAATCCTCAAACCCGTGCGTTTGCCATTAGCGATCATATAGGTCCTGCCTGCCAAGTTCGCACCCATCCACAATTCCACTGCAGCATGTGGCAACAGAACAACGGACAATGAGAGAAGTACAAGACAACATCGCCCGGATCGACCGGGTCATTGACGGTGATTCGGTTGTCGCCACATTCTTCCTTGGTTTCGGAATCGCCGTTACCGAGAAGCTTCGGCTGTCCGGGATCAATGCACCCGAGCGAAACACCGAGGCGGGGCAGTTGGCTACAGACTACCTGAAGTGGCTGATCGAGCTGCACTCGGGACCGGATGGAATCATCACGGTCCGCACCGAAAAGAACCGTCGCGGGGTGGAGAAAAAGGGCAAGTTCGGTCGTTATCTGGCGACGATCCTCTCGTGGGATGCCGAGGGTGATGAGATCAACCTGAATGACGAGATGGTCGAGTCCGGTCACGCAAAAGTCTACGCATGAACCCAAACAACGAGAGAGATTTGCGGCGATTCTACGACTCTTTCGAGTGGTCGGGGTCCAAGCTGCGTCCGTTTCGCGAGAATCGCTTTGCTGCGATCCAACAACTCGTGGGCGGGAACTACTCCGACGACGGCACGGACTGTCAGGTTTACATCAATCTCATTGAACAGGGGGTGTCGACATACCTGCGACAACTAGCGGCAAAGAATCCCCAGGTGATGGTCGAGTCCCCCTACCCCGACCTCAAACCCGCAGCCACCGAGTTGGAGATCGCAGTGAATCATATGATTCACGAGATCAACTTACTGCAGGCTCTCAGGGAAGTTGTCCAAGAGGCGATCTTTTCTCCATCCGGGATACTCAAGCTTGGGATGTGCATCGACGAGGGTGCATCATTCAACCACGTCGGGGGTCAATACTACGCTGATCCTGTGACTCTGGACGACTGGGTCCAAGACATGAGCGTCACTCGGTTCGACCAGATCTCTTACTGTGGCAACCGTTACCGCATGCGACTGGAAGAGGCACGCGAGTTTCCGGGATTCAAAAAGAAGCGACGACAAGAACTCAAAGCGTCCAAGCGGAGTTCGTTTAATCATAACTCAGACGAGCGGGCAGAGACGCTCTCCCAGGGTACGGACCACATCCAGGAAGAGTACACCGACTTCGTCGACTTGTACGAGATCTGGCTACCGGCTGAGAAGCTGATCGTCACCTGCGAGGCCGACAGCTCTGGCTTCGGCATGCTGACCGGCAAGCCTCTGGGAATCTGGGAATGGACCGGACCCCGACGTGGCCCCTATCACCAACTGAGTTTCTCCACAGTGCCGGGCAACGCGATGGGCTTGCCGACTGTGGCGAACTGGATGGGCCTGCATGAGCTGATCAATCAGATCATGCGAAAGCTGGCTGACCAAGCTTTGCGACAGAAAAGCGTGTTCACCTATACAGGTGAAAGCGAAGAGGACGCGAGGCGGGTTGTCGAGTCTAAGGATGGGGAGACGTTCCAGACCGACAACCCAAATGCGGTCCAGTCGATGGACTATGGCGGGATCAATCAAGTCTCGCTCGGGTTCATGCTGCAGATGCGAGACATGTTCTCGGCAATGGCCGGTAATTTGGATGTCCTGGGCGGCATCTCGCCGCAAGCCGACACGTACGGGCAGGAGCGACTCTTGGCTGAGTCTGCGTCCAAGCGTATCGACGACATGCAAGACCAAGTCATTACGTTCACGACCGCCGTGTGTCAGGATCTCGCGGAGTATCTCTACTACGACCCGCTGATCGAGATCCCCATCACTAAGAGGCTGGGTGGAACGAAGTACACAGTAACAACCACATGGCCGGTGCGAGATGGCGTCGACCTTCGGGATGGTGACTTTTTTGAATACAACTTCTCGGTCGTCCCCCACTCGATGGAGCAACCGACTCCGTCGTCTCGCTTGAACACGATCAGTCAGTTCTTCAACCAGTTCGTCTTGCCGAACATGCAGGCGATGCAAGAGCAAGGCATTGCGATCAACTACGAGAAGCTGTTCAGGCTGATTGCCAAGCTGTCGAACATGAAGGATCTGGAAGAGATGCTCATGTTCGTCGGGCAGCCACAGGCTCAGCCCGAGAAGCCAATCATCCCGGCTGCACAGAAGCCAGCCCACACGTCACACACTTCAGAGCGTGTGAATCGGCCAGGGGCATCCAATCAGGGGAAGAGTCAGATAATGCAGTCACTCATGTTCGGCGGAAATCCGCAGTCGAGTGAAATGGCCTCTCTCACAAGGATGGCGACATGATTGCTCACCTGGAACGACCCATCGACGTGAATGGCGAGGTGTGGGGGTGGGAACTCACAGACCTCGATGACACCTGGGGTGAGTGTTGCATTGACACTCGCATGATTCGTATTCACCAGGACACACACGGACGCAGCGAACTGAATACCTGCATCCACGAAATGCTGCACGCACAGCATCCCGGCTGGGACCACAGGAAGATTAACCAGCGAGCACGAGAGATGACTGACTTTCTCTGGGAATACGGATACCGATGCCAACGTACTATTACCGAGTAAAAAAGACGGGCGAGCTGATCGAGCGAATCTGGCCGATTGCTGAGATGATCGAGCGGCAGAAGCACGACAGCGACGGCGAGCCGTATATCCGCACTAAGGATGGTCGAGCGTACCGCGACATCAAGGCCGAGGCAGGCGACTTTGTTAATACTCCCGGCAATTATCCAATGTGCTGTGAGTCCTCTGGGGTGAACCCCAGTCAAATCAAAGAGGTTGAAGCACACCTTCGCGAACGCGGAGTGCCAACGCACTTCACCAAGGATGGGAGAGCGATTTATGAATCAGCAACACACCGCAGGAAAGCCCTCGAAGCCAGAGGCTTTTATGACCGAAACGGCGGATACTCAGACCCACAGCGTCGATGAGTTTATCGTTCGCATGGAGCAAAACGCTTGCGTCTGGAATGCCGTATTGATCGTAGCAACCGCCGTATTAGGGCTGTGCTACCTAGTGAGCTAACGGAGCACTCAGTGACCACCGAACAAGAGAAGCAAGAATCAACCGAGTCCAATCCGTCCAGTGAAGAGTCAATCTTCCCAGAGTACGGAGGTGAGAAGTCCGAACCCGAGGGTTCCGCCTACGACTTCCAGGACCCCGAGACTGAGGTTGAAGATGAACCCCAAGACGACGGCGAAGACCGCTCGGACTGGGATGAAATCGAAGACGAAGAAACAGACTCAGACGACGAAGACGGCGATGACCATTCCGCCGACGAGTCCGACGACGATGATAGCGAGGATGAAGAGGAAGAGTCGGAGGATGAGAGCGATGAGCATTCCGCTCCCAAGTTCGACCAAAAACTCTTGGACATTGCCCAAGACTTTGGCTTCACTCGCGAACAGGCTCTAGGCTTTGGATCACCGGAAGCACTCGAAGGTGCTCTCCGCAATATGTCCGAAGCCTATCAGAACAACCAGCCCAAGGCCGAGAGTTCTGGAGATTCCAAGCCGGACGACATCCCGCCGCTGGACTCATTTGAGTTGAATCTGCCCGAGGGTGAGTACGAGCAAGAGGTGATCGATGTCTTCAAGGGCATGAACGATCACTTTCAGAAGGTCGTCAACTCACTCAAGTCTGAAGTGACAGCACTTCAGCAGATCGAAAATCTGCGAGAGCAGAAGGCAAGAGAGGGTCGCTTTGACGACATGATTGCCGCTGCAGGCAAGGACCAAGAGTCCATCTTTGGCAAAGGGCGGGCCGATGAAATCGACCGCAATGGCGAAGGGTTTCAAAACCGAGTGCGGACGTGGAAAGAGATGGAAGCACTGCAACGTGCCGACTCTTTTCTTGGCCGTGCTCCCCGGTCTGAAAAGGAATTATTCAAGGTAGCCACGCAATCGTTGTTTGGCGACAAACTTTCAAAACAAGCGAGCAAGTCTGCATCCCAGCGCTCCAAGAAGCAGATTCGCGACCACATGGGACGGTTTTCTCAACGCCCGACTAAGCGGGTGACTGACGAAAACTTGTCTCCAGATGAGAAGGCTCTTGCAGCCGTCAAAGCGAAATTCAAGGAGTACGGGATCAACGACTGACTCGTGTGACATAAAGGAGGCATAGATGCCTGTCTTGTCCCACGATCAGATCCTTGATCTGGTCACGACCACTCAGAAGAATCTGGGTCCGATGAAGTGGACCGAGATTGCGACTGACCTGACGAACTATGAAGTTCTGTCAAAAATGCTCGTCAAGAGCAAGGTTGAATTCCACACTGGTGATGGTGTTCAACGAAACGTGATGACGGACACTTCGGATGCAGCCCGACACGTCGGCCTGTTCAACGAAGACAACGTCAACACCGACGACGTGATGCAAACTATCGACGTGCCGTTCCGGCACTCGACGACCAACTACGCATTTGATCGTCGCGAAAAGGCTATCAACGGCGGGCCTGAGCAGATCGTTGATCTGATCAAGGTTAGACGGGCCGACTCCATGATCTCGCTTGCCGAGTTGATGGAGGACACGTTCTGGTCGAAGCCGACCGATAGCACCGACAAGATCACTCCGTACGGCATCAAGTATTGGATGGTCAGCTCCACCAGCGAGGGATTCAATGGCGGCAACCCGTCAGGATTCACTTCGGGTGCGGGCAATTTGGATTCCAGCACCTACACCCGCTGGGCCAACTACACCAACCAGTACGCAGCCGTCACGAAAGCGGACCTCATCACCAAGATGCGGAAGGCTCACCGTAAGACTGACTTCAAGTCTCCGGTCGACATTCCTTCGTACCGTGGTTCGATGGGTCACACATATCGGATCTACCTGAATGAGCCGACGATCGCGGCGATGGAAGACATTGGTGAAAGCACCAACGAAAACCTCGGTCGCGACTTGGCTCCGATGGACGACAAGATGACCTTCCGGTCGAATCCGCTCGTCTACACTCCCAAGTTGGATTCGGACAGCACCAACCCGCTGTACTTCATCAACTGGGGTGTGCTCAAGATCTTTTTCTTGAAGGGCGAACACTTGCGTGAGTCTGGGCCGCTGTTAAGTCCCGGTTCTCACAACGTGTACAACAACCACATCGATTTGAGTTGGAACACTCTGTGTGTCAACCGTCGTAAGTTGGCCCTGATTACCTTGTGATCCCCGCAGAGTCGTTAGCTCGACTCTGATCGCTCCCCCGGAGTCGTTTGTGCTCGCGACTCCGGGGATTCCATAAACTTTCACTCCAATGGAGATAACAAATGTCTTTACGATCCCAGTACATGGGGCAAGACACTCGTGGATTGAGTGGTCGCATTTGGGACCGCATCGACGTCGACCGTCTGATGCGGAACCCTCGTGAGGGTCACTTTTTCTATGATGACTTCCTCAATACCCCGACGTTCGCGTCGGCAACCAGCCAGTCTGGTTACATCACCTACCAAGACACGTCTGCCACTGTGGCGGGAGTGGCGACCGACGATGCTGACGGCGTACTTATCTTAAGTACGGCAACCACCGACAACAACGAGGCTGGGTTGACGTTCAGTGCGAATGTTGGTGCCCCGTTCCGGCTTGACACAAGCGTCAAGGCCGACGTGGCATTCGAGGCCCGTATTAAGCTTTCGTCTGTAACGGACGTTGGGTTTATTGTCGGGCTTGCCGAAGAGGGTCTTGCCGCGGCGAATACCCTCACAGACAATACTGGTGCCCCCGCCGACAAGGACTACATCGGCTACCGCATCCTGACTGCCGACTCGGACGGACTCGATGCTGTGTACAACATGGAGTCTGCTGGCGGCGAGACCGTCGCGAAAAACGAAGCCCAGGTTATCTCGACCGGGACTTGGTACAAGGTCGGGTTCCGCTACGACTCGCAGCGAGACAAGCTCGTGTGGTACGTGGACAACGACCTCATAGCCACCACTAGCGACGTCTCTGCACTGACGTCTGGGTCCTTCCCGGATGGTGAAGCGTTGGCTCCGCTGATTCATATCAAGACGGGTTCTGCAGCTGACAAAGAGGCAGCACTCGACTGGTGGGCAATCGGCCAATACAAGGCGTCCTGATTGAGCGGTGGAGGCACAGTGCTCGGTGCCTCCACCCTCATTTCTTTTTCTTCAACCCTACAGAGTGAGAACACATGTCAATCGTTAGTGATGCCGTCAAGGTCGAAATGGATAAGGATCTTGAGGGCCGGTTCAATCGGATCTTGGGGACCGATAGTGTGCCGAAAGAGGTGGCCGAATTTCATCGCAGGCTGACGTACGTCAATGACCGTGACGGCGGAAATTCTCAGGTCCAAGTGAAGACCCTGGTTCCGCTGGTGTGCGTCTTGTACGACGCGGGGATCCTCAAGCCCTTGGCACCCAAGCCTGCCGCGAAGTCGACCGGAGGTAAACAAGACTGATGGCAATCACGAACGCCCAGGCCGTCCGGTTCTGCAACGACAAAGTGCGTGCCCTAGCTGATGCGGCGGCACGTTACTACTACTTGGCCGACCGGTTTGCCAACGAATGGTCCGCCACCAATATGGGTGACTTGATCCCCAACGACCCTAATGAGGTTGTGAATGATGGGTCGGACATCGACGGGAGGTCTCGCATTACGGGACGAGACGTTAACAACCTGAAGGGCCACGCCGATCTCATGGTTGCCGACCTCAAGGCAAACAACAACCTCAAGCTTAATATCTTGCACCGTATCGAGGTTAACGGTAGTCGCTAATGGCTTTGCCCAATACGTTAGTGTGGGAAGTTCAGACCGGTGGATCCGACGACAATGGCGGGGCCTTCGTGAGCGGGGGGAGCGGTACGGACTACTCGCAGCAGACGTCAGCACAGGCAACACTGACGACAGCGTCGGTGGTTAATTCAACCACGACCATCATTGATGTGGATTCTGGTGACTACACCTGCACTGACAGCGACGTTGACAACGTAATCAAGATTACTGGCGGGACGGCAACGGCGGGTCGGTATCGTATCGTCTCTCGCAGTGGGCAGCAATGGACGCTCGACCGGTCTGCCGGGACTGCCGGGCAAACTGTTGTCGGAAACATGGGTGGTTGTGCAGCCACCCCTGGTGAAGTCGCTGGGGCAATGGTTAGCGGCAATCACGTATGGATTAAGTCTGGCACGTACACACTATCTACCAGTTCGGCTAACACGAGCGGCGGTCAGTACAACCCCATCGTGGCGGGCTACACCCGTGGATACGCGACTACCCGTGGAGATTTGGGTGCCCGCCCCGTTCTCAATGCTGGAACACAGATCAACGTCTCTCTGTGGTACACCAACGTCTCCAGCCATACCGAGCCTCATAAGATCAGTAATGTGGATGCTGACGGAAACAGCCAGACGGGGATCACTGGGTTTCTGGAGCACACCAACGGACGTAACCCATCGTTTGATCGATGTGCGGCCACAGGGTGTGTCAACGGGTTTTCCCAGGCAAAAACAAAGAACTGCCGTGCTTATAGCAATTCTGGCACGGGATTCATTGGGTCACTGATGAGTGAGCAGTGTGTTTCACATGATAATAGCGTGGGGATGACGTGCGCTCTGGACTCAAAGCACTATCGCTATCTGGCTCACGACAACACCAACCAGGGAGCGAACGTTACTAACCGCCATGTTAAGTTCTTCTCGTCGGCTTTTATTGATAATGGAAATGACGGGATTGAGTTCGGGTCTGACGTAGGAGAAGCCCACGATTGCATCTTCTATGGGAACACAGGCTACGGAGTAGGTGGTTCCGACTCCGACACAATTCTCACGAATTGTGCTTTTGGATCCAACACGGCGGGGGCAAGAGAGTTTGCTCCCAGCTTTGAGGTTGGGGGGATTACGTTGACGGCGGATCCGTTCACAGACAACGCCAACGACGATTACACAATCAATAATACAGCAGGGGGCGGTGCCCTGCTCAGGGCTGAGAGCACCAACTGGCTGGGGGATTACCAAACCACCAACCAGGATGTTGGCCCAATACAACACACCGAGTCGGCGGGAAGCGGAAGTAACGAACCCCCAACAACAACCAACGTAATGATCACATCGCCCTGGCTATCAGCTGGCTACTGATCTCAACTCTTTAGTGCTCGAAGGATTCTCATGTACACAGTAACGCACCAGACCGCAGCCGGGACGGATCTTGGAATCATCAATTTGACCGGTAGTGCTTCGGTTCGTCTGTATCTGTACGACCTCATTCTTGGATCGGACGCAACACCTGCCGACGCTGCTGGTGAGTTTGTCGTCAACCGGTCTACTAGTGTTGGGACGGGCGGAACCGCTTTGACCGAAGTGAAGCTCGACCCATTGACGGTTAATGCTGCGACTGGTGCTGCGGTTGGCGGGACATTCTCTGCTCAGCCATCAGACGGCAGCGACTTGTTGATGATTGGTTTACACCAACGGGCGACGTACCGCTGGGTGTGTGCTCCTGGCGGCGAATTGATCTCGACGGCATCTGCCAACAATGGTTTGTTCTTGCGTACGGTTAATCACACCGGCACGCCGAACATCAACGCCACCATGATGTGGAGAGAGTAATGAAGGAAGCTGGGCACGTCACGATTATTGACCCCGGTGCAGACAAGCCTATCGCCACGCATAAGACACTCCAGTGTGTTCATTGCGGTGGGCATTGGGAAGTCAAGCCGGGAAGCGGAAGAGTGCGGGGGTTTTGCATGAACTGCAACGGCCATGTGTGCGGACCGCGATGTTCAGAGTGTGTCCCTTTTGAGAAGCGATTGGAAATCGAGGAAGGCACACGCAACCCGACAGCAGTCTCAGTAGGAGTGAGTTGTGTCGTTTGAATACGCTGTTGCCGCAAGCGTGAGCGATGCTTACGAGGACTCGATTGGCAACGTCACTCTCGACAACTCCACCGATACGATCACTCAGAATGAATGGGTTGGGTTTCGGTTTCGGGTCGACCTCGATTCTTCGCATATCCCGTCGATCAGTGACGTGTGGCTCAAGGTCCATGTCTCAGGTGCAGATGACCCGGCTGTTAATGTCAACGTAGAAGACGCAGATAATTCCGCCGTCTTTACTACCACGACGGAAGACGTCTCGGGTAGAACACTCACCGGAACAGTCACTTGGGACCAGACAGGGATCGGCAGTGGGTATCAGGATAGTCCGAGTCTGCTTACTCCGTTCACTGACGTTTTGAGTCGTCCTGGCTGGTCTGCTGGAAATTACCTCACGGTTACGCTTGATGGAACCACAGCCGCAAGGGAGTTGGGGGTCACCATGTTTGAGGGGAACCTCCCGGCCATCTTGTTTGTGCAGACTCCAGACCCAGATGACGGCGGAAATCCTGGATCGTTACCTCCGAACAATGTGGGCATCCAAGCGTTCCATCGGCAGATCTACATGATCCCAAAGACTCTTAGCGGTGGTGTGTTCTAATGCAGCGAGTCCCCTTATTTCTCTATCAGGGGATCACCTCGCAAGCACTCTTGTACGACTCGGTTTCGGCTGACGAAACATTTGAGTGGTATGTCGAGACGACACTCCCGCCGACTATGTTCGCCAGAGCACAGGCAATGCCCTGGCTCTATCCTGATGAGTCTCGAACTCCTATCGGAGAAATAGGTCTCGCTTACGGCGGGGCGTCATTACCATTCGGTCCGCCAATTGTTGTGATCGAAGGCGGCTCGTTTCATGTCGAGATTGACGAGTCTGCGGTTGTTGAGGATGACGCGGACGGGCACAAGTTCTCGTGGTGGGTTCCACAGAATGAACCTGTCCGAGTCCCAACTCCCTTGTCTCTGGGTGTGCTCGATGGCAACGAGATTATCGTTGAGCCGCCGCACGTCATCACTGGCGGTCCTTTCTATCTATTCTGTCACGCAACGACTCGGTCGTCTTTGCATGACGCAACACTGAGTCGGTCGAAGCTCGAATGTGTCACTACAGCACGTTCTTACCTAGATGATCAGAAGCTCTACGGTATGCCGTTATCTAACACCCAGCGAGTCATTCGCGAGAACACGACCGCACCGTTCACTGCCTACCTTAAGGACCATGACGGTGTCGCACTCGCTGCAGCAGACATCACAACCCTCACGCTGACGTACTACGATGAACGGACTGGCGAGGTTATCAATAGCCGCGACTCGCAAGATGTGCTCAACACCAACAACGTAACGGTACACGCGACTAGCGGACTTGTGACCTGGACAGTCCAACAAGCTGACGCAGTTCTTGTTGGCGATGGTGTTGAGGTTGGCCGCACCGAGAGGCACGTCGCACTGTTTCAGTGGACGTACGACAGCGGCAATCAGGCCGGTAGTGATGAAGTGAACCTCGACATTCTCAATGTAGGCAAGGTCTGATGTACGACTACAAGATGCTGAAAAAGATTGTCGGTGAGTTCCTGGGATACCAGAGGGCAGACTGGACTGCCGAACAGGAAGAGGAGATCAACCTTTGCGTCCAAAGGGGCTACACGCAATTTCTCTATCCGCCGCCTTTGAAGGATCGTGGTAAGAGTCACCAATGGCGATTCCTGAAACCGACGATCCTCATTGACACCGAGGCGAACGTGGGTGATTACGATCTCCCACATGACTTCGAGAGGCTCACCGGCGAGATCACTTACACAGCAAACAACACTGGCATTCAGGAGATCAGCGAAGTCAGCGAGGGTCAGATTCGAGATCTTCGCGGACGGTCAGCCACCACTACCACATCGTCTTACCCAACGATGTGTGCCACGCGGCCCAAGCCGCACGACGGCGTGGACACTCAGGGATGGGAGTTGATGTTATGGCCAACACCATCAGGAGTGCTCACTCTTGAGGCTCAGGTTGCCGTCATTCCCTTACCGCTGAGTGACGACAGGCAGGTCCCCTACGGCGGGCCTCATCACGCCGACACCATCTTGGAGAGCTGCCTCTCTATCGCAGAACAGTACCTAGAAGACAACGCAGGCGTCCACACACTCAAGTGGAAAGAGCGACTCACCGCCTCGGTGGATGCCGATTCTCGCACGGCATCAAACAAACTGGGCTACAACGGAAACGGCCCCATGCGAGTGTCGCGGCGGCGTGCTAATCGCACGACCTACAAAGGAACTCTTTACGACTAAGGATTAAGCATGTCACGAATGTTCGACGCTGACCAGATTAGCGACGGTGTACTCGTCACCAGTCGTGCCAGGGGCCACATTGTGGTCATCGGCACTACGGTTCCAACTGACGCATCCTCGGGCTATGCACCTGGGTGTCTGTTTATCGACATCGACTCGGCTGTGGTGTACGTCAACGAAGGTACTAAGACGTCATCTGACTTCGACGCAGTCTCGACCGTATGATCAACTACTCCACCATACTCTGGCCGAAAAAAGGACTCGACATTGACGAGTCCTTTCATTCGCAACGCGAAGAAACGACGCCCGACTGTCAAAACGTCATGTCGTACGATCAGATTTCGTCGCGTAGGCGTGGCGGTCAGAGGGGTGGATTGGTTAAGTACAACGCATCGCAAGTCAGTAGCTCCAACAAGCTGCAGGACATTGGACACGTAGTGACGTCCAACACGTCGTCACTGAGTCCGACTGCAGTGGTCCACCGTAACGTCTATGCGTACGCGGTCGCCAATGGGACGGTGGCTAGGTTTACTGGCTCATCCATGACGACAGCCTCGGGCGGGTCTTCAGCACTGGACGCAAATGCACCCGCCATCTTTTCTGCGTCACTATTTGGTGTGGTCTATTTTGCAGACGGAACAAACAAGAAGACGTGGACTCCTGGAACCAACACCGTAGGAACCTGGACCGAGAGTGCTGGAACTCTTCCTATTAACGGCAGTGACCGTCCGCGACTTATCGAGCTTTATCGTCAGAGGATTATCCAGAGCGGCCTCAAGGGCGATGGGCACAACTGGTTTGCATCCGCACTTGGAGACGCCACTGACTGGGACTACAGCCCAGCCACGACGGTCGAAACTCAGGCAGTCGCTGGGAACAACGCTGATGCCGGGAAGGTGGGGGACCTTGTCAACTGCATGGCACCCCATAATGACGATCTCCTCATCTTCGGGTGTGATTCGTCGATCTGGCAAATGACTGGCGACCCAATGGCTGGCGGTCGAATTGACAGTGTCAGTCAGACCACAGGAATGGCGTTCGGTCGGCCTTACTGCAAGACTCCCGATGGGGTGATTTACTTCATTGGGTCTCGCGGTGGTCTTTGGCGAATGGCTCCCACAGTGTTGCCGTTTCGGGTTAGCGGCGGTCGGGTGGACTCGCGTCTGTCGGATTACGACTTCGATTCCACTATCGTCCGAATGGCGTACGACGATGCAAGGCAAGGCGTGTGGGCGTTCTTCACACCACTCGACGGGTCTGCCACGACGCATTACTTCTACGACTTGCGGACCGAGGCATTTCTTCCGCAAGTTTTCGCAAACGCTAATCACAATCCAACAGCGGTCACCGTCTATGATGGCGACACAGCTGCAGATCGAGTGATGTTGCTTGGTGGGTACGATGGGTACATTCGTTATGTCAGCGACTCCGCCAAGGATGATGACGATACAGCAATTAGCTCGCACATCTACCTCGGGCCGATCAAAAGTCGAGGACAGGCCCGCACAATGCTTCGAGAGATTCGGGCAGTTCTCGATGCCGACTGTGAAGTCAACTACGAGGTCTATGCTGGAGACTCTGCTCAGGCGGCATTCGAGGCTACCACTCCCCGCCTAGATGGAGTCTTCTATGGCGGCAGAAGCAAGGCCGACAGACGGCGATGCCAGGGTCACGTCTTCTACATTAAGCTGAAGAACAGTCGACTTGGTGAATCGTGGGCGATGGAGACACTCCAAATTGGACGCAAGCCGATAGGCAAATCTCGCGACAGGATTCCTGAGTAATGGCTTCAGACTTCCAGGTGATTCGACTCACCGTCAGAGACGCCAACTTGCGGGTTCGGAGAGCGTTTGAGCAACTACAGCAGCTCGTCGCTGATGTCATTAACGGCAACACGACCATCTCGCTCCCCGACACCGGAAGCGGACCCCCTGGCGGCAAGCCTCGTGTTAAGGTGACCGACCTTGACATCAATCAACAATCGACGGTCGGGGGGCCGTGGGAGTGCGTCATCATGGGAGTCACTGCCAGCCAGAATCTTGACATCTCGATGTGGTCTGCGGTAACGCAAGGGGTGGGGACTATTAGCTACTACCACAACTCGAACTCAACCTACACGATGACGATGTACGGCAATGCCTCAGAGGAGATTGACGGGGCAGGCAGCTTCACGCTTAACCCTGGTGAGTTTAAGACAGTCATATCAGACGGTTCGGACTGGTTCTCGATCTAAGGAACACCATGCCACAGCTTAGGCTTTATCAATTTTTCGAGGTCGTTGTCGACGGCGAACGACGCAAGGGTGGATCACTAACCGCCCCGTCAAGGATCACCGTCTCCGATCCAATGCTCGACGCAGTTAAGTCTTTAGCGACAGCCACGACTTGGGACGTGTGGACGACTGGGTCTGAGGAACCGATCACCGACTTTGATTTTCTGTGGATCGAGTCAGACCAGAATGTGTTTCTGGAAATAACGACCGATACTGGAGCGGACGTCGGCACTGTTGTGTCTACGGTGGAGATCAAGGCTGACGTTCCATTCACGTTAGCCTCCGACACAAGCAAGGCCAACTACACAGCGGATTTCGCAGCCGGATCCAACGACGTTATTGATCAACTTCGCATTCGCAATGAGAGTGGCTCGACTGCCCATGTCCGAGTCGCCATGTTTACATAAAGGGTCGCACTGTGGCTGATGCAAAACCGTGGAAGGGGTTCACTTCTACACAGCTCAAAAAAGAATACGAAATGTGGGTCAAGGCCCGCAAGGTCGCAATCAGGAGTGCCCCTGGAGCAAAGCTTGCTGCCGAGAGATATAATCGGGAGCACGGACTAGACAAAGGGGATCCTGGTTATCACCCCCCGCCCCCGGACTTCAGTTATGAACTCACCGAAGACCAGTTTGCAAAAGAGAAGTACGGCAAAGACAAGGAAGCCCTCGACGCTGAAAAGCAAAAAGAGAGGGAGGACAGCAAGAGCAAAAAG
>Ga0209578_10000486_pt1 | contig 49645 bp, 48 predicted proteins | sample tdAd472_FD_187127 | JGI IMG/M metagenome (GOLD analysis project Ga0209578, IMG submission 187127) | Marine sediment microbial communities from the Atlantic coast under amendment with organic carbon and nitrate - tdAd47.2 (SPAdes)... | ecosystem: Environmental > Aquatic > Marine > Coastal >...
CGAGTACAGGTCCTGGGCCGTTGAAGGCCATGCCAGAAGGAGCGATATGACGATGATCGCACTCCTCATCGCAGTATCACAAAGGAATGGTCTGCATGATGGGACCGACTGTCCAGGGAGATGGAGTAGGCGCCTGGTGAAAGGGATGAGATATCCAGGTTGATCAGATCGGGTCCATTGGATGTGTTGAATTCCTGGACCAGGCGAACGCGCCCCAGACGGTCAACAATTCGCACCGTCACCGGACCGTCCAGCGGGAGGCTGTAGGACAGGCTCAGTCTATACGAGGCTGGATTCGGCCAGGGCTCGTCGACCCAGAAAGGGAACTTCTGGCCATCGGAAGGGCTGCCCTCGAACAAAGGGGGTTTCAGGCTTCGGGGTGCAAGGATCGTGGAGGCCGATTCGTGCAAATCCTGCGTCAACTCGCGAAGCTTGACCACGGAATCAAGGTGATCAGCGCCGCGAGCCCAAACAAAGGCGAAGGTGACCGTCGCATACTCGCCCGGTTGCAAGTCGAATGTGGGAGTGCTCACGATTCCCCGCCGGTCAGAGGGGGTAGCGGCAGCACCTTGCCCATCAAGGTTCACTTCAGACCAGAATGCTCCGGAAACAGGGTCTCCTGGCATATAGAATGGGGTTGGGTGACCAATCCCGCCCCATCCTTCATAGCCCAAGAATCCGCCTTCGCGTTGTGGGCTGCCATCCTTCCAGAATCCTGTCATCAATTGATGCAGGTAGGATGCGCTGGCGGCATCTCCGGTCACACCACCGCCACCGGCATACATGCGAGCAGCTCCCAGATTCCGGGAAGGTGGCAGATCCAGATCCGTTGGAAGACTGCCACCGGAATGGCTCAATTCCAGGATGGCAAACCCGGAGGCAGGTGGAGCAATCCCGTATCCATGAGATCCCTCATCGTCATTGTCAGCATTGTAGTAGTACCATAGCGCGGTAGTGGTATCCGTACCGGCGCGATCATCGAACGGGTTCCCCAGATCTCCGTCAGTATGGAGTCCCAGCGTCAGGTTTTCGATGGTTTTTGGTCCCGTGTTGGTGACGTGATATCGATAAAAGGTGACGTCTCCCAGATGGTTGCCAACATCGAATCCGAATACCGAAGTGCGCACTTCCACACCCAGCGGAGGAGTTCTGAAGCGATTGTGTTCATTTCCCCTGTCATTCATGATCCACCAAAGCTGGCGGTCACCATTCATGAAGGGGTAGTCGCCTTCCTCGGGCTGATAACCGGGGACCTCGTTTCGATCTACGAACGGCGCACCCAGATCAACGGGCCACTCCAACAAGCGACTTGAAGGTGACGGAAGTGCGTCTTCTCGCTGGAAGTCCGTCGCTCGATCGAGGTACCACATGCGGTCGAACGGAGCACAGTCCCAGGCGTCAGCCAGTCCGCTCGGAGCAGGTCCGGGCCACATTTCATACGGGCCATACGAGCTTCCCGAGACCCTGATTTCTCCATCAATGAATCCTGCCGCAAGAAAAGTGGCAGCAAAAATGGGGTGAATGCCACTGCCAGCAGGGACCTCATACATGTGTGGACTGCCTCTCCAGAATAACGGCCCGTTATTGAACAGTCGCGCACGCACATTGCCGACCTCAAATATGGTTTCGGCCTTCGCCGGCTCACACCCGGCCGTGGCGTAAGGGTCCTGCGCTGCGCCGGGCCAGGTCAGAAAGAGCGATATGGCGACAAGGGCCCATCTCATCGAAGAACCACAAACGTGTGCGCCGTACGATGGGACCAGCTTTCGACGGAAACCGAATAGGTGCCCGGAGCAAGCGAGGAGACTTCAATCGGAATGTCCCGCTGCCCGGCTTCGGCGGCGACCACAGTCCGCGAAAGACGGGTTCGACCGAGGGCATCGACCACACGAATGTGGACCGGTCCGCTCTTGTCGAAACTGGCGCGTAGCGTCAATCGATCTGATGCCGGATTCGGGTACGGCTCGTCGACCCAAAAAGGATGGCGTGGTGTTTCGGGGGGATTGCCATCAATGAATTCAGGTCCGGGTGGCCGACGTTCGGCAAGGAGCGCTCCCTTGACTTCGTGAAGTTGGCGAGTGGCGGCTTTCAGCCGCGTAACCGAGTCAAGATGGTTGCTTCCTCGCACCCAGATATAGGCCATGGCTATGGACAACGAATCCCCGGGGTTCAAAAGTACCGGGCCGTAGGATCCCATCACGCGCTTGTCATATCCGCCCTCGCGGGTCCCGTTGCCATCAAGATTCAGTTCTGACCATCCAACCCCACTCACAGGGTCTCCGTGAAAGATGAATTTCGTCCGGGGCCCAACACCTTCGTATCCCCTGCCACTCGCGCGCATTGGTGATCCGTCGTCACTCCACAAGCCCCTCAGAAAATTGTACTTCTCCTCTCGGGATCTGGGATCTCCGTGCAGGCCACTCTTTCTTGGTCCAGTGACCGAGGAGAAGAACTGTCCCCCATCGGGGACCAGGGATCGACGCACACCATCCGAGGAAATGGCAACCTCCAACATGGCAAAGCCGAATGCGGGAGGAGGTGTGCCATACTCCCCGTCACTTTCATACAAGGTGTACACATACGCCAGGCTGAGTGTCGAATCCGAACCAATGGCATCATCCCAAGGATCTCCAAGATCCACATCCGCAAATCGTCCCACATACATTTCCTCGATGGGAGAGTCAGATTTGTTGATGATCGTGTGACGATAAAACGTCATGTTTCCGACGTCACCGATGGCATCAAAAGCGAATGCCTCATTGATAACTTCGACCCCGAGGGGATTGGAATCTGAGTGGTCATGGAGATTCCCGAGATCGTTGTCGACCCACCAGATGTATTGGTGGCCACGCATGCGTGGACGATCCCCTGTCAATGGAGTGTAGCCTGGAATGTCATCTATTTCCCAAAACGGAGCGCCCAGTTCTACCGGCCATTCCCTAACTACCGCCCCCGGTGTGATATCAGGATGGATGTCTCTTTCATACACTGTGTAGAGTCGGTCATATGCCAGGCAATCATTGGGCAGACCGCTCTCTGGAATCGGGCCTGGCCAGAATTCCCATGGTCCATATGTCGAACCGGCTACGCGCAGTTCGCCATCCACCAAACCTCCGATCATCAATGTATTGGAATGGCTGGCGCTTATTCCAGGCGCTTCGGCGACTTGATACCCGAGCGAGAACTGGGAAGGAAAGAATAGATGCCCCCCGTTATGAACAGACGCCCGGACATTTCCGACATCCAAAATGGCAAATGCGGTACCCTGTTCGCACGAACCAACCAGAGAAGGATCTGGTTGGGCACGAGTCGCCGGCACAATCAAGATGCCAGCAAAGAGAATGGATAGAAGGCGGTATCTGAAGCACATACGCGCGGCGGGGTATCGTTCGAAGGAACGATACCCCGCCGCGAAGTCCACAAAAGGAATGTGTGACCGAAAGGTTGATTCAGGGCATCAGGCTGTGCCAAATGCGTCTGAATCGTGCCCTAATCCCGATCAATGTGGAAAATCTTGTTCACGATCTTCCATTCACCATCGACTTTCAGGAGCTGCATGTAGTCGACAAAATCTGCCCGGGGATAGTCCAACGTGATCTTGGCAACGGCCGCGGTACCGGAAACGTCCACCCAGTCGATCCAGCGCTTGCGATCGGCTTCGTCGGGTGCCTTCTGCCCGGGCGCTCCGGCAATGTATTCTTCGCTGGAACGTGTCTGCAGTCCATCGTCCGTGATCCAGTACAGGTTGGCAATCTCGTGGAAGGCCTGCCGGTGGTGGCTCCCGCGGCCGGTGGCGTGTCCTTTCAGGTAGTGGCGAAGAGCAGCGCGCACAAGCGTCTCTTCTGCTTTGTTTACATCGTACATGCAGCCACTCATGACACGTGTGTCGGCCAGGGCAATGGTCTTCCAGGCGCCGTCGGCATGGCGGGCCAACTGGAACGTGTTGGAGCCGCAATGTGAGAATTGGTCGCCTGCAAAGAAGGCGTAGTCCATCCAGGCGGTGGCCAGGTTGTCCTTGACGTCGATCCGCACATTCCAGATGCGCTCATCCCAGGCCGGACCGTCGGCACCCTGTCTGATGGCACCCACGAAGTTGGACATGGGCATGGACCGGACGAAAGGCGTTCCCTCTCTTGAGCCGCTTGACGTCAAGGTGGCTCCCTCGGCAAACGTGGACGCCACCTTGTCGGCATCGAGTTCGCGCATGCCATCGAACATCGTCTCGATGACCTCCATCACCTCGTGTTCGGCGTAGTTGACAGGGCCGTGCTGCGCAACGACGGCCGGGGCGATCAGAAGGGTCAGGAGGAGCAGTTTCAGTGCTTTCATCATGGTCGGATGGGGTGGGATTGATATCAGTCTGGGGTCCAAGAGACGGAAATTCCGACACAATGTTACCCCGAATGTTACCCCGAATGTTACTGCCAGCGGGAGCAGGTCAGCCGCGATTGCCCTTTGCATCTTGCCCATTCGCCGATTTTGGGGTAGTGTATGGTCCCTTCGAAATCTCATCGAGCCAATCAGACCCCACCGGCCATGTCCCGCATTCTCTCCTTTCTGACACTTTTTGTCTTCAGTGCCTCTTTGGTACTCGCACAGTCCTCCCCGGATGGCTCCCTCGGTGCCCGCTTGGGCTTCGGCGGCGCTCTGGAAATGGAGGATGGTCAGCTGTACGTCGGTTCGGCTCCCATCGGTTGGCCATCGGGCTCGGATCCGGCAGGGTCGGTGCACCAGTACGCCAAGAATGATGCGGGCGATTGGGTGGAAGTCGCCGCATGGGGCGCTTCCGATGGCGAACACGGCGACGAATTCGGTCGTGCGATTTTTATCGACGGCTCGACCATGCTCGTCGCCGCCCCCCGGACTGGTGCCGTCTATGTATTCGAGCAAGGCGACATGGGTTGGTCGGAGGCGGGCCGCATTGATTCCCCGGACCTTCCCGAAGGACATGAATTCGGCGGCGCTTACGCCCGCGGCGGCTTCCGGACGCAGACCATGGCCAAGGTCGGGGACACCTGGCTGATTGCCTCCTACAACGGCACCACGGATGAGGGTGCTGTCCACATCGTACATCGCATGGGTGACATGTGGCACACGATGGGAACGGTCACCGATGCACCGGCCTGGGCTATTGCAGGATCCGGCAGCAGCCTGTTCGTGGGCACCCCGTCGATGAATGAAGGGCAGGGTGGCATCCACGTATTCGAGCAGGGCGATGACGGTTGGTCGGAAGGCACGATGCTTGAAGTCGAGGGGCTCTCTGACAACGCACGCCTTGGACAGACCGTAGCGGCAGCAGGCAACCGGCTCTTCGTCGGTGCGCCTTCGCACGAGCGCTTCGGAGCCGTTTTCGTTTTTGAGAAGGGCGATGACGGAAGCTGGAGCCATACAAACACCCTGAAGCAGCCGGAGCCTGCTTCAGAAGACGAGCGACAGCACAGTGGTTTCGGCCGCGGACTGGACCTTTCGGGCCATCATCTGCTGGTGGGAGCGAACCGGGCTGGATTCGTGTTCAATGCCCATCACGCTGAAATTCCGGCCGTCAAGTTGGACGCTCCTGAGCAACAGGCCGGCAACGGATTCGGCGTGGGTGCCGTCATCGACGGCGATGTCGTGGCCATCGGGGCACCGGAAGCCGATTACGGTTCGGGTCTTGCACACATCTATGAGCGTTCGGGTGACGGCACCTGGAGCATGGTCAGTTCGGCAGCCGCCGAAGTGGTGCGAATGACGTCCATCACCGGCACCGACAAGATCGAATGTGAGGATGGCATGGTGAATGGGCTCTTCCCGTGCGAAGGAGTCGATCTGCTGTCCATGGTATCCACCGATGTCCTGGCCAACGACCGCGGCGCCAACCTGAATGACATCTGGGGGTGGACCGATCCCGAGTCCGGTCGTGAGATCGTCCTCGCCGGTCGGACGGACGGCACGTCCTTCATCGACATCACCGACCCTGCCAATCCGTTCGTCATTGGGCAGGTCATGCGTACCGATGGGTCACCAGGCGCCTGGTGGCGCGACATCAAGACGTATCGCAACCACGCCTATATCGTAGCGGACGGATCCGGAGATCACGGTATGCAGATCTTCGACCTGACACGTCTTCTGGACGTCGATCCGGCCGACATGCCGGTCGACTTCGAGCCGGACGCGACATACCACGGCGTGGCCAGCTCCCACAACATCATCATCAATGAAGAAACCGGTTTCGGCTATGCCGTAGGAAGTGGGTCAGGCCCGGGCGGATGCGGCGGCCAGCTTCACATGCTCGACCTCTCGGACCCGGTCAACCCCCAGTTCCTGGGTTGCTACAACAATCCCGACTTCGGCGGCACGCACGACGCACAGTGCGTCATCTATCGCGGTTCGGACGCGGACTACCTCGGACGCGAAGTCTGCTTCAACTCCAACAGCAACGCGCTCATCCTGGCCGACGTAACGGACAAGGATGACCCGAAGACCATCACGGTGGCCGAGTACCCCAACACGGCCTACACGCACCAGGGGTGGCTGAGTGAGGACCACAACTACTTCTACATGAACGATGAACTCGACGAGATGAACGACATCACGGATCGCACCCGGACCCTGATCTGGGACATGCGCGATCTGGACGAACCCATCCTTATCAACGAGTTCTACCACAGCAACGGAGCCTCGGATCACAACCTGTATGTGAACGGTAACCTGATGTACCAGTCCAACTATCAGGCAGGACTTCGCATCCTGGACATCACCGATCCGGAGAATCCCGTGGAAGTCGCATCCTTCGACACCGCACCGTTTGCCGACAACGTCAAAGGGTTCGCGGGTTCATGGAGCAACTACCCGTACTTCAAGAGCGGCGTGATCGTGGTCAGCAGTCAAGCCGAAGGCGTCTTCATGCTGAAGAAACAGGAGCAGGATCTGTAGGACAGCCTGGTCAGCGTAGTGCTGCAAAGGCGAACGTAACGTTGTACGGCTCGCAGTGCACCAGTACGTGCGTAAAGGAATCCAGCGTGACGTCGTCAGGCACCCTGTAAAACTGTGCCCCGGTGGGACTGATGAAGTCTCCCAGGTTGATGAAATCCGTCGATGGCGTCTCGCCATTCGACAGGTATACAAACAGCCCGGGACCGTCTGACAACGAGAAATCGTCAGAAAAAACTACCTGCAGCATGCCATCATCCAGTGTGCGCAGATTCACGGTGCCCATGGTCTGTTTTCCATTGAGGGGCTCCCAGGATCCGGTTCGAAAGGTGGCAGTGTTGACCTCTTCTTCCTTCTGTTGAGAGGTATCGATGTCCGTCAACATGTCGCCGCTGCATCCGGCAAGAATGAGCAACGAGACGATGAGGGGCAGAAAGGAGGCTTTCATGGGACTGTGCAGATACGCGTGAAATGGTGCTGGAAAGGGAATATCGAGCGCATCCCGACTCCAAAACCTCACGCCAAGGTAACATCCACGGTCCCGGTACAAACGCGCAAATCGGTCAGCGACGGAAGTCAGACGGTGAGTACTTCTGCATCATCTCCATGAACTCGTCCCGATGATTGACCATCACTTCCTGGAATCGCTGAGCCGACTTGATGGCGAGCTCCGGTGAGAGCTGCTGGAATTTCCGCGCGGCTTCCGTCGCGTGATAGTCGGCAATGACGGCCAACTCTTCTGCCGAAAACTGCTCCAGATAGAAAGTCCGGGCTTCAGAACGGATGGCGTCAAAGTCCATGTGCTTCTTGATGAAGGCCATCATGTCCTGCTGCAGACCTTCAGGGAGGGAAGAGCCCGCCATCGGAAAACCCGCTCCCAAAAACTGATCGAGCTGCTCTTCCTGATAGGAAGCCGCCACAATCATGTCTGCGGATTCTTCGGCGGGTCGGACGGATGTGCAGCCGGATAGGACAAGGGTGAACAGGGTGGCAACAAGCAGGGCGCGGAGTGGCATGGGAGTCGGAGTCGGAGTCGGAGTGGAGATGTCGTGGCCGGCGGCCATTTGAAAGGGAAACGTATTTCAGACCCCGACTGCGCCAATTGATTCCAGGTTCAGCGATCCAGCTTCAATTCCAGTTGCCGGCGAACCGCAGGCCATTCGTCCCGCAAGACGCTGAAGTACACCGTATCCCGCAGGGTGCCGTCTTCCCGTACCATGTGCGCCCGCAGACACCCCTCGTATTGTGCTCCAAGCCGCAGGATGGCGTTGCGGGAGCGCTCGTTCAGCGCGTCGGTCTTCCATTCCACCCGGTTGCACCCGAGGGTGTCGAAGGCATGACGCAGCATCAACAGCTTGGCCTCGGTGTTCACGGCCGTGCGCTGCCAGGCAGGAGTAATCCAGGTCCAGCCGATCTCCATCCGTTTGTTGAAGAGATCGATGTTGCCGAACCGGGTGGATCCGACAACCTCTCCCGTTGCCTTGAGCGTCGTGGCGAAAGGCAGCATCTGCCCCCGTTCGTGTCCTCGAAGTGCCTTCTCGATATACGACGCCATGGCGTCCCGATCACGGACAGGCCAAGCGTTGTGGGTCCACAATTCCGGATAGAGGCCGACTTCGCAAAACGCATCCAGATGTTGCAGGGACAGCGGTTCGAGGCGAACGATGCCGCCTTCCAGAGTGATGGTATCCAATGATTCAGCCATGCCGTCGGGACGCCAGCTACTGAATTTTCAGGTGGTGGCGTAACATTAGTTTATATTTTGCATATACAGTTCGCGGACCGGTCACTGTCGCACCGTTCCACCTTCACGACGTCAACCCGTGCGGGTTGCACTACAAATTAGACTGCATACATGGGACGCGGAAATCACATCGGCGAATTCGAGGAACTGGTGCTCATGGCTGTCGCCGTGCTGGGGGCCGAAGCATACGGTGTCGGAGTCCGGGACTTCCTGGCCGAGCAGACGGGTCGCAAGTCGGCCCTGGGTGCCATTCATGCCACGCTGTACCGGCTTCAGGACAAGGGTTTGCTGGATTCGGGCATGGAGGGTGCCACCGAGCAACGCGGAGGCCGCCGGAAGCGAATATTCCATGTGACGAGTGCCGGAAAATCAGCGGTGCGCGAAGCGCGCGAAGCGCGCGAGCGCATCTGGGATCTGGTGCCTTCGGGCATGATGACCGTGGTTGGCGGCTGACATGTCCCGGCATTCCAGCATACCACCTGCACCGACCTCCGCTCCTCGGCCGCCACGTTTGGCCGATCGTTTGCTCGGATCCTTCTGCCGGACCGAATTGGCCGAAGAGATCCAGGGCGATCTGATCGAGGCCTGGGAGATCGACCGCGAAGAAAAAGGCTCATTCAGGGCAAATCTGACCTATTGGCTCGAAGTCATCCTGTTCATCCGGTCCCACGTCATCCGGCGTCGGGACCCTTCACGCGCACGAGGGAGCGTCATGTGGGGAAACTATACGAAGGTCGCCTTGCGATCGATGAAGCGCGATAAACTGCAATCTTCCATCACGATTGTCAGTCTGTCCGTGGGCATGGCCGCGGGTGTTCTGATCCTGTTGTTTACGCGGCACGAATGGACCTCGGATTCATTTCACGAGGGCGGGGAGGACGTCTACCGGATCCATCGCGTCGAACAACGTACCCGGGGAGGAGAGCGGGCATCGGCAGGCGTATCCACCCCTGTGGCTCCGGAACTGGAAAGTGCATTTTCGAGCGTTGAAGCGGCCACCCGCTTGCGCCCGGGAACGATACAGGTGGCCGTCGATGGGTCCCTCATGGATCAGGACGTGATGTACGTGGATCCTGCGTTCTTCGAGGTGTTCACGTTCGCCATGACCGGATCATCACAGGCATCCGCGTCCATGCCCCTTGCTTCCGGGACGGGGCTGGTCTTGACCAGACCGTTGGCCGATCGACTGTTCGAGGGAGGGAATGCCACGGGCCAGTCGCTTGAGGTCCGCATCAATGGAACAGTGCACCTGCTGGAAGTGGACGGCATCGTGGAAGACGTCCCCTCCAACTCCTCCATCACATTCGACATGCTGCTCCCATTCCGGTTGTGGCCATCGTACGCGTCCGAGGCGGATCAATGGGTCAATTTCAATGTGGCCACGTTTGTCCGATTGATGCCGGGGGTCGAACAGTCCACATTCCAGGCAGACCTGGATCGGATGACGGACAGGCGTTTTGCCGAAGCACGCGACATGTTCATCACGTCCGGCTGGTGGCAGGACCGGGAGGATGCGTTCCAGTTGAAGGCCATGCCCCTTTCCGAGGTCCACTTCTCCACAGATGTGCGCCCCATGGTGGCGCAGACGGCAAGCGCCTCCGGGCTCCGCATCCTGATGGCCATTGGACTGGCAGTTCTTCTGCTGGCCTGCATGAATTTCATGACGCTGGCTGTCGGTCGTTCGACGGCCCGCGCCGCGGAAGTGGGTGTACGCAAGACGTTCGGTGCACGCCGCTCGCAACTGATCCGGCAATTCTGGGGAGAGGCCCAGGTGATGGGACTGCTGTCGCTCGGCGTCTCGGTCATCCTTGTGGCCGTCCTGCTGGATCCGTTCAATGCCATGGCCGGCTCAGGTATTTCCTGGAGGACGATGGATGCAACGCTCATTGGACAGGTCGTGCTGCTGACCATCCTGGCTGGCCTGGTGGCGGGTTCGTATCCCGCCTTCGTGCTGTCGCGGTTCAAGCCGTCCAATGTCCTGAAGGGCCAGGCCATCGGTCGGATGGGTCGCTGGTTCTCGCGATCCATGGTTGTGGTCCAGTTCGCCTTCTCCATCGCCATGATTGCAGGCACCTTCATCATCATGCAGCAGGTGGACTACCTGAAGTCTGCCGACCTGGGGTTTGCGGGCGAGGAGATCATTGTCGTGGACCTGCAAGCCGATCAGGTGGATGTGGATGTCATTCTGCCGCGATTCGAAGAAGCGCTGGAAAAACAGTCTGCAGTCGCCCGCGTCGCCAGTACCGACTTCGGCATCATCCAAGGGGGCATGCGCCAGGCCATTGAACACGACGGCAACCAGCATATCGTGGCTACCACACGTGTGGACGAGGACTATCTGGAGACGATGGACATTGCCCTCGTTGCCGGCAGGAATTTCTCGCGCGATCGGGAGACGGATGTCTCGCAAGGCGCTTTGGTGAATGAGGCATTCGTTCGGGAATTGGGGATTGAAGACCCCGTCGGACACTTGCTGCCAGGGTATGCCAGTGCCGATGTCCGCATCATCGGCGTTGTGGAGGATTTCCACTTCGAATCGCTGCACACCCCCATCGGTCCCATGATCCTGCACATGCGATCCGGGTTCGGGTTTGACAGTTTTGCCCTGGTCCGGATGCAACCGGCATCGCTTTCAAGCGCCATGCAAGTCATTCAGTCGGTCTGGTCCGAACTGGTGCCGGGTCAACCGTTCGTAGCCAACTATCTGGATGATCGTCTGGATCAGATGTATCAGGATGAAGAGCGGTGGGGGCGCATCATGCAGTACGCCGCCTTCATGGCCATCATCCTTGCATGCCTTGGCCTTTTCGGTCTGGCCTCGCTGACCGTCCGGCAGCGCCAGCGGGAAATCGGGATCCGCAAAGTTCTGGGGGCTTCAGGCATGGGCGTTTCGGCGCTGGTTTCGAGGGAGTTTCTGGCGCTCGTTGTCGTGGCCCTGATGCTGGCCATTGGTCCGACATGGATTCTGGCCGAGCGGTGGCTGCAAGGTTTTGCATACCACACCACGGTCGGTGCCGATGTATTCATCCTGACCAGCGTGCTGTCGATGACGATTGCGATGCTGGTGGTGGGTGGTCAGGCGCTGCGCGCCGCCCATACCAATCCGGTAACCGTACTCAGGTCCAATCAGTGAGGCCCGGGCCGGACATACCATCCCGGAAGCCGTCCAGTCCGGACCGTGGCGAGCCGCCCCATTTGGCCGATCGTCTGCTGGAGTCATTCTGCCGTCCGGAACTGGCCGAGGAGATCCAGGGAGACCTCATCGAGGCCTGGCAGGCGGATCTGGAAGACAAAGGTTCGTTCCGGGCGGGGCTGTCCTATTGGCTCGAAGTCATTCTTTTCATCCGGTCCCACGTCATCCGGCGCAGGGACCCGTCACACGCACGAGGGAGCGTCATGTGGAAAAATTACCTGACAGTGGCCTTTCGTTCGGTCCGCAAACAGAAAGCCTATTCCGCCATCAACTTCCTGGGGCTGGCGGTCGGCTTGGCGTGCACGTTCCTGATTGCCGCCTTTGTGACCGATGAACTCAGCTACGACACCTATCACGAGGATGCGGATCGGATTGTCCGCATGACCACATCTCCCTCGGACGAGTACGACGGCATTGCGAAGGTGAACGGTGCATGGGGCGCGGAGGCGGTGCGGCGCTTCCCCCAGATCGAGGCCATGACCCGGTTCGTATTCTTCGGGACGGCTCGTTTCGAGGTGGATGATCGGGCGGAAGACGTGCGCGGAGGCTTTCTGGCCGATTCCACCACGTTTGACGTGTTCTCCTGGAAGGTTCTTTCGGGCGACGCACAGACCGCGTTGGTCGAGCCCTACTCCCTTGTTCTGACCGAATCGCTGGCCGACTCCTGGTTCGGTTCCGTCGATCCACGCGGGAAGCAGGTCCTGGTGGATGGCAGCGACCTGTACACGGTGACAGCCGTCATGGAGGATGTGCCCTCGAATTCCCACTTCCGGTTCACCTTCCTGGCCTCCATGGCCAGCTATCAGGACGAACGGCATGACGACTGGGTCATCTGGAATCAGTACTACACGTACCTCAAGCTTCAACCTGGAACGGACGTCGCCGGCTTGGAGGAAGCCACGTTCGACATGCTGGGGGACTACCTGAATGAAGAGCAGCTCCGCTCGGCCTCGGCCATCATCTACCAGCCGCTTTCCGATATCTATCTGCGCTCCAACATGTTCAGGGAAATTGCGCCGACCGGAAATGCCCGCGCGGTGCAGGTCTTCATGATCCTGGGTCTGTTCATCCTGCTCATTGCCGCCGTCAACTTTGTCAATCTGTCCACGGCACGATCGGCGTTGAGGGCACGCGAGGTGGGTGTGCGCAAAAGCCTGGGTGCCCGGCGCGGAGTGCTCATTCGCCAATTCCTGTCCGACTCGACCATGACGGTGTTCTTTTCGGCGCTGTTGGCGTTCGGGTTGATTGCCTGGTATATCGAGCCCTTCAACACCATTTCGGGGAAAGCCTTCACGCTGGCGGGGCTCTTTGATGCGGAGACAATCGCTGTTTGTGTCGCCGTGCTCCTCGGCACGGGGCTGTCGGCCGGAATCTATCCGGCGCTTGTTCTGTCCGGTTTTTCGCCGACGCGGATATTCAGTGGCTTCACGGGAGGACGGGGTTCCGTCGGATTCCGTCGGATTCTGGTCACCACGCAATTCGTGGTGTCGGCAGCCCTCATCATGGGCACCGGGGTGGTGGCCGATCAGATCCGGTTCATCGAAAACCGGGCCCTTGGCTTCGAACAGGAGAACGTCGTTTCGATTCCGTTCAGGGACCGCGCCCTCGTGCCCCAGTTCGAGACCATCAGGGACGAGATGGCCCGAGTACCGGGTGTTGAGGAAATTGCACTGTCCGCCAATCGTCCGGGGGGTAGCGACTATGGCATTCCGATAGAGATTCCCGGCCTGACGCGGGAGGAAACGCCCGGCGCCCGCATGCTCGTAGCCGACTATGATTTCCAGGAGGTCTTCGGAATGGCATTGTCCTCGGGTCGCGGATTCTCGCCCGAGCGGCCTGCGGACGAGGAAACCGGACTGTTGATAAACGAAGAGATGGTTCGGCAATTGGGATGGGAAAATCCGATAGGGAAGGCCATCAACATGCCTGCCGTGGGACGTTCGTTCGAGGTCATCGGCGTCCTGGAGGATTTCCACTTCCGCTCGCTGCATGAGCCCATTTTCCCACTCATGCTGTTCATGGCGCCCGATGAGTGGTATTCACAGGTCGTGGTTCGCCTCGATCCAGTCGCCACACAAACCACGCTCGATCGACTGGCCGAAATCTACTCGGAATACGATGCCGTCAATCCGTTCACATTCTCTTTCATGGATGAGACGATGGATTCGTTGTACGCGGCGGACCAGCGGGCGCGGGATCTGATGATGCGATTCACCCTGCTTGCCATTGTCATTGCCTGCCTCGGACTGTTCGGGCTGTCGGCCTACACCGCCCAGCGTCGGCGCGCAGAGATCGGTGTCCGTAAGGTGGTGGGTGCCTCGGAAGCATCCGTCCTGTGGCTGCTGTCGCGGGAAACGGCTGTTCTGGTCGGGATCTCCATCATCATTGCCCTGCCGGCAGTATGGTACTTCGGAGTCGGTTGGCTGGAGTCGTTTGCCTATTCCTCCGGTATCCGCCCCGCGACATTGGCCGTCGGTGCGTTCACGGTGTTCGCGCTGGCGTTCCTGACCACGGGGGCTCAAGCATGGCGCGCGGCGAGGATGAACCCGGTTGCGGCCATCCGAACGGACTGAACGCGCGGTTTGGGGGCGTTCTTGCGTTTTCGGGCTGTGTCCGGGTTATTGAAGGACCCGGAATTCGAATCTGTCTGCCATGTCACGCTACTTGATCGTTCTGCTGCTGTTTGTCGGGTGCGCCAGTTTTGCACCCATTGATCTGAGACCAACGGAGCCGCCCGAACTGGGAGATCTGTATGGTTTCCAGACCACGAGCGTCCGCTACAGGGTGATGGCCATCGATCCGGACTATGTGGAAGCGCACTCCCGGTTGGCCTGCGTCAATACCGAAAACGACACGCGAGCCCGCTGCCGAGGCGGTGATCGGTGCCTGGCCATGCGCCGGGTGGACAGCAGTGCCGACCGGATGCAAGAAGCCGTGTGCATGCGCGAGGATTATGTGATGGAAGTCTACACAGTGGAGCACCGCGCCGACGGCAAATTCCGGACGCAGTAGGGCCTTGCGGCGCGTGAACCCTCTGCGTGCGGGGTGGGTGCCATTCTTGCGTTGGAACTGACTCGTACGGTTGTACAACTCGATTCCGAGCGTGAATCTGGACCCCCGGACTCCGTGAATCAAAAAAAGGGCCGGCGATCTGCGATCGACGGCCCTTTTGAGTATCTGATGGTCTGGATTCTTATTCCTTCGCGCCCGGCTTCTTCATTTCGCCGGGTACGAGGACATTGTCGATCACGCCGTAGTCCTTGGCTTCTTCTGCGCTCATCCAGAAGTCACGGTCGCCATCGGCGGTGACTTTCTCCTGCGACTGTCCGGTATGGTGCGCCAGAATGCCGTAGAGGGACTTCTTCATTTTGAGGATCTCCCGTGCCTGGATCTCAATGTCCGAGGCCTGACCCTGTGCACCGCCGAGCGGCTGGTGGATCATGATGCGGGAGTTGGGAAGGGAAGCGCGCTTGCCGCTGGTCCCGGCCGTGAGCAGAACGGCACCCATGGATGCGGCCAGACCCACGCAGATCGTGGAGCAGTCGCACGAGATGTATTGCATCGTGTCGTAGATGGCCAGCCCGCTGTCCACCGAGCCACCGGGGGAGTTGACGTAGATGTTGATGTCCCGCTCCGGATCCTCGGAAGTAAGGAACAACAGCTGTGCGACCATCAGGTTGGCGACGGCATCGTTGATGGGCGTACCCAGCATGATGATGCGGTCCTTCAGCAGGCGGCTGAAGATATCGTAGGCCCGCTCGCCGCGGCTGGACTGTTCGACAACCATCGGGACGAGCTGGCTGATCGGCGCCGTCTGGGACGGACCGCTGTAGATGCTGCTCGGAAGGGTTGTGCTGTTCAGGCTCTTCGAGAACTTGAGAAAATCTTCGACCATCGGGACGCTGGGTTGGACTGGATATAACGGAGATGTCGACCCACCCGGCGCAAAGACGGGTATCGAACGTGGGGTCGAACCAGTCCTGTTATCGACGGGTTCCGAGTGTGCTCAAGCCGAATGCCAAGAGGAAAGGCCGCGCGTTCAGGCGTCCTTCATTTCCTTCTCGTAGGCGTCCTTGTCCTTTTCGGTGACCTTCATCTGGCCCTCAAGCCATCCGAAGACCTTCGAAGACAGGATGCCCTGGTCCATCTGATCCATCAGCTGCGGCATGGACTGGTAGTAGGACTTCATCATGTCGCCCGTGAAGCCGCCCTGGGCAGCCATCTTGTCGAAGTGCTCGTCACGATCCTCGTCGGTCACTTCCAGGTTCTGCTCAGCCAGGATGGCGTCGCGGATGAACATCCAGCGGGCCTGGTTCTCGGCGTCGTTGCGACGACGCTCCCGGTACCCTTTCTCGTCGAAGCCTTCCGGCAACTCGTTGTTGTTCTGCGACTTGATGTCGTTGACGTAGGCGTCGAGGTACATCTCGATCACGGAGTTCGGTACATCGAATTCATGCAGGTCGATCAGTTTCTCGATGGCGTCCGACTGGAAGTACTCACGACTGCGCTGCTCCCAGCCCTGTACGAGCTGCTCGCGGATCTGAGTTTTCAGTTCGTCGGCCGTTTCAACCTGCTCGTTGGTCACTTTCTTGACCATGTCGTCGTCCAGCTCGGGAAGTTCGCGGATCTTGACTTCCTTGAGCGTCACCGCGTAGTAGCGATCGTCTTCGTCCTTCGGCCCGGGGAGTTTGACTTCTTTCGTGGCATCGATCTTCATGCCCGTCACCGCTTTGCGCAGTTCCGGCATCAGATTCTCGTCGGAAAGGAGGAAAGGGACATTCTCCTGCTTCTCACCTTCGATGGGATCGCCTTTCTTGCCGTCCAGGCGTTGCATGTCCACGACGACGTAGGAGTCCTTCTTGGCCGGGCCCTCGTCGGGCGTCAGGTCGGCGTGCTGGGCCAGGAGGTTTTCGATCTCCTTGTCCACGTCTTCGTCCGAGATCTCGTGGACCAGTTTGGAGATCTTGACCTTGGAGACATCCCCCAGCTCCACCGTGGGGCGGATGCCGAAGCTCACCACGGCCCGCAGATCCCCTTCGTACTCGTAGTCGAGTTCGGTGATGGTAGGCTGACCGAGCACGTCGTACTTGGTATCGCCTTCCAGGACCTCGGTCCGGAAGGCCGACTGCACGCGGTCTTCCGCAACACCATAGGCCAGCGCCTTGCCATACATCTTCTTGACCATGGTCGTCGGCACTTTCCCGGGACGGAATCCCTTCATCGTGGTGCGGACACGCTGACGGCGGATGGCCTCGTTGATCTCGTGGGCCAGGTCTCCAGCGGGGACGTTGAGTTCGAATTCGAGCTCGACGTCGTTGATGTTTCTGATCTCGGTCTGCATCGGCAAGCGGGCAAGTTGGTGGGTTCTCTTCCGGTCGGTCGCGTGAGCTGGGCGTCCGACTTTAATGCGCAGAAGAGTAGAGCCAATCATCAACGGGAGATGGATGACGCGGTTCGGCCACCGCCGCCTCAGAAAACCGCTTTCGGAGGGTTTTCACAAACGAGGCCGTCCCTCGCCTATCGCTCCTGTTGCCGGGTCCTGAGGACTGCTTCCTGTTCGGCCGTTGGCTCATCCGGAAGCTCGATCCGTTCAGTAGATGCGGCTTCCAGAGCAGGGGTTCTCGTCGCCGGGCCTTTGGCTTTCCGTTGCTCCATCCGTCGTCCGATGGCTTCCATCTGGGATTCCCGCGTCCGGGACCAGTTCCGGATGTGGGCAACCAGCAAGCCTCCTGCGCCAAACACGGCTGCAGCCAGAAAAGCCACGGTTCCGAGCATCTCCGGAGCCGTCGCTCCTTCTGCCAAGGCCGTGATCACCATGACAAACATGGCCATGGCCATGGCGATACTACCTGCGGCCATCTGTTGTGTAGCGCCGTGATGCGTCCGCATCCTGATGATGACATCGTCTCCTGCCGGCTCGACCAGGATGTGCAGGTTGCCGTTGGACCATTCCCGCAGGCCCGATGCATCGTGCACCGAACCCTTGGCCTTGAACGTGGTCCGGCAGTCAGATACCAGGGCTTGCCAGTCCTCCTCTGTGAATGGGCCCTCAATCCGGATGGCCTTGGCGGCGCTGATCTTCATTCCGAGAACGCGCTTCTCGAACGGTTCCTCCACCTCGCGATCCAGCGAACGCGCGGCTTCGGCCATCACTTCCGGGTCGATTCCGGTAGAGGAGGCCAGATCCCTCAGGTCATCCAGCGAAAAGCCCGTGTCTTCGGATGCTTTACGCTCTTTCTCGGCGGTTGCGTCGGCCGCCCGGCGGATGATTTCCCGGACTTCATCCTGGGAGTAGGTACGAGGCATGTGGAGTGGCGGGTTGGGTCAGAAGTCGAGTCCAACGCTGAGGTACGTGTGACGGTCCCCGAAGGTGCGACCATCGAACGGCCACGCCATGTCCACGCGGACAGGCAGTCCCAGAAACAGGGTGCGGATGCCGAAACCGGTGCCGGTCATGATGTCCTCTATGCTGCGACTGGCCGGAGCCATTCCTCCCGGCATGGCATTCTGTCCGGAGGTTGTTCGGCCGCCCCAGACGTTGCCGATATCGGCAAAGACCTGCCCCTGGATATTGTAGAAGGGGATGAAGGGGAGGGGACCTGGGAGTGCAGCGGCCAGCAGCGGGAAGCGGAATTCGAAATTGATCAGTCCGAAATGCGATCCGTTGGCGGCGTTGATGTCATATCCGCGCAGCGGCATCATGGGCGTGGCAAACACGAAGTCGGTGACTTCCTCGATCGGGAAGCCGTTCACGTCATCGAACTGCCGATTCAGCCAGTTCTGAACGCCCGAGGTGTAGAAGACCTGCTGCGTCCGGCCGAACGAATGTCCGGTGGAGAGCCGCAGTGCCCAGGTATACCGGCTTCGGCCAAAGGACTCGTACAGGCGGGCGTCGAACAGCACTGTACCGAATCGGATGTCGGCATCGTTGAAACTCAACGGCGCTCCGGAGAAGGAAACCGCCAGCCGACCGCCATCAATCGGCGACAAAAATCCCGGTGTGGTCACATCCCGCGTGAAGGTCAATCGCGGAATGAGGAGTGCACGCGATACAGGAGGCACCGTGACATCGGTGACGTCCGCCTGATTCACACCCACCACACCGATGTCGGCGTCCAGTCGATGGAATTTGTCGAACGGGTAGCTGGCGGCGACGCTCGCACCGAACTGGCGATACCGGAAGTACGTCGGATCCGTCTCGGTGAAGTCCGCCAGGAGCCGGGACACGTGGAAACCGGACACGGTCCAGTCCATGCGCCGGGGCAGATACTGGTAAGCCAGTGAATAGTCCGAATTGCGCAGGTCCAGCAGGAGGTTGGTGGCCAGGATGATCTGGTGATCGCCCAGCATGTCGGAGAAACGCATCTGGGTGACGCCCTGCACGCCGTAAATGGCATCGTAGCCGGCCGCTCCATACACGATGTCCGGCGAGAACCGCAGTTTGTAGTCCCGCGGGATGAAGTTGCCGTCCTCATCCACGAACGGACCGGATTCGGGCGACTCGAGCGCTTCGACAGGATCCAGCGTGCGCGGCGGCCGGTTGCTGGCCGTGAGTGTGGCGTAGTCGATGCTGAGTTGGGCCACGAACGAATCCACGGGCACATTCACCGGCTCGCGGTTTTCGATGGCCAGCAACGCGGCCGCCGCCTCATCCGGCAGATTGGCCATCAACGAGTCCAGGTCAGGAATAAGATCCGGCGTGGGCGCCTCGCGGGGTATCACCCGATCGCGACCACGCAAGTAGGCCACGCCATCCGAGGCGTCCCTCAGAAACGGATTGCCCTCCAACCGACTGCGCCCTGCTACGGTAACGGCCGGAGCCTCCCGGAATTCACTCTGGTCCACACGCTGCGCCCAGACATTCGGAATGAGCGGGTCGCGCGGCAGGTTGCGGTCGAAGGGAAGCCGCAAGGTGTAGATGGATGGGGTGCCCCGTCGCAGACTCACGATGGCGGCCAGGTCGTTGCCGGCGGCCACGGCCACTTCCATCACCCCCACATCGAGATCGGTCAAAGGCCGCACCCGCCCCGTCTCGAGATGCTTTTCGTACAGGTTCGGGATGCCGTTGCGATCGGAGATGAACACGATCCGGTCAGCATCCTCCCCGAAGCGCGCACTGTGGTCATCCCAGGTGTCGTTGTTGGTCAGTCGTCGTGCAAACACCGATCCGGGGCGAATCAGATACAGATCCTGCTGTTTGAACGAATGGTCCAGAAGGCGGGTCTCCGAGGCATTCTGTCCTCGCAACTCGGTTTCGCTTCCGCGGTCGGAGTGGAAAACGATCACATCGCCATCCGGACTCCAGGCCGGCTCGAAGTCGGACCAGACATCGTCCGTAAGATTGTCGGCCGATCCGTCTTCCAGCGAATACAACCAGATATCCGACTGCCGACCGTTGGAGGCGGACATGGCAATCTGTTGCCCGTCCGGACTCCAGGACACGGACAGGATCTGCTCCACGCCGGGGATCTCGATGCGCTCGGTCTGTTCGGTCGTCACATCAATCAATATCACGGCGTCTGATCGACCGGACCGGACCGCGGCCGCCAGGGTGTTGCCATCCGGACTCCAGGACAGGCCGGGTGTGAGCACCCGAAGGGACTCGAACTCCCTGGAGAGCTGCCCCTGGACGAGTCGTTTCAGGATGCGGCCATCGCCAGCATCCGCGATGTAGATGTCGAATAAACCACTGGTTGTGGTCACAAATGCGAGCTTGTCACCCAGTGGTGAGAGCGCGGGGCTGACGTTGTAGAAGCCCTGCTGGTCGGTAATGATGGGCTGTCCGATCTCCTCAAGGGACTCGCGAGCGGTGACCTCAGGAAAATGGATTTCCCGCAGCGAGCGTTTCCACTGGGCGCTCAGATCCTCGACCGTCAGCCCGATGGAGCGCTGGAACGCGTGACTGACCGAGCGGGCCGTCTGCAGGCGCCGGAGGATCTCGGCAATCTTCTCCTCGCCGTATTGCTCCGCCACAAAATCCCACACCGCCTGGCCGCCGCGGTAGGCAAAGTATCCCTGCAGGTTGTCGATGTCCGGGAGGTGGTCGTTGATGACCGCCTCGCGGATGTACATGTCGGACTGCGTGTCCCATCCAAGCGCCAGATACTCGGCCAGCCCTTCGTTGAACCAGTCCGGGATGCGCATGCGCGCGCCCAGTTGGATCAGGCTCTGGATGGATCCGCCGTAGTAGACTTCGTTGATGACGGCGTGGACCAGTTCGTGGTGAACCACGCGTCGAAAGTCCCGGTAGTCACCGGCAAACGGGATGGCGATACGATTCTTGTACAGCTCCGTCACCCCTCCGATGCCGTCCGAGAAGGTGGGCAGATTGACGGCGTTCGTAACCGCGAACTCGGCATGGTTCGGGTACACGATCATGGCAATCCGCTTCTCCGGCTCGAAGCGGAACAGGCGTGACATGGGCAGGAAGGCTTCCTCGGCGGCGCGAGCGGCGAAGTCCGCGAGCGCCGGATCCCCGTAGTAATACACCGTGAAGTGCCGGCTCTGGATGAAGGACCAGTCCTGCTCCTCGTAGTGCACCTTGTTTTTTCCGTAGCGGAAATACTGGGCATGCGATGGCACGGTCCAGACCAGGAGACCGGCAAAAAGGAGCGCTATGGCAAGAAAGCGGCGCATGCACCAAGTTACGCGCCGTGGGCCTCCCTGTGCCCGGTCACGCGTTTCTGCCCTTCCTGCGCCTTATCGCATCGGCTCCAGCACGATAGGCTCCAGGTGCACGGGCAGAATCAGCCGGGAATCCGGCGCCGTCACGCCCATGACTTGTGCAAATGGCAAGAGGTTGCGCTGGACGTTGGATTGCTGCGAGAACGTGTACGGCAACCGGAAATTGTCCCAGTGCGTCGGGATGACAACCGGTGGAAAGCCGGTTACTTCCAGAAGACGTTCATCGTACTTGTATAGCCCAAGGCGCGATCCGTTGATGCCGGCCAGGAGCACGTCAGGACGGATGCCCTCGAGCTCCCGCTCGACAAAGTTCATGGAGCCCATCGTCAGGACTTCATGCCCGGAGAACCGGGCCAGGAATTGCAGCGAACCGCCTTCTATAAACTGGTTGGGCGAAAGCGGAGCTGAAAGATCGGTGGTTCGATCATAGCGCCGAGTGTCGTGGTAGTGTTTTTCATTCAGCGCGGAGTGGATCCCCGGGACTACCCGCACAGAGAAGTCATCGAACTGGTAGTCCTCGCCGCCACCGACTGCGTAGAGCTGCTCCTCCGGGATGCCATAGGCCCGTAGGATCATCTTGGTGGTTTCCGTACCGATGACTTTTGCGCCTGTCTTCCGGGCGATGTAGGGCACATCGCCCAGATGATCGAAGTGGCTGTGATGCACCAGGATGAAGTCCACGGGTGCACCGATGCCATCCAGAATGCTGTCGATCAGATCCGTGTCTGATGGCACGACATCGCCACGCGCGTAATCCGGCCGATCATCGTCAGGATGCCCGCCACCTCCGTACTTTGCCCGGGTGATGTACGGGTCAACGAGGACGACGACATGGCCATCATCCATGATCCAGCCCGCCGCACCCAGATGCGTCATCTTTAGCGCATCGCCCGATTGAGCGTGCGCGGGCACAGTGGCCAGGGTCAACAGGAACAGGACTGCAAGACGGGACATGGGAAGATTCCGGATGGTGATGCTCTGGAGTATAGCATCCCGGCCCGACCTACGCGTACCGCATCCACTTGATGATCTCTTTCAGCGACGGCTTCTTGCCGTAGCTCAGGATGCCGACGCGATAAATCCGCGAGGATACCCAGACAGCGCCGATAAACGTTCCGATCAGAAGCGTCAGCGAGGCCGCCAATTGCCATAGCGGTACGTCGATCATGGCCACCCTCACCACCATCGGGATTGGGGAGGTGAACGGAATGAGTGACAGGGCCACCGACAGCCCGGAGTTGGGTGCCTCGATCACGGCCTGCAGGAAGACGATCGAGATGATTATCGGCATCATGACCGGCAGCATCAGGCTCTGCGCATCCTGCTGCTGCTCCACTGCCGAGCCGATGCCGGCAAACAGGGTGGAGAACAGGAGGTAGCCCAGCAGGAAGTAGATCACGAAGAACACGAACACTTCCGGCCCAAGGTCTGGCACCTGGAAGCCGACGGCATCCAGTATTTCCGTCTGCGTTGCGGTCTCGGGCAACTCAAGATTGGCAGGGTCCACAAACAGACTGATGATGGCGCCCGATCCCATAGTACCAGCCGCAATAAGTATGGCCCAGAAGCTCATCTGGACCAAGCCCATCGCCCCGATGCCAAGGACTTTCCCCATCAGGAGTTGGAAAGGCCGCACGGAGGACACGATGATTTCGACGACGCGGTTCATCTTCTCCTGGATGACGCCCTGCATCACGACGGATCCGTAGATCAGCATGGTGATGTAGATCAGGAAGCCCATGATGCCGCCTACGATGGCGTAGGCCGCGCTGCTACCCTGCTCTTCGCCTTCGTCAGAAAGCTTGACCGTTTCCAGGGACACCCCGGCGTTGATGATCTCGAACACCTCGGTTGAGACGTTCTGATCCTGCAGCCTGAGCGTCCGGACCGTTCCCCGGATGATGTTTCGCAGGTCGAGGTTGAACGAGCTGACACCGCCGCCCTCGGTTGAATAGTAGCGCGCGGCCCCGTCGCCATCGACCAGTCCGGCCGGAAGGACCAGGTACCCGCTGTAGTCTCCATCGAGAACCTGTTGGCGGAGCGTGGCCTCGTCGGCATTCGAAGCCACAAAGGTGATGTCGCCGTCGGGGTCGTTCAGCTGCGCCCCTATACGTCCGGTTTCGTCCAGCACGACGATGGTGCTTTCTCCGCCTTCGATGGCCGAGACGGAAACGAAGCCGATGACGGCGAAGAATGCTACGAGGACGATCGGACCCAGCAGGGTCGTGAACACGAACCAGCGCGTCTTGACGCGCTTCATGAACTCGTTCTTGGCTACGATGAATGTCTTGTTCATGCTGCACCTCCGGTGGGCTGGGCTGAAGACGACGGGGCGGCAAGGCCACCACCTGGCTGAGCTGCTTCGAGGGCCTGCTTGCCCTGCTGTTCGGTAACGGCGGTCACGAAGATCTCCCGCATCGGAGGTTCGACCAGTTCAAATCGGGTGATGTCGGACACGTGCTCCAGAGCAGCTTTCAATACCTGCTTCGATGGGGTGCCATTGAGCAAACGAATCTCGGCGTGGCGCGTGGAGCGCGCATTCACCCGCACGGCGCCGGAAGCCTCCAGGGGATCGAGGAAGGCATCCGAGCCTTCGAAATCGATCATCACCGTGTTCTTGCCGTAGCGCTTCTTGACCTCGTTCAGCGGCCCGTTGACCACGATCTCGCCCTTTGACACCAGGCAGATATCGTCGCACAGCTGCTCGACCTGCTCCATACGGTGGGAGGCAAATACGATGGTGCGTCCCGAGTCCTTGAGTTCCAGGATGACCGACTGCAGCAGGTCCGAGTTGATCGGATCCAGCCCGCCGAAGGGCTCATCCAGGATGAGCAGTTTGGGGTCGTGCAGGATCGTCGCAATGAACTGGATCTTCTGCTGCATCCCTTTGGACAGCTCGTTGGTCTCTTTCGAAACCCAGTCCAGCGCACCCATGCGGTCCAGCCAGTACTTGATGGCTTCGCGGGCTTCCTTCTTGGGCATGCCCTTGAGCTCCGCGAAGTACATCAGCTGCTCGCCGACCTTCATCTTCTTGTACAGTCCGCGTTCTTCGGGCAGATACCCCATGATTTCTTGACTCTTCGGCCCGACCCGTTCATTACCGAACAGGATTTGCCCGGAGTCGGGAATCGTGATGTAGGTGATCATGCGGATCGTGGTCGTTTTGCCGGCGCCGTTGGGGCCGAGCAGACCGAGGATCCGTCCGGGCTGTGCCTCGAACGAGACATTGTTCACGGCGAGCACCTTCTCGTATTGCTTGGTGACGCCCTGAACCTGTAGCGTATGCATGTTCGATGGTGGGTTGAGGGAGGAAGTCGAACGTAGGCTTGTTCGTACGGGCGAGGCGCATGTTCCGTTGCACCGACACGCACGAGACCCTACCATGAGGCATCATCATCTGACGCACTCCGCCATGACCCGCCTCCTGATACCCATCCTGGCCCTGCTGACCTTCGCTGGCTGTCAGCCGGAAACCACGCCCGATCGCCCTAACATCCTCTTCCTGTTTGCCGACGACCAGCGGCCGGACGCCATCGGCGCGTACGGCAACGACATCATCCAGACCCCCGTGCTGGATCGTCTGGTGGCCACGGGGTTCAATTTCCGTAATGCCCATGTCATGGGATCCGTCCATGGCGCCGTGTGCCAGCCGAGCCGGGCCATGCTCATGAGCGGGCGCAGCTTGTATCACGTGGGCACGCAGCTGGATTCGGTCATCACGTTCCCTGAGCAGCTTCAGGAAAACGGATATGTGACCTACGGCACCGGAAAATGGCACCAGAGCCGGGAATCGTTCGCCAAGAGCTTCACCAGGGGCCGCAACATCATGTTCGGCGGCATGAGTTCGCATGATGCGGTGCCGGTGCGCCAGATGCTGGAAGATGGCACGTTCTCCGAGGTGGACTCGGTGGCCTGGTCAACCGATCTGTATGTGGACACCACCATCGACTTCCTGCAAGAACATGTGGCATCGGGCACCACAGCACCGTTCCTGGCCTACGTCTCGTTCCAGACGCCCCACGACCCGCGGATGCCGCTGCCCCAGGATCTGGCGCTCTATGACGGAGTGCAGATTCCGCTCCCGCCCAATTTCATGCCGGTCCATCCTTTCCACAACGGTTGGATGACGGGGCGAGACGAGCAACTGGCCGAATGGCCGCGGCCGAGTGCCCATATTCGGGATCAGATCAAGGAATACTATGGTCTGATTTCGCACATGGACCGGCGCATCGGGGACCTCTTGGACGCGCTGGATGAACTCGGATTGTCGGACAATACCGTGGTCGTTTATGCCGCAGACAACGGCCTTGCCCTGGGAAGTCACGGACTGCTCGGCAAGCAGAGCCTGTATGACCACAGCAATCGCGTGCCGCTGATCATTTCCGGGCCCGGTATTCCGGAGGGATCATCCAACGACCCCGTCCTCCTCTACGACCTGTACCCCACGATTGCCAGCTGGACGGGCATGACACCACCCCCGGGCGTGGACGGATCCAACCTGCGCGGCATGTGGGAGCGGGGCGAATCGGGACCGCGGGAGGTGTTGTACACGGTCTACGAGGATATCCACCGGGCCATCCAGCGCGGACCCTGGAAACTGATTCACTACCCGCGTCTGGACCGGCAGCAGCTCTTCAACCTGGAGGAGGATCCGCACGAGATGGATGATCTGTCATCCGATCCGGATCACGCCGAAACGGTGGCTGCCCTGATGGCCCTCATGGAAATCGAGCACGCGGCCTTCGATGATCCGCATCCCCTGCACATCCATCCGGATTCCCTGGATTCGGATGTCTTCGATTACGAAAACGTCGAGCGCTGGGTGGACCGCTGGCAACCCCAGTGGATCATCGAAAAGTACTTCCGGGAGCTCGGTAATTCCTGACGGTGCCACTTCCGGCTGGCCAGCACCCCCGTCCAGATCAATAAAACCGGATATCGTCAACGGCAATCGTGTACGGGCCGAACCGGTTGGAGTAGATGGCGATGTGGGTCACATCCGACCCCGTCCATCGCTCCGGGCTGCCGAATCCTTCCTGCTGGAAATCATCGAACGGAATCCTGAACAGTGCCCAGTCCTGCGTGACCTCGACATAGGCATTGTAGAAGTCGAAGTCCGTCACGGCTTCGGTCCCCATCTGCACGATGTACGAGCCGGGCGTACCGCGCATGCGGAGTTCGAGGCCCTGGTAGGCCGTTACATTGGTCACTTCCGAGCGATTGGCTTCGAGCGCCTGCCCCATGCGGACCCGGGCTCCTGAGACCAGATCGCCGCCCGATCCGGTCGGGCGCATACCGCCAATGGTCAACTGATACCTGGAATCATTGAATCCGCCGGCCTCGACGAAAATGGTGGCATCGGCTTCAGCACCGCCCGAAACAGATTCCCAGGTGAAGCCGAGGTAGTTGTAGATGTCGCCGTCCTCGAAATCATCGACCCGGCCATCAATCATCGGGATGGATTCCTGGCGGGGACCACAGCCAGACAGGGCTGCGAAAAGGAGGGTCAGAATCGAAAGTGTTGAAAAGCGGCGCATGCTGGATCGTGGACCGGCCACGGATGTCTTGGATCTTCGGCTCAGAGGATGCTGAGCGTCGAGCGGGGGATGGGGATGAGGTATTCGGGCTTGAACATGTCCTCGTGCACACCGAACTGGCCGGTGCCGCGGAAGTCCACGGACACGAATCCCTCGATCAGACTCTTCACTTCGCCGATGCCATAATACCCCGGAGACGGCCCGTAGTAGACGAGCTGTCCTTCTTCGAACTCCTTGTGGTTTCGGGCGCGCCGATGAAAGGCCGGCACGGCCGGAAGGAGCTCCAGGCGATATGGAATCTGCAGGTTACGCATGATGATCGTGCGGCCCCCTTCAACGGGCGGTCCGCACACCGGTTCGCGCGCACAGATTACGAAAACAGGCGCGGTCGTGACGGCTCGTGGTGCCCGAGAACAGCCCTGAATCCTCCCAGCGGCTTGGTTGAAGGGCTCATCGTGCCTATTTTCAGACACCCGGATCGCATCGCTCCCGTCCCGGTCCGGACGCTCATCCCATCACTCAGCCCTATCTCCTGTGATCCACTACGAAACCAAGATTGTTGACCGTTCCGTTGGCCGCAATGCCGACCTGCTCGCTGAAGAAGTCGGAAAAATGCCGACGGCTGAGGAGCGCTATCCCTACATCCGGATCCTGATTTCGATCATCGAGCAGGCACATCCCGAGTGGAACCAGGCACCGAACAAGGACAAGCAGATCGCGCACCTCATTTTCCACATGAGTCACGGTGGCATCGATCGCGACGAAACATCCAACATCGTCCAGCTTCGCGACGAGGAGCGCGGCTACAACAAGAAGGGCCGCAACAACTGAGGGTGACTATTTCACCCGCCCGGGATTGGCGCGGGCAAAGGCATCCCAATTTTTGTAAGTGGCCGTTGAGCGTGTAGCACCGCGGTGGATGTGGCACAGGGCCACAGCCAAAGCATCCGAGGCGTCCAACGTGATACTCATGCCTTGACGCATCTGGAGCATGGTTTCCACCATGAATCGGACCTGTTCCTTCGAAGCATTACCATTGCCCGTCACCGCCTTCTTGATCTCCTTGGGCGTGTATTCCGTTACCGGAATCTGCCGATTCAGGGCGGCCAGCATGGCGGCGGCCTGCGCCCGTCCCAGCTTCAGCATGGACTGCGGGTTCTTGCCGTAGATGGGCATCTCCACGGCGCACAGATCGGGTTTGAACTCGTCAATGAGTTCGGTCACTGCTTCGTGGATGCTCTTGAGTCGAAGCACGTGTTCGGGGGCGATGCCCGTGTCCTTGTCGGGCTTGCCCACCCGGATTACCCCACTCTCCAGCAGCCGCTCCTCGCCCTCGCCCGTCTCGACAATGCCGAAACCGGTGATGTTCGAGCCCGGGTCAATTCCGAGAATGATCATGGGTGAGTCAGGAAACAGCGGCGATGGTCTCGTCGTCCATCTCCAGCGTGGAGTAGACGGCCTGCACATCCTGCAATTCTTCCAGCAGGTCGATCAGTTTCATCACGGATTTGGCTTCTTCCGGACCCAGGTGTGACGTGGTTGTCGCAATGCGCTGAAGGCCGGCTTCTTCGACCTTGATGCCCGCCTCGTCCAGCGCAGCCTGGACCGCGCCGAAAGCGTCCACCGGCGTGGTCACTTCAAAGTCGCCCTCCTCGTTGGTCACATCCTCGGCGCCCGCTTCAGCCACCAGCAGGAAAAGTTCTTCTTCGTCAATGCCTTCGCCGGGAATCTCGAAGATGCCCTTGCGCTCGAACTGGAACGCCACGGACCCGGACTGTCCCAGACCTGCGCCGTACTTGCCGAAGAGGTGACGCACATCGGCCACCGTCCGGTTGGTGTTGTCGGTCAGGGCCTCCACAAAGATGGCGATACCATGCGGGCCGTAGCCCTCGTAGCTGATCTCCTCGTAGTCCGCTCCCTGGATTTCGCCCGTACCACGCTTGATGGCCCGCGTGATGTTGTCCTTGGGCATGTTCTCGGCTTTCGCTTTCTCCACTGCCAAAGCCAGTCGGGCATTCATGCCGGGATCGCCGCCGCCCTCGCGCGCAGCGACCATGATGTCACGGGTGATGCGGGCCCAGCTCTTGGAGCGCCGGGCATCCGTCACGGCTTTCTGCCGCTTGATCTTCGACCATTTATTGTGGCCTGCCATGGGAGACGATGGAATGGATGATAAAAGAAGGTCAGTACTGCCTGCGGAGCCGGGAAGCCCGCCAGAAGGGAGCCCACAATATACGAGACGGTGGGAGCGTGGTTCGCGCAGAACCATATCAAAACTGAGGCTCCGGATGCTGACATTTTGTCGGGTTTTCTTGGGCGATGGGCGAACCTGTGCTCTGGAGGCGGGTTGTAGGCCCTCCAAACCCACCCAGACAGACAAAACGGCACAAGCCGGCCGTCCCCCAAGAAGTGCAGCCAACAACCGACATTCCGATCCTCGACGACCTGGACGCCCCCAAGCAGGTGGCGGTCACGGCCGATGGCAAGCGACAGGTGTATCTGGAGACCTACGGGTGCCAGATGAACGTGTCCGATTCCGAGATCGTCGCCTCGGTGCTGCGGGAGAACGGCTACGGCCTGACGCACGATGCGGACGAGGCGGACATCGTGCTCATCAACACGTGCGCCATCCGGGAGAACGCCGAGCAGAAAGTGCGTCGTCGGTTGGGCGAACTGCGCGCCCAGAAAACCAAGCACAACCCGGACCTGAAACTGGGCGTGCTGGGCTGCATGGCCGAGCGCCTGCGTGAGAAACTGCTGGACCAGGAAAAACTGGTCGACCTGGTCGTGGGGCCGGATGCCTACCGGGACCTGCCCAATCTCCTGAACGAAGCCGCCGACACCGGACAGGCTGCCGTCAACGTGCAGCTCTCGAAAGAGGAAACCTATCAGGACATCCAGCCGGTCCGATACGACACGAACGGCGTGTCGGCCTTCGTATCGATCATGCGCGGGTGCGACAACATGTGCTCCTTCTGTGTAGTGCCGTTCACGCGTGGACGCGAACGCAGCCGACCGGTGGCCAGCATCCTCGACGAGTGCAAGACGCTGGTGGAATCGGGCTACAAGGAAGTCACCGTCCTGGGTCAGAACGTGAATTCCTACAGGGATGGGCAGAACGGCTCGACGGTGGATTTTGCCGAGCTCCTGTACCGGATTTCACTCATCTCCCCCGAGCTGCGCATCCGCTACTCGACTTCGCATCCCAAGGACTGCTCCGATGCACTCCTGCACGTGCACGCCGAGCGGGACAACGTGTGCAACTACATCCACCTTCCCGTGCAGCATGGCAATACGGATATGCTGCAGCGCATGAAGCGCACGTACAGCCGGGAGCAGTACCTTGAGCTGGTGGAACGGGCCAAGAAGATCGTGCCTGGCATTTCGCTTTCCACGGACATCATTGCAGGGTTCTGCGACGAAACCGAGGAAGAGCATCGGGACACGCTGTCCCTGATGGAACTGGTCCGCTACGACCATGCCTACATGTTCATGTATTCGGAGCGGCCCGATACGTATGCCGCCCGCAAATACGTGGACAATGTGCCCGAAGACGTCAAGAAGCGCCGCCTGACCGAGATCATCAATCTGCAGGCCGGCATTTCCCTGGAAAGCAACCAGGCTGAGCTGGGCGCGGAGCATGTCGTGCTGGTGGAGGGTCCGAGCCGCCGCAGCGAAGAGCAGCTGTCCGGTCGCACGGACACCAACAAGATGGCCGTCTTTGACAAACGGGACTTCAAGAAAGGAGAGTACGTGCGCGTAAAGGTCACGGACTGCACGTCGGCCACGCTCATTGCCGAGCCGATCGGACGCGCGTAGGAGGGATTCGATGGACAGACAGGCGATGCAGGAACGGTTCGGGATTGTCGGCCAGTCGGCGGGCATCCGTCAGGCGCTCGACCGGGTACGCCAGGTGGCCGGGACGGAAATCACGGTGCTGGTCCAGGGAGAGAGCGGAGTAGGCAAGGAGCTGTTTGCCCAAGCCATCCACGAACTCTCCGCCCGTCGCCACAAGCCCATCCTGATCATGAACTGCGGGGCGATTCCCGAGGGACTGATCGAATCCGAATTGTTCGGGGCTGAGAAAGGTGCCTACACCGGTGCCGTGGAGCGGCGTAGCGGCTACTTCGAGGAGGCCGATGGCGGGACGATTTTTCTCGACGAGATCGGGGAGATGCCTTTGACCGCCCAGGTCCGCCTGCTGCGCGTCCTGGAAACGGGCGAGTTCAGTCGGGTGGGCTCCACGAATTCGCTCCGCAGCGATGTGCGCGTGATTGCCGCCACCAACAAGGATCTGGCGACGGAGGTCGAGGCCGGTCGGTTCCGCGAGGACCTGTACTATCGCCTCTCCACTGTCATCCTCCACGTGCCCCCGCTTCGGGACCGTCGCGAGGACATCCTGCCCATCTTCGAGCACTTCCAGTACCGGTTCGGACAGCGCTACAATTCGTCGCCACCGCAGCTGGATGTGAGCGCCAAGGAATTGTTGCTGCGCTACCGCTGGCCCGGCAACATCCGTGAACTGCGAAACGTGGCCGAGCAGACGGTGGTCCTCATGCGCGGAGAATCCGTTTCGGCGGAAGACCTTCGGCCGTATCTGCGCGGTGTCAGTTCGCCGGGTGGGGGTCTGGGACTCGTGCCTCTGGGATCGGGCGGCTCGTCCGCGCAGGACGATGGATCGGGCGCCCGTGAACGAGAACTCATCTATCGTGCGTTGCTCGAACTGCGCGGCGATGTCAAGGAACTGAAGGACCAGATGGCCACCCTCGTGGGTGCCGCCCGTGGCGCGCCCATGCAGGATCCCGGTCGGCTCCTGGTCATGCGGGACGAGGAGTCCCGGCAGGAGGGATTCACACGCGCTCCGGATCCGTTCATCGAGGATGCACCGTACGAATTCGATGCGGAGCCAGATGATGTCAGCTCCCTGATCGAGGATGACGAACCGGAAGCAGCCAGCGAGCTGCCTACGCTGGAAGATGCCGAACGTCACCTGATCCTGACGGCTTTGGAGCGCTTCGACAACAACCGTCGCCAGACGGCCGAGGCCTTGGGTATCAGCGAACGGACGCTGTACCGGAAACTCAAGGACATCGAGGAGGCAGGCGATGCGGACTGATCGGAAGACATCATGCCGGTCTGACGCGTCGTCGATCTGCCTGCCCGTCATGGTAGCGCGGATCCGGGCGGCACTGTTCGTTTTGCTCCTGGCAGCAGGCGTCGGAGGGTGTGCCTATTACAGTTTCACGGGAGCCACCATCCCCGAGCATCTGTCCACGGTGGCCATTCCGCTCGTCGAGGACAACACGGTCTCCACGGTCACCGGTCTGGATGACGAAATGACCCGCTTGCTGGTGGACCGATTCGTGCGGCAGACGCGCCTGAATCTGGAGACGAACGAAAGCGGCGCCGACGCGCTGCTGCAGGTTGTCATCACCCGGTATGTGAATCAGCCCACGTCGGTATCGGGTCAGGAGCAGGCCACGCGCAACAGGGTGACCATCACGGCCCAGGTCACGTACGAGGATCAGGTCAATGATGTCGAATTGGTTGGTCGGACGTTTTCTGCGTTCGAGGAATACGATCCGCTCGACCCCGCGCAGGAGGAAACAGCAGCCTTTGCTGCCCTCGAGAAAATTGCCGACGACGTGTTCACCGCGGCCACATCCAACTGGTAACGTATCTTGCGGCAGACCGGCAGCCGTCCCATGGCTCCGTCCTGCGCATCCAACCCACCGTTCATCCACCCGCCGACATGCCGCTGCCGGATATTCGACAAGCCGCAACGATGATCGAGGAGGGCCGCATCGAGCCGGCCCGGACGGTGCTGCAAAACATCCTGCACAAGGTCCCATCGCATCTGTCCGCCCGCGTGCTGTTGGCCCGTATCCTGGAATCCGAGGGCGATCTGAACGGCGCACTGACCATGTGGAAACAGGCGGCCTTCCACGGCCCCGATGTGCGCATCATCGAGGAAGGATTGCGGGAGGCCTTGCTGAAGAAGCGTTTCGGCAACCCCGTTCCGATTGAACCGCTGCCCGCCGACCACCCCGTACCTGAACGAACTCCGGCTCCGGCGCAGGCCCCACCTGAGGGTGGTTCGCAGGCGGCGCCACCTGAATTCCAGGACCTGGATCGCCTGATCAATGAGCTGGAAACGGCCTCCATCGTTCCGGATCCGGATGTCCCCATGCTGCCTGCCGACGAATTGGAATCCGACATCGAGGATGTCGTGTCCGAAACGCTGGCTCGCATCTATGCGAATCAGAGTTATTTCGAAGAGGCGGCCATCGTGTACGAGAAACTGGCCTCGCAGCACCCCCATCGCAAGGATGAATTCCTGCAGCGATCGGCCGAAATGAAGGAAAAGGCCGGCTGACCGGCCGTCGGGCCCGACAATCTCCCATGCCGGAATTCCCTTTTTCCCAAACCAAGGCATCCGAGGACGCCACGTCACGCACCGTCGTGGGCTGTATGTCGGGGACGAGTCTGGACGGCATCGATGTTGCCATCACCCGAATCAGTGGAACGGGCCGATCCCTGGAGGTCGAGGTGCTGCATGCGGAAAGCCGACCCTGGCCCGACTCCATGCGGAGTCAACTTCTGCGGGTGGCCGATCCCAGCGGAGAGGGATCCCATGTCAGTGCCGGCTTGATGAGCGCCCTTGATGCGTCGCTTGCTCAGGTATATGCCGACGTCATCCGTTCGGTGGTACACGAGTCCGGACGCGCGATGGGAGACATCGATGCGGTTGGCAATCACGGGCAGACCGTCTTCCACGACCCGCAAGCTGGCCACACACTGCAACTGGGCAATCCTTCCCGATTGGCCAACCTTTTGGGCGTCACCGTCGTCGGCGATTTCCGTCAGGCGGACATGGCGCTGGGCGGGGAAGGAGCACCTCTGGTGCCGTACATGGATTGGGCGCTCTTTACCGACGATATCGAGCACCGGCTTCTGCTGAACCTGGGCGGCATCGCCAACATCACGAGCCTGCCGCCGGATGCCGGTCGGGAGGATGTACGGGCCTTCGATACGGGCCCGGCCAACATGATCCTGGATCAGATGGCGTCCCGTCTGCTGGGCGTGCCCTTCGACAAAGGGGGCGCCGTTTCGGCGTCGGGCACGCCGGATGAAGCCGTTCTCGAGACCCTTCTGAAGGAAGACTATTTCCTGCGCCAGCCGCCCAAATCGACAGGGCGGGAGCTGTACGGACAAGCCTATGTGGATCGATTGATGGGGATGACCGGGCACCTTGACGCGGCCGATCGCATGGCCACGGCCGCTGCGTTGACTTCAAGGTCAGTTGTTCAGGCCGTCCATGAATTCATTTCCGGCTCTCCGGATGTGCTCTGGGTTTCCGGCGGGGGTGTCCACAACAAGGCGGTGATGGACGGCTTGGCTGCCGGATCGCGGGGCGTGGAAGTGGCCTCGTTGGAGACGACCGGTTTCGATCCGGATGCGAAGGAGGCGGTCTGTTTCGCGCTGTTGGCGCACGAGGCCCTGAACGGGGTAGCCACGGGAATGCCCTCCGTAACGGGTGCGCGCGGCCGTGCATTTTCCGGAAAGATCTGTCCGGCCGGGACAACACCAGGCACCTGAGCGTTTCTATCGTTTCCAGCACCCCACTCGAATTCCACTTGGTTCCGTCATGAATCAGTCTTTCACCCCCATCTCGTCCCTGGGCGAATTCGGTCTGATCGACCGGATGCAATCCCGGCTGGTGGACATTCCGCGTTCGGAAAACCTGATTGTCGGAATCGGCGACGATGCCGCGGTGTACCGTGCGGGCGAAACGACGCTGCATGTCGTGACGACGGATGTCCTGATCGAAGGCGTGCACTTCGACCGCACGTTCATTCCGACCTCCTACCTGGGCTGGAAAGCCATTGCGGTCAATGTCAGCGATGTGGTGGCCATGAATGCCAAGCCGCTGTACGCCACGGTGTCTGCCGGATTCCCGCGCAACTTCTCGGTCGAGATGATGGACGGGCTTTACGACGGCATGGCGGAGGCGTGCAAGGCCTATGGAATGGAATTGGTCGGCGGGGACACGTCCACGGCGCATGCCCTGTATCTCTCGATCACGGTCATCGGAGAGGTTGACGAGAAGGATGTCGTCTTTCGCCGGGGGGCCAACGTCGGCGACTATCTGTGCCTGAGCGGCGACGTGGGTGGAGCATATGCCGGCCTCAAGGTGCTGCTCGATCAGCGCGAGCAACTCGAAAACATGGGCGAATCGTACGAGCCGGACCTGGAGGCCTTTCAGTACGTCATACAGCGCCAGCTGCGTCCGAAGGCCCGCCTCGATGTCATCGAGGGGCTCAAGAAAGCAGGCGTCCGTCCGACGTCCATGATCGACATCTCCGACGGCCTGGCCTCTGAAGTGCACCACATCGGAATGCGTTCGGGCGTGGGAGCCACAGTACGTGTTCCGGCCGTACCGTTCGATCCCGAGACACGTGCGGTGGCTGATCAATTCATGGACGACATCGATGCCTACGCCCTGTTCGGAGGCGAGGATTACGAGCTGCTGTTCACGGTGGTACCGGAAGACGTGCAGAAAATCGACGACATGCAGGGCGTGTCGGTCATCGGGACCATCGAAGAGGCTTCAAAAGGGGTCCGGGCCTATTCGCCGGACACGGGGTTGATGCCCTTGCACCCAGCTGGATATCAGCACTTCGACGGTCCGCCGCAGACGGATTACGAAGAGCTGGATGGCGACGAAGGGCCATCGTTTGACGACACAGAATTTTCGGGTGATGGTGCCTGATCGTCCACTTCATCCCCCCGAATCCATGTCCCCGAAAGAAGTCGTTCAGGCCTGGGTCGAGGCCTTCAATGCGGACGATGTCGAAGCCATCACGGCCATGTACCATCCGGAAGCCGTCAATCATCAGGTGGCAGAGTCACCGGTGGAGGGGCGGGAGAACATCCGGGACATGTTCGAGCGGGAGTTCGGGCAGGCCGAGATGACCTGCATCGTCGAGCAGATTCTTGAGGATGGGGAGTGGGCCATCCTGGAGTGGAAAGATCCCAAGGGGTTGCGCGGCTGCGGGTTCTTCCGGATTCTTCAGGACCGGATCGTATTCCAGCGAGGCTATTGGGACAAGCTGTCCTTCCTGCGCATGCATGACCTGCCGATTCCCCGCAGCTGACGGATCCGGGCTTCACCCACCCGCCCCTTCTGAACATGAAAGTCTGTATCGTCGGTGCGTCCGGCAAACTTGGTCATTACATGATCCAGCACTGTCTGGATCGCGGTTACGAAATCGTGGGTGTCTGCCGCCCGAAGAGCGTACCCAAGTTGGACGCCTTCAAGGATCGGATGACCATCGTGCCCGGCATGACCAATGACAGGGAGGTCATCAAGCGCGCCGTTCGGGGATGCGATGGCGTGCTCACCGTGCTTGCTCCCTGGGGCGTTCAGCAATATGCATCCGGCACGGCGCAGGCTGTCATGGACTTCGCCGAGTTGCACGCTCGCCTGATTTTTTCCTGTGGCTGGCATATTACCCGCGATGGCAAGGACGTGTATTCCTGGAAGATCCGATTCATCGAAGGTGTTCTGGGTCCCATCTTCCGGTTTTTCCGGCTGGTGGAGCTGGACGATCAAATCGAGGCTGCGCGGCGCATCTTTGCCTCAGACACGAAGTGGACCGTGGTCCGGGGAAGCGACCTTGAAGAAGGAGAATCGGAAGGCCTCCCGGTGTGGAGCCGACATGTCGGAGATCGGGTTCTGGAAAGCAATCTGACCCGTCGCATCGACTTCGCCCTGTTCATGGTCCATGCCCTGACCGACGACGACTTGATCCAGGAGTTGCCGGCCATCGTCGGGTGCCAATCCGAATCTGCCAAGGCCTTTTCTCACGAAGCGGGGCTGGCGTCATGAGTACGCTGCAACCTGCTCGGCGACTGGCATCCCTGGATGCACTCCGTGGCCTGACCATTGCGGCCATGCTGCTGGTCAACAACCCCGGCTCGTGGTCCCACATCTACTGGCCGCTTGAGCATGCGGCATGGAACGGCTGGACGTTCACTGATCTGGTCTTCCCGTTTTTTCTCTTCATGGTCGGCGTGGCCATGATGTTCTCCTTCCCCAAACGATTGGCTCGGGGTGATTCACGCCGCAAGTTGATGGGTCATGTTGTGCAGCGATCCGCCGCGCTCATGCTGCTCGGCTGGTGGGGCTCGTCCTGGTCGCGCGTGCTCTGGACCGGTCAGGACAATGATGTCTGGTCCATCGTACTCCGGATCGGCTTTGTGGCGGGTGCGGTTGGCGCCGTGGTGCTGCTGGCCGGTGCGGAGCGGAAAGGGCTCTGGCTGTCCGTCCTGGGCACGGGACTGCTTCTCTTCGTGGTCGGCGCCTTCGGATCCGGCTGGGACGACTCATTGTTGTCACGGTTGGCGGGCCTGCGCATACCGGGCGTCCTGGTGCGCATCGCCTGGTGTTATCTGTTGGCCTCGGCACTGTGGTTCTGGATGCCCACCTGGAAGGCGATGGTGGGGTGGACCGTGGGATTGCTGGGATTCTATTTCCTTTTCATGCTGTTCGTCCCGATTCCGGGTTTCGGGATGCCGGACCTGTCCCGCGGATTCCCGACGGCGGAGACGCCCGTGGACGAACTCTTTTCCAACTGGGCCTTCTGGATCGACTACCACGTTTTCGGCGAGCACACGTGGTCCTTCCGTCAACTCCGGGACGCGAGCGGTGCGTTGATATGGTCGTTCGACCCCGAAGGATTGATCTCCACCATTCCCGCTACGGCAACCGTTCTGCTGGGCATTCTGACCGGGAAGTGGCTCACCCGCGAGGACACGGACGACGCCCGTAAGCTGAACGGCCTCTTTGTGGCGGCCGGGTGGCTCATGTTGCTGGGTCTGGTCGTCAGCATCTGGATGCCCATCAACAAGCGCATCTGGACGAGTTCGTACACCATATTCACGGCAGGCATGGCGCTGGCCACCCTCGGCATATTGTATCACGCCATCGACATGAAAGGCTGGACGAAAGGTGTCGATTGGATGGTGGCCTATGGCAAGAATGCCATTTTCGCCTTCGTGGCCTCCGGGATGATGGCCACGTCGCTGGCTTTGATCGATGTCGGCGAAGGGTCGCTGAAAGGCTGGCTTTACGGCATCATGCCGGGATCTCCGAAAATGGCTTCGTTCCTTTTCGGTATTTCCTTCGTGACCGTGTGGGCCCTGATTGCCGTCGGTCTGGATCGTCGCAAGCTCTATTTCAAAGTGTAACTCCCCATCGCCATGACCCTGAATCAGGACTATTCCACGACCGAGCTGAAGAAGATGGCTCGCCTTGCCGGCGGGCTCTACCTGCTCATTTTCGTCGGGGCGGGTTTTGCCCAAGCGGGTGTGCGCGAGGCACTTGTTGTTGCAGGCGATGCGGCGGCCACGGCGGCCGCCATCCAGGGCTCGGAAGGGCTGTTCCGCTTGGGCATTGCGGCCGACGCCGTGGCCTTCATGGCCGATGCTGTGGTGGCTGTGCTCCTGTTCTTTCTGCTGCGCCCGGCCGGTCCGGTACTGGCCGCCGTGGCCGCCGCTTTTCGGCTTATTGCCCATCCGGCCATGGCATCCATCAACCTGTCCAACCAGTGGTCCGTGCTCAGCGTTCTGGAGAATGGCGGATCAGCCGAACAGGTGTACCTGCTCATGCAAACGCATAATTTTGGTTACCTGTTGGCCGGATTCTTCTTCGGAGCCAGTTTGCTCATGCTGGCCGTCCTCCTTTGGCGCTCGGACCGGTTTCCACAGTGGCTTGGCGCCCTGGTCGGGATTGCAGGTGCAGGATACCTGATCGAGAGCTTCGGGATGGTCCTCGCCCCTGGACAGGAGGCCCTCTACACCATGATTGTGACCGTCACAGCCGTTGTGGGCGAGTTTGCCCTGACCGGCTGGCTGCTCGTCAAGGGCGTACGGGACAACTGAAAACGAACGAACCGATACCATGTCTGAATCCGAGAACACATCGCCCGACAACAGTTCACTGGGCATCGGCATTGCCATAGGACTGGGGACGGGTACCGCGCTCGGCGTGGCGTTGGACAACATCGCACTGGGTACCTCCTTTGGGCTGGCCATCGGCATCGCTATCGCCTTCAGCCTGCAAAAGCGCCAGAAGGACCAGTAGTCCGTTGCATCCCTTCATGTAGTCATTGAATGAAAGGCGCGGTAGATTCTTCTTCGTACGTCATCAACTCCTCCTGTGCCATGCTCCGCCTTTTCACCCTGATCTTCTTGTTCTCCTTCGCTTCCCTTTCTGTCGTCGCACAGGATCGCATGAAGCCTGAAGACACGGAGGTCTGGGAGCCCGTTCCACCCGTCGTCACGCCCGGAGACTATGTGGGTCCCCTTGCCCCGCCTTCGGATGCCATCATCCTGTTCGACGGCACGGATCTGGACGAATGGGCCAGCACCCGCACCCGGGGCGAAGCGGGCTGGAGTGTCCACGACGGCGTGATGTCGGTTGTTCAATCGGCCGGTGGCATCCACACCCGTCGCATGTTCAAGGACTATCAGCTGCATCTCGAATGGCGCGTCCCGGAAGGTGTGCAGGGCTCCGGACAAAGTCGCGGCAACAGCGGTCTGTTCATGGCGTGGGATCTGTCGCGTGGCCAGGGCTACGAATTGCAGATCCTGGATTCCTACCAGAACGACACCTACGTCAATGGCATGGCAGGAGCCACGTACAAACAGTCCATTCCGCTCGTCAACCCGATGCGACCACCGGGAGACTGGCAGACCTATGATGTCATCTGGCGAGCACCACGGTTTTCGGAAGGAGGGGAGTTTTTGGAGCCGGCGCGGGTGACCGCGTTCTTCAACGGCATCCTGATCCAGGACAACATCGAGATGGAAGGCGAGACCTATTACATCGGCGAGCCGGAGTACCATCCGTTCGACGAGGCGCCCATCCACTTGCAGGCCCACGGTGATCCCGGGCCGACGCTGTCTTTCCGCAATATCTGGATCCGCCCGCTCGACTGACCCCGTTCAACTCCATGTGGGACAATCGATACAGCGAGGAAGGGTATGCCTACGGCAAGGGTCCCAATGACTTCATCCGGGATCATTTCGATGCGTTCACACCCGGTGGTCGCATTCTGTGCCTCGCCTCCGGAGAGGGACGAAACGCGGTGTTTTTGGCCACGAAGGGATACCGGGTCACCGCTGTGGATCTGTCCCGTGTTGGTCTGGAAAAGACCCGCGTATTGGCTCGGGAGCATGATGTGGAAGTGGAGACCATCCACGCGGACCTGGCTTCCTTCGATCCGGGCGAGGGCGAATGGGACGGAGTCACCTCAGTGTTTGCACATTTTCCTCCACCGATTCGCGGCCCGCTGCATGCACGCGTCGTTCGTGGTTTGAAACCCGGAGGGGTGCTGCTGCTCGAAGCATACACCCCGCGGCATGCCGAGCTTCCGGGCAGGGGTGGCCCGCCACCACACGCAGCGGCCTCGTTCATGAGCGCGGACGAATTGGAGAAAGAACTGGCGGGTCTGGAGTTCGAACTGCTGCACGAGACCGAGCGCCACATCCAGGAAGGAAAGTATCACGAGGGACTCAGCGGTGTGGTTCAGGTGGTCGGACGAAAGCCTGCGTGACCTCGGGTCCGGTTGAATAGCGGATGAACGACGTAACGTGGAGTCGTCGTCCACCGTCAAACGGGGGAAATTGAACCCTGTATCCATGGACACGGAAGCCATCATTCTGGTCACCGGCGGCAACCGCGGCATCGGCAAGGAAGTCTGCCGACAGCTGGCTGCCAAAGGACAGGCCGTTATCCTTGCTGCGCGGGACCCCAACAAGGGAGAGGCGGCTGCGCGGGACCTTCAGGATTTGCCCGGCCTCGTCACTGCCATTCAACTGGATGTGACTGACCCTGCTTCCGTAGAAAGGGCCAGGTCGGAGGTTGAACACCGCTTCGGTCACATCGATGTCCTGGTGAACAATGCCGGCATCGACTACGACACGGATCAGGATGTCTTGACGGCCGATCTCGACAGGGTCCGACGTATCCTGGATACCAATGTGCTGGGCATGTGGGTGGTGACGCAGGCCTTCGTTCCGCTGCTCCGGAAAAGCGATCATCCCCGCATCGTGAACGTCAGCAGCGAAGCCGGCTCCATCAGCCACATCGAGTCCTGGGCACCCGGATATTCGACATCGAAGGCCGCAGTCAACGCCTTCACGGCCATATTGGCCCGCGAGTTGAAACGGGACGGTTTCCTGGTCAACGCAGTGTGCCCGGGATGGATTGCCACCGACATGGGGGGCCCCGGCGGAGGACCGTTGCCGGAAGGCGGGCGCTCCGTCCTCTGGGCCATTGAATTGCCGGATGATGGTCCCACGGGTGGCTTTTTCCAGAATGGCAGGCCGCTGCCCTGGTAGGAAGGCAGTGAGAATCACAACCAATGGTGAACAACGACATGTCGACATCCCATCGGGAAGGTGCCGAGTACGCCAACGCCGTGGAACAGGCACGAGCCCAACTGGAGAGCATTGAAGAGGCCGCCTCGTGGCCCCTTTCAGAGCGCCTTACGGCCTTCTTTTTCATGGTGCTCGATGCCGTGGAAGAGCAGGCAGTAGCCGTGGAGCCGGACGCGCCCGCGGTCACCTTCCGTCGCGACGCATCGGGATGGTTCTCACCGTTTCAGGAAGCACTTCGATCAACGCTCCCGGTCATTGGAGCCTCGTCCGACGTGCACGGCGTGAACCGTTGGCTGGCAGAATGGGCACCCAATCGGGCGGCGGTGGCCGAGGTCATGGTGCAGTTGGTGCAGACATCGCTGGAAGACGACTCGGAAGAGCGGCAGCGCAGCGCGGCCCTCGCCGATCGGGTGTTGACCGTTCTGGCCAGCGCGTGGTCGACGCCTATCCCGGCACAGGTCCTGGACGTGCTTCGCTACAGCATTGAAGCCGGGTATCTCCCCATCGACAAGTGGCCGTTCATCCGGGACTGGTTCGGTGGCGACGAGACAGGTGACGACGACGCGGACACCGGGGAGGGAGCGGAAGATGGCGATTGAGGACGAAAAGCCCGGCCAGGATGCTCCGCCGGGAGGCGCCCGTGAACGGGGCCTGTCGGCAGCCAAGGCGGGCGTCAAGTTTGGCAAGAATTACGCCCGGTATCTGAGTCGTCGTGCTGTTGGCGCGCCGCGGGACGCGGCGCGCCAGGAAATGCATTCCCGCAACGCGGAGGATCTGTTCACCGAGCTTTCCAAGCTGCGGGGAACGGCGCTCAAGATGGCGCAGGGCCTGAGCATGGAGCCCGGTTTTCTGCCTGAGCAGTTTTCTGACATCCTGGCCCGCGCCCAATACGACGTCCCGGCCATGGGGCCGGCGCTGGTGCATCGCCTGGTCACCCAGGCTCTTGGTGCTCCGCCTGAGGAGGTGTTTGCTGAATTTTCCACCACAGCCAGCGCGGCCGCGTCCCTTGGCCAGGTACATCCCGCCCGACTCAAGGACGGCACCCGGGTGGTGGTCAAGGTGCAGTACCCCAACGTCCGGGAGAGCGTGGATTCAGATCTCCGCCTCGTGCGTGGGTTGGCCGGTCGGTTCGTCGACAAGGAGGTCATTGATCCCTATCTGGCGGAAGTGCGCGAGCGCATGATGGAGGAGACGGATTATCGCATCGAAGGGGCCAGCATCGAGGAATTCGCCCGCGTGTTCGAGGGTAGCCGGGTGGTCACACCGAGGTGGGTTGAATCGCTGACCACTGAGCGGGTCCTTACCATGACCCACGTTGAGGGCCAGCACCTCAAGGAGTGGCTGGCAGGCGGACCCACCCAGGAACAGCGCAACGCCTACGGGCAGCTCCTGTGGGACGTCATCCACGAACAGGTCGTGGGAGACTCGCTCAGGGTCCATGCCGATGCCCACCCGGGCAACTTCCTTTTCCGGGAAGACGGACGCCTCGGATTGCTGGATTTCGGGTGCATCAAGACGTTTCCCCTCGATTTCAGGGATGGTCTGGTGGATCTCTACAATGCGCGCATGGCAGGGGACTCGGAAGCGCTCCTGGCCTCCTATGCTGCGCTGGAGATGCTGCCGCAGGACATGGACGAGGAGGGCCGCACGTATCTGCTCGGCATTCTGGACACCCTGGGCGGCATCATCGAGTCGCTCTATCGCAGGGACGAATATGATTTCGGGGAGGGACGGCTGTTGGAACAGTTCCAGTCCATCATTCCCCAACTGACCGGGCGCGAGGCCTTCAAGCATCGCAGGCCGGTCGGGTCGCACCACTTCGTGTTCGTAAACCGCCTGCTGGCCGGCATGCTGAGCATCCTCACGCAGCTGGATGCACGCATCGATACCCGCTACGCCAAGAATCTGCTCAGCAGCGTGTCTTGGCCGGCTTGAACCCGGATGGCTGACGGGTGTACACACGCAGCGTACACCACCCCGTTTGCCCCGCCCCATGAGTGAGGATCCTCGCACCTCAGACAATCCCGGTAAGTTGACCGAACTCATCCGGCTCTTTGCCAAGCTGGGCCTGATTGCATTCGGCGGGCCGGCGGCGCATATCGCCATGCTTGAAGACGAGGTGGTCACGCGCCGAAAGTGGCTGTCACACCAGCATTTCCTGGATCTGGTGGGAGCCACAAACCTGATTCCCGGACCGAACTCTACCGAGATGATGATGCACATCGGGTACGAGCGCGCCGGTTGGAAGGGTGTGTTTGCTGCCGGAGGGGCCTTCATCCTGCCTGCGGCCCTGCTGACCGGTCTGGCGGCCTGGTGCTATGTCCGGTTCGGCTCGCTTCCGGCCGTCGAGCCGTTGCTGCTCGGCATCAAGCCGGCCGTGCTCGTCATCATCCTCTCGGCTCTCTGGAAACTGGGACGCAAGGCGATGAAGGGCTGGCGCCTGGGCGTGCTGGCTGTGGTGGTGGCCTCGGGCGTCCTGGCCGGCTACGGCGAGATCGTGTGTCTCCTGGCCGGAGGCGTTCTGGGAATGCTGTGGCTTCGGGCGCAGGGTCATTCGTCCTCATCGGCTGACCGATGGCTTCCACTGCTCTTTCTTGACGGGCGTGGTGCGATGGCCGTGTCCACAGCAACGGCAGCCGGCGCAACGGTTTCCCTCTGGAAGCTGGGTTGGTTTTTCCTGAAGGTCGGTTCCATACTGTACGGCAGTGGATACGTCCTCATCGCCTTTCTGGAAGGCGGGCTGGTTCAGGATCTGGGATGGATTACCCAGGCGCAGCTGCTGGACGCGGTGGCCATCGGCCAGTTCACGCCGGGCCCGGTCCTTTCGACGGCAACCTTCATCGGTTTCCTTGTCGAGGGCGTTCCCGGAGCCATTGTAGCAACCATCGGCATCTTCCTGCCGGCATTCCTCTTCGTCGGCTTGCTCAACCCGATCATACCTCGCCTGCGTACCTCGGTCTGGCTTTCCAGCTTCCTGGACGCCATCAATGCGTCGGCGCTGGCGCTGATGGCTGCGGTGACAATCGACATCGGTCGTCAGGTGCTCATTTCTCCAGAGTCCATCATCATTTCGCTGCTGGCAGCTGTAGCCGTATTCCGATTCCGGCTCGGATCGGTGTGGATCGTGGCCGGGGGAGCGGTGCTGGGGTACATCCTGTCGATTCTGATCTAATTGAGTGTAACCCGAAAGGCAACTGCGGCTCTCAAGGAACCCTGAAACAAGCGAACCGGCACACTCCCCGCCATGACCAAAGGACAAGCAGAAGCAGCCATAACTGAATCCCTGACGAGTTTCAAAAGGGAATTCCTTGGCCGTGGCCCGAAAAAAGCCCGGACCTACATCATGGGAGACATGATCCTGGTGCGGCTGCAGGGCGTGTTGAGCCGCGCGGAGACGCAACTCAGCAGGGATCCGGAAGGTGTGATCCTGCTCAAGAAAATGCGGACCAAACTGATCGAGGGGTCGGGAGACAAGATCAAGCAGATCATCTTTGACTGCGTTGGCATGCCGGTAGCCACGATGCACACGGATGTCAGTTCGCGGACGGGTGACAGCATCTTCGTCTTCACCATGGAAGGCAATCTGGAGCAGAAATTCGACGGGTAGGTCGCGACCTGCAAAATCGATCCCGGATCGAATTTCGTTTCTTGGCTATTTCAACATTTAGGAGGAAACGAATCGCCGTTTTTGCGCATCCAATAGGCACATTCGGGTCACGCCTCCCGACAGGGAGAGCGGGCAGGAATACTTCACGGAAATAACGGGCGTACCAGCCAACTGCAGGTTCACCGACCTTTCGGGTCATCAGTGAGCGGGCGTGAAGAAGGTAGTGCCGGCATTCGACGAGGGATCGTCGTGTGTCGGCTTTTTTAATGGCCCTACCTGATTCCGTGGTTCATCATCACCACCACATGTTCATTCCTGTACCTACCATGAAAACGCTTCGCAATCATATGGCCATCGCTCTCGTAGCCGTGGCCACCCTGTTTGCCTTTCCGACCTTCGTCCAGGCCCAGGCCGTTACGCAGACCGCCACCACGCAGGCTGCCCTTACAGCCCAGGATGCCCTCGACATGCTGATGGCCGGAAACGAACGCTTCCTTTCCGGCAACATGATCGAGCGTGACCTGACCGAGCAGGTCAGTGTGACGGGATCCGGTCAGTATCCGCACTCTGTCGTACTCAGCTGCATCGACTCCCGCGTTCCGCCGGAAATCGTCTTTGACCAGGGTCTTGGAGACATTTTCTCGCCCCGCATTGCCGGCAACTTCGTCAACGCCGACATCCTCGGTTCGATGGAGTTTGCCACGGCGGCTGCCGGTTCCAAGCTGATCGTTGTACTCGGACACACGGAGTGCGGCGCCGTCAAGGGTGCCTGCGACAACGTTGAACTGGGCAACCTGACGCAGACGCTCAGCAACATTGCTCCGGCGGTGTACGCCACCGAGATCGAGGGCGCACGCACCTCCCAGAACAAGGAATTTGTCGATGCCGTGGCCCACAACAACGTCTCCATGACTGTCCAGAACATCCTCGAGCGCAGTGCGGTCATCCGCGGCCAGGTTGAAGCGGGCGAAGTCATGGTGGTTGGCGCCATGTACGATGTTGCCACGGGCAAAGTCACGCTCGTTGACGGCGAAATGGGCTCCCACGATCACGGGCACAGCCACTGAGCAGTCCGTCCCCCCGACTTCGGCTTCCATCGGCTGAATCGGCTTCAAGGCCAACAATCTTGAGCCAACCGGCAGCGGGTGTCGGATTGATGACCGGCTGAATTGTCCGCTGTCCCTGTGGTGGCGCGGGCCCGTGCGGGCCCGCGCCACTGCAGTATTATATTGGGTTGTGCAACGGCGCCAGAATCGGGAGCACCTGCCCGAAGCCGGTCCGGATGCACCCCACACCCCAACCGCACCCTTTCCTCATGGAAAATCTGGACGTCCTGGCGGCCAACCTGCTTTCACCCGTCATCCTGGCCTTTGCCCTCGGTGTGATTGCCTCTCTGGTCCGCAGTGATCTGAAGCTGCCTTCAGCGCTCTACAACGGGCTGTCCATCTATCTGCTGCTGGCCATCGGCCTCAAGGGTGGTGTGGAACTCAGCCGCACGCCCGTCGCCGTATTCATCGGGCCGGCGCTTCTGACCCTCTTCCTGGGTCTCATCACCCCGATCATCGCTTACAACATCTTGCGCCGGTTGGGGCGCATGGACCGGGTCAATTCCGCCGCCATCGCCGCCCATTATGGCTCGGTATCGGCCGTGACCTTCATCGTGGCCATCACGTTCGGCACGATGACCGGTCGCCCCCCGGAAGGGTTCATGCCCGCGCTCGTGGCCATCCTTGAAGTCCCGGCCATCGTGGTGGCCCTCATGATCGCTTTCATGCGCGACGGCCGGGCCGGCTCGTGGCAGGACGCCCTGCATGAAGTGCTCTCCGGGCGGAGCGTGGTGCTGCTGGTGGGCGGCCTCGTCATCGGGACGCTCGTCGGACCGGAAGGCTTCGAGCCTGTCGCTCCCTTCTTCAAGCATGGATTCCAGGGCGCGCTGATGCTTTTCCTTCTGGAGATGGGCATCGTTGCGGCCTCGCGCTTGCGCGACCTCAAGGAGGTCGGCTTCTTCCTGGTGGCCTTCGGCATCCTGGTGCCCATCCTGCATGGCGCGTTGACCATCTGGCTGGCCCAGTTCACCGGTCTTTCCGTGCCGGGCGCGGCCGTGCTGGCAGCCATGGTGTCGAGTGCTTCCTACATCGCGGCGCCTGCGGCCGTCCGAATCGCCCTGCCCGAGGCCAATCCAACCTTCTACCTGACCGGGGCCCTCGGAATCACCTTCCCGTTCAATGTCACGTTGGGGATTCCGCTCTACTACGCCATGGCCGAGTGGCTCATCGGCTGATATCGCTTTCCGGTCCGTTCTTCCATCTTTCGATCCCGTCCTTCCATCATGAGTACCCATCGCATCGTAACGCTCAAACTGGTCACCATCGTGGCCGAGCGCATCCTTGAAGACCGGCTGTTGAGGAAGATCGTCGAGCTGGGAGCCAAAGGGTATACGCTGACCCAGGCAGCGGGGAAAGGCTCCCGAGGAGTTCGCGCTTCTGAATGGGAGGGGCCTGACACCAAGATCGAGACGCTCGTGAGTGAGGATGTCGCCCAGAAGATCGTTGACCATGTGGCGGACACGTTCTTCGAGCACTATGCCGTCATCGTCTATGTCCAGGATGCCGCTGTCATCCGCGGCGACAAATACGTGTAACGAACATGAGTCAATCCCTGCATCCGGATGTCCGGATCGGACACGTCCATCTGAAAGTGGCCGATCTGGATCGTGCCATCGCCTTCTACAACGGAGTACTCGGTTTCGATATCATCCAGCGACTCGGGGACCAGGCTGCATTCCTCAGCGCTGGAGGGTACCACCATCACATCGGCCTGAACACGTGGGAAAGCCGCGGAGGGTCGCCCCCTCCACCGGGGCATACGGGACTGTACCATACCGCCATCCTGTACCCGGACCGGGAAAGCCTGGCCGATGCCCTGCGCAGATTGGTCGATGCAGGCATCCGACTCGATGGAGCGGCGGATCATGGCGTCAGCGAGGCACTCTACCTCAGGGATCCGGACGGCAACGGGGTGGAATTGTACCGTGATCGTCCCGAGGAAAAATGGCCGCGTGACGAGCGGGGTGGTCTGTCCATGTACACGCGTCCGCTGGATGTCGAGGCCCTTCTCAGGGAAGCCCCCTGAGACCTGATGGCTGTATCGTTTTGATCGTTCGCGCAACGCAGGAGTCCAGAAAAGCCAACCACCTTTCGCCGCATCCGACATGCAGCCGATCCAGGGACTCCATCACATCACAGCCGTTGCTTCGGACCCTCAGGCCAATATCGATTTCTACGTAGAGGTACTGGGGCAGCGCCTGATCAAGACGACCGTCAACTTCGACGATCCGGGCACTTATCACCTGTATTATGGCGACCATGTTGGGACGCCAGGTACGGCGCTGACCTTTTTTCCGTGGCGCAACATGCACCGTGGTCGCGTCGGGGCAGGGGAGACGTCCGCCATGGCGTATGCCATTCCCAAAGGCTCGTTGGGCTGGTGGATGGACCGCCTGCTGGAACTGCGCATCAAGACCAGCGGGCCCGAGAAACGATTCGGAGAGTCGGTGCTGCGCTTTTCGGATCCGGATGGTATGGTCGTGGAGCTGGTGGCCACAGACGACCCGTCCACCATCGAACACTGGGAGGACGGACCGATTCCGGCCGAGCATGCGCTGAGGGGATTCCACAGCGTGACTCTCCTGTTGAACGATGTCGAGCCAACAGCCAGCGTCCTGACCGGGCAGATGGGCTACGAGTTCGTATCACAGGAAGGCAATCGCCATCGCTACAAGGGAGCGTCCAACGACCGCGGTTTGTACGTCGACATCCTGCACGACCCGGATGCCAGGCGCGGTGCGTTCGGAGCCGGCTCGATCCATCACATCGCCTTCCGGACGGTGGATGACGAAGAGCAACTGGAATACCTGTCGAAGCTTCGCGCGGCGGGGCTGCAGGTAACGCCGGTTCAGGACCGTCAGTATTTCCACTCCATTTATTTCCGGGAGCCGGGCGGCGTCCTCTTCGAAGTGGCCACGGACGAACCGGGATTCACCTCCGACGAGACGGTGGAGGAACTGGGCTCCTCGCTCAAGTTGCCGGCTTGGTACGAGGCGCAGCGGCCACAGATCGAGGCCCGCCTTCCGGCCATCGAACGAAAGACATTCACAACAGACGAGAAGTGAGCGAAAGATGACGACGGAGCAAGGACCCCATCAGGGACAGAAAGTCTACACGTACGGACCCGTGCCAGCCGAAGCCGATTCAGCCATGATCCTGGTCCATGGCCGAGGCGCCACGGCTCCAAGTATTCTGGAACTGGCCCAGACTCTGCCAGTGGAGGGCATGGTATATCTGGCCCCCCAGGCCATGGGCAATACCTGGTACCCGTATTCCTTCCTGTCGCCTCGGGAGCAGAATGAACCCGGCATTTCGTCCGGGTTGCAGGCCATTGCCTCCCTCGTGGATCGTCTGAATGACGAAGGCATTCCGTCAGAGAGGATCGTTCTGGCCGGCTTCTCCCAGGGAGCTTGT
>Ga0209578_10000487_pt1 | contig 49582 bp, 43 predicted proteins | sample tdAd472_FD_187127 | JGI IMG/M metagenome (GOLD analysis project Ga0209578, IMG submission 187127) | Marine sediment microbial communities from the Atlantic coast under amendment with organic carbon and nitrate - tdAd47.2 (SPAdes)... | ecosystem: Environmental > Aquatic > Marine > Coastal >...
CTCGCGGGCCAGCGCGGCCTGCAGCCGGGCCAGTTCCGCCGCGCGTGCCTCGACCTCCTCGGCGCTGACCGCCTTTTCGCGCAGCAATGCGGTGATCCGGGCGCTCAGGTCGGTCTCCGTCGCCTCCAGCCGTGCCAGATCCTCGCGCAGCCGGTCGCTTTCGGCCGAGACATTGTCGGTGTCGAGCTTCACCAGCATCAGCACGAGGATGATCGCCCCCAGCCCGCAGGACATGATGTCCAGAAAGGCGAGGTTGAACCCCGGGGGTGAGCGGCGGCGTCTCAGCTTTCGCCTGCCTTGTCAGCCGCCGTCGCACCGACGGTGCTGATCCGGTTCAGCAGGAAGGATTCGCAATATTCCTGGGTGTCGACGAGCATCCCGTCCTGCAGGCGCTGCAGCTGGTGCAGCAGGAACATCAGGACGATCGAGATCAGCAGCGCCACGAAGGTGGAGTTGAAGGCCACGCCGAGGCTCTCGGTCATCCCGGCAATGTCCCCGGCCAGCGCCTGGTCGGCCTGAGACAGGGCCTCGCCGATGCCGCGCACCGTGCCGATGAAGCCGATCGCCGGAATGGCCCAGATCAGATACCGAATCAGCGAGTTCTCCGCCTCCTGCTTCTGCGCCATCGCGTCTACGCTCGCCTCGATCGTCTCCGACGTGTTGTGTACGTCCCCGGTGATGAGGAACCGCCGCAGGCTCGCCATCAGGGTGCGGACCAGGGGCGCGCGGCGGATCTTCTCCGGCAGTCCCTCCAGGGTCGCCAGGGTCGCAGCCATATCGGCGTCGTTACCGCTCGCGCCATTCCCGTTGCCGTCGAGCAAATCGACATTGAACAAGTAGCGCTCGCGCAGGATCGCGATGGACTTCTCGAAGATCAGGTAGAGACCCCAGAACATCAGGATGATGGCGATCTCCTGCTCCCAGTCCTTGAGGATCACCACGATGTTGCGCGGCGCGCTCTGACCGGCGGCGCGCGACGCCTCGATCAGGGCGGCCGATTCCGGCCAGACATAACCGGCGTAAAACAGGTGGACGACGATGATCGAGAGGACCAGGGCGAGGATATTCTTGGCGACTTCGGGCATGTTTTCGTCCCTGTAGATACGTCTAGATGTCGACCGGGAAGGAGACCGGCGAGTTGAGGCTGAAGGAGGGCGCGGCCCCCGATTGTGCGTAGGCAAAACCGAGCAACCCGACACCGGCCGCAAACGCGAGCACCGCCACCGCCAGACGGCGGCGCCCCGCGCGTGGCTTGCCGCTATTTCGGCGTGTCTTCGCCATGGAGATACCTCCCGATTCTGAATCCGACATCGTCGCGCCCGCTGGACAGGCCGTCTCGATAGGCAGCGCGCAACGTGGTGCGGGTACCCGACCGCCAGCTCGAACCCTTGACCACATGGGCGTCGCCGAATGACGGCCCGAGCGGGTCGACCACGACCGAACCCTTGGCGGGCGGCTCCAGCGAATACCAGTCATGCACCCATTCGCTGACATTGCCCGTCAGATCGAACAGCCCGGATACCTCCGCGGCGAAACTGCCCACGGGCGCGATCCGCGCATGCCCGTCATTGTAGTTGGGAACGAAATCCCGGGCCACGCCGTTGGCGGTCTCGTCCGCGATATTGCCCGCACCGCGCGGGATGGTCGCCCCGTCGCCCCAGGTAAAGACCGTCCGGGCCAGGCGTCCGGCCTTGCGGGCAAGCCATTCCCATTCCGCCTCGCTCAGCAGCCGGTAGCCGTCGGCCTTCGGGTCGATGCCGCGCACCCGGCCGCCCGTTACGCGGTAGAAGGGCGCGAGCCCTTCCCTGGCGCTCAGCCAGTTGGCGAAGGCAGCCGCGTCCTGCCAGCGCACATTGGAAACGGGCTCGTTCGGCGCCAGGCCCTGGCTGCCGCGGAATGCCGCCATCTGGCCGTTGGTCGTCTCGTGCTTGGCCGCATAAAACGGCCGGGTCAGGCGCACCCGGCGCTCGAACTCGTTGGCCCGCTGACCGATCTCGTGGCGCGGCGCGCCCATGGTGAATTCGTCGTCGGGCTCGAACAAGACGAGATCGATCCCGGCGCTGTTGGTATAGGCGCGCGGGGCCTCGGCCAGCCGCGCCGCCGCCTCGGGGATCAGCGTCTCGCGGATCACCAGCGGGCTCGTCGCCGACGGCAGAATGTTCCGGGTGACGCTGCGATAGCCGGGCCTGCGCAGCTCGATCCGGCTGGGTACCGCCAGCAGACGCAGGGAGGCCTTGCCCTCGCCGCGCAGCTTGCCGCCCACATAGATCCGCGCCGGCGGATCGGTCTCGATCTCCACCAGCCCCAGCTCCGGCTCGAGCGCCAGCGTGAGCACCCGCGTCTCGTTGGGCGCCAGCCGCACCGTCCGGGTCTCGCCCTGATAGCCATCACGCAGATACACCACCGTGTGGTCCTGCGCCGCGCTGATCTCCAGCGAACCCGTCGGGTCGACCCGGCGGCCGTCGACCAGCAGCTCGCCCCCGGCGGGTGACACGTCAAACCTCAGGGTCGCGGCGAACGGCAGCAGCCTGTAGTTCCGCGCCACCTCGGGCCGGGCATGGGTAACGCGGATGACATCCTCGAGGGGCCGACGGTCCGGTGCCGTGACTGTGATCTGGTATGTCCCGCCCGCGAGCGACCGGTCGAGCGGCGTCGTGCCGGCGCCGTTCCCATCGATCTCCACCGCCGCCCCCGCCGGATCGGAGACAATCGTCAGCCGGCCCGCCACGGGCTCCAGCGCGATCTCGGTCTCAATGGTCTCCCCGCGCATGAGTGCCACCGCGCGCGTCGCGGGCACGAAGAACGGATGGTCCACCGCCACTTCATGGGGACCGTCCTCACCCTCGATGTCGAGCATCTCGCCGACCGTCACCAGCCGCCCGTCGAACGACCAGCGGCTGTCGGCCAGCGCCGGCACCGTCGTCGCGATCACCCGACCGGGCAGCGGCACCAGGGTCACCGCGATCCGGCGGCCCTTCTCGCCCGGCTGGATCGCCCGGCGGCTGTCGCGAAACCCCGGCGACCGCACCAGCAGCACCGGTGTACGCGAGACCGTATAGACCGCATCGCCGACCGCCAGCCCGAACCCCTCGGCCAGCTCGATCGAACCCGCCGGTTCGGCCTCGGCCGGCAGGATCGTCACCCGCGTCGCGTTGGTGGAAATCAAGATCCCCGCTACCGCAATGACCACCAGCGCCAGCGCGATCAGCCCGAACAGATACAGCCGGGCCTGGCGCGCGCGCGCAGCCTTCAACCCCCGCTCGAAGCCCTGCCCGGTTTCGGGTTCAGATTCGTTCATCGGGCACGATCTCCAGGACCAGGTCGGCCTGTCCCGGCGGGATGTTGATGCGCATCAGCACGGCCTGGAATCCTTCGCGGATTCCCTCGAACGTATACGCGCCGGGCCGTAATTCGATGGTCCGCTCGGTGATCTTCCCCACGATGCCGACCCCGCGCACCGTGATGTTGGTCTTCCCGTCCGAGACGATGCGCACCGGCACCTTCACGGCGTAGGCGGCGACCAGGTCGGCCAGCGCATCGGCCTGCACCCCAAGCCGGGGGCTCGCATCGCGCAAGGGCGCCACCGCGTCCACGATCGAACCGGCCTCGGCCGCCACAGCCTCGGAGGCCAGCCGCCCCGGGGTCGCCAGATGTCGTGCGGCGCGCGCGTGCAGCTGGTTGATCGTCTGTGCCTGCGCCAGCCCCGCGGCGATGCCGCGATCGGCCGGCGCCAGCCGGCGCAGCTGGATATAGGTCTGCTCGGCCGTGGCCCAGTCATCGGCCCGCGCGGCCGCCCGCGCCGTCGCGGTCAGGCGCGCGATCAACAATTCGATCTCAAGGCCGGCGATCTTCTCGTCCAGCACATCCACCTCGGCACGGTCGGGATAGATCGCGCGCGCGTCGTCCAGGCTGCGCTGGGCCGATGTGAGGTTCCGGGCCTCGACATGCTTCAAACCCGCCACGATATGCCCGGCAAAGCGCGTCTCGCGCAGCAGGCGGCGCACCTCGGCCAGCCGGGGGGCGAGTTCGCCGCGCCCCGGGTCGATCGCCAGCGCGGCCTCGAGATGCCCCCGTTCGGCTTCCAGATTGTTCTCGACCCGGGCCACCGCCGCATCCTCGATCTTGGCCAGCAGTGCGGGCAGCGCGTCGATCCGCTGCTTCAGGGCCCCCGCGGGTGCCGAGTCCGGCCGGATTGTCAGGGCCCGGTCGATCGCCAGCGACGCCGCGTCGTAACTGTCTGCGCCAAAGGCGGCTTCCGCGGCTGTGAACGCGTCGTTGAAGGCCTGCTCGCGTGCCGTCAGCGCCGCCTCGGCCGCCGCGCGCGCGCGCGCCAATTCGTCCACGGCCGCCACATAGGCCCCTTGGGAAAACAGCGAGATCGCCGTCTCCTTGCCATCCAGGATCCGGCGCTGCGCCGCGGCGTCCCAGCGCGCGAAATCCCCATGGATCACCGCCGGCTCCAGCGCCGACTGGAACGCGGCCAGATCGACCTTGAATCGATCGCGCGCCGCCTCGTTCGCGGCCGCATCCGGCGCGACAACCGGCGCAGAGGGGGTAATCTCGGGGGCGGCCTCCGGCGTCTTCGGCACCACCTCCGCCGGCTGCGCGGTCGTCACCCCCACAACCTCCGACGGGCGAAGCAGGACGAGACCGCCACAGGCCAGCCCGATCACCGCGACGCTCACGGCGGCGCCGATCACGATCTGCATCCGGCGGCGTTGGGCGGCCCGGCTTTCCTGTTCGAGTTTCTCGTGAAGCATGAGCGGCGGCGCGGCCTAGAGCTGGACGTTCGGGGTGCGCTCTTCCTCGAAGACCCGCTGCAGGAAGGCCCGCCACTGGGCGAATTGCTCCTTCGCCGTGCCCGTCAGTTCGATCGTCTTCTCGTTGAACGCCACCACCCGCGGGGCGAGATCGATATCGATGGATTCGCCCAGCTCGGCCAGCGCCTCGCGATGTACCTTCGCTTCCTTGCTGGTCTGGAAACTGCTCGACAACAGGGTCGCGCCGAGCGTCCCGGCGACGACACCGCCCGTGACACCTGCGGTCTGCCCGGCGGCCGAATCCGAATTGGCCCCGGCGATGACCGCCAGCACGCCCAGCCCGATCGCCAGCACACCCAGCGCGGCTTCGCCGAGCGCCTCTTCGTTGGCATCACGGCGCGCCTGTATCTCGAACAGGCTTTGCTCCTGCCAGATCAGGTAGCTTTCCTGCATATCGGCGCTGAAGGCGCGGTAATGATCCTGCAGCCCGTCGACGAACAGCTGATCGCGCACCCGCACCGCCCGGGTGCGTTCCAGCATCGGGTCGGTCTCGCTCGGAAAGCTGCGCAAGGCGACGGTATTCCGTTTGGTTTCCAGATGCGCGGCAAACGCTTCTTCGGCGAAGTTCGATCCGAACCGCAACTCGGTCAACCGGCCCAGATTCTCCAGCTCGGCGACCGAATAATCATCCAGTTCATGGGCCACCCGGTTGGCCGCCTCCTCGAAGACGGGGTCATAGGGATCGAGCCCGTCATTGCGTGTGTTCTTGTGGAAGCCCGGGGACACCTCATGGTCGAAGTTGCGGACGAACCAGGATCGGCCGGAGACATCGACGACCTCGACCTGGATTTCGACGTCCTCACCGTTCGATTCGACGATGGTTCCGAGCACATAAAGGTCGCCCGTGGCGTTGCGGTCCGGCGTCACGCGTACGGCCCCGAACGCGCCGGTCTTCTCAAGCGCCTCCTTCAGCTTCACCGCGAACCGGTTCGCCTCCGCCCGGCGCAATTCCGGCCACACGCCCTCTTCCTCGTAATTGCGCCCCGCGTCGGACAGGCCGGGATCGAACACCGGGACGATCACATCCAGGCGCGGCTTCGCCGGATCGACCTCGGCCGGCCCGGTGGGATCGAACAGGGACGACAATTGCGGGCCCACATTCGGCCCGCTCGCGCCCGTGCTGCCACCGCCGGAACCGAGATTGCCATTGGTCACGCAGGCCGTGAGCGTGAAGCACGCACACACGGCATAAACACCCATCTTGCGGAAAAGCTTTTGCATGTCAGTCTCCGTCCCGAGCCCCTACTGGGACACCGGTAGGCCCTTATACCTGCGATACTCGTCCCAGAGCCGCTTTTTCAGTTCCGGATCGGTTTCCTCGATCGCCGCCTGGCGAATCTGCGCCTCCAGCGCGCTGTCATTGTCCGCCGGCGGGATGTCTTCGGGCACCTTGCCATTGCCTTGGGTCCGCGCCGCCTCACGCACCGGTTCTTCGTTGGCCGGGCTGTCGGCCTGGGTTTCAGGGCTTTGCGCATCGTCCGGCGGCGTCCACTTGCCGTCCGGATTGGGCGCACGCGGCGGCGTCGACGCGGTCACCGTCGGTTCGTCCCCCGCCACATCGCTGGCGGCGGTCGAGCTGCCCTCTTGCGACGGCGCATCCAACGGCGCATCCGGACCGGAGATATCGCTCGCCGCCGTGGATGGCTCGGCGCCGGAAGATTCCGCACCGGCAGCATCCGTGCCCGCCGCCTCCGTGCCCTTGAGTTCGCCGTCACCGTCGCCGCCGGTTCCGCCACCCGCGCCGCCGCCGGTCCCGGTTCCCGCTGCCGCACGCCGGGACTGGCATTCCTCGAAGCGGCTGAGTGAACGCTGGAAGGCGCGGTCCATCCGCGCGATACGTTCCTCACGCGTCAGGCCCGGTTCATCGGCATAATCGATGGTCACCTCGGTGCAGTCATGGGACAGCGTGCCCGCATCGCGTGTTGCGGACGTACTGGCCGGTACCGTCGCCTGCGTCTGCGACCAGGCCGGGCCCGCACCCAGCGCGGCCGTGAACAGCACGGCGGCGAACGTCACCGCCATACGCGTCAGGTTCCTGTTTTTCGGCTGGGTCGTCACGCGGCCGGTCCCCTCTGGTGATATGCGCGATGGTACCGCCATCGCACCGGCACGCTCAATGTGAGCTGCCGGATACCATGGAAGCGCCGAAATAAGGCAATTTTCCGGCATTGTCCGGAAGTGCCGAAAGCCGCAGCGAATTGGCTAGTTCGGTATTTTCATTGGCCTGATTTTAGAGCCGGTCTTCGCATTTATGGCGAATATCGTATCTCCGGCCAGGATCGTTTCCTGGCAGACGGTCCCGGCGCCCGTCGCAACACAAAATCGTGAGTCGGATTCAACCCACCACTTGCCTCTCTGATAATTCATCCCGTTCGGAACTTCCGTCTCGATATCCACCACTCCGCCCGACCGATAATGATAGGTGGTGCGCGGGCGATGCGGGACATTCTTCACGGCATAGGTCTTCCCGGTGTAGGCCGCGACGACCTGTTCGGGCGTTGGCTTTATCCGTTCAACGGTTTCGGTCACGCCGCCCGACCGGATGGTCATGGGCCGAAATCTGCGACCATTCTGTGCATTGACCGCGAACACTTTGTCTCCAACCCGCACGGTTCCATGGCAGTTGCCCCCGCGCTTGGTTTCCACACAAATTCTCGAATCGGGCTCGACCCACCACTTTCCCTTGCCGAACCGCGTTCCATCCGGCGTTTCGAACTCCACTTCCAGTTCGCCATCCACAAGATAGCGAAATATGACAGGCCGCCCGGTTTCACGGTTCTTCGTCGTGAATGACTGGCCCGCATAAGCGGCGTTGACCTCATCGACGGTGGGTTTTGCATCCTGGGCCTGCAGCGGCGCCCCCAAACACAGGCCCACTGCGACGGCCAAGAAAACGCCGGCTTTGCGCGTATTCATCCAAGCGCCCTTCAAAAGGGTTGCCGCCAACAGATTTGTGCAAATGCGGTACTCGATGCCCCAAATCATGCAGAAACTTGGCTTTTCGCGCAATCCCGTGCTAGAAGGCGCCTCCCCGTCGGGGACGGCACTGAACACCGCGTGAATTTGCGGGTTTGGGCCGAGATGTGCGGAAGGGGGTGATTCCTATCGTCCAGGTCGTGGTTAGAGACAACAATGTCGACCAGGCGCTGAAAGCGCTGAAGAAGAAGATGCAGCGCGAAGGCGTATTTCGCGAGATGAAGCTCCGGCGCTCCTATGAGAAGCCGTCGGAAAAGCGCGCTCGTGAAAAGGCGGAAGCGGTTCGCCGGGCGCGTAAGCTCGCGCGCAAGCGCAAGGAACGCGACGGCTTCTAGCCCCGCGCCAACACCTCCTGATCTCAGGATCAGAAAAAACGCACGACCTTTTCGGGTCGTGCGTTTTGCGTTTCTGGATCGGTGTGCGCTTGCACCCGGAACGGATCGGGCCTAGTGGCCGCCGCCCTTGAGCGCCTTGACGATGTCCTCGCACATTTTCTTGGCGTCGGCGAACAGCATCATCGTGTTGTCTTCATAGAAGAGCGGGTTGTCGACACCGGCATATCCCGACGCCAGCGAGCGCTTGATGAACAGCACCGTGCCCGATTCCTCGACATTGAGGACCGGCATCCCGTAGATCGGGCTCGACTTGTCGGTCTTGGCCGCCGGATTGGTGATGTCGTTCGCGCCGATCACGAAGGCCACATCGGTCGAGGAGAAGTCCGAGTTGATCTCGTCCAGCTCGAACACGACGTCATAGGGCACGCTCGCCTCGGCCAGCAGCACATTCATGTGGCCCGGCATGCGGCCGGCGACGGGGTGGATCGCGTAGCGCACGTCCACGCCCTTCTCTTCCAGGACCTGGGCCATTTCGGCCAGCGCGTGCTGCGCCTGGGCCACGGCCATGCCATAGCCGGGAATGATGATGACCTTCGTGGCCTGCTCCATGATGAAGGCCGCGTCTTCCGCCGCGCCCTGACGCACGGTGCGGTCGCCCAGGTCTTCCATGCCCGGCGTGGCGGTCTCGCCGCCGAACCCGCCCAGGATCACGTTGAAGAAGGACCGGTTCATGCCCTTGCACATGACGTAACTCAGGATCGCGCCCGACGAGCCGACCAGCGCGCCGACGATGATCAGCGCGGGGTTGGCCAGCGTGAAGCCGATGCCCGCGGCCGCCCAGCCGGAGTAGGAGTTCAGCATGGACACGACAACGGGCATGTCGGCGCCGCCGATCGGCACGATGATCAGGACACCGAGCACCAGCGAGATCGCGACGATCACCCAGAAGGCGGTGTCGGATTGGGCGATGGTCAGCCAGATCACGCACAGGATCAGGGCGATGCCGAGCCCCAGATTGACCATGTGCTGCCCCCGGAAGACCAGCGGCTTGCCCGGCAGGATGCCCTGCAGCTTGCCGAAGGCGATGATCGATCCGGTGAAGGTGATCGCACCGATGGCCGTGCCGATCGACATCTCGATCAGGCTGGCGATCTTGATGTCGCCGACCGTGCCGATGCCATAGGCTTCGGGCGAGAAGAACGCCGCCCCGGCGACGAACACCGCCGCGAGGCCGACCAGCGAATGGAACGCGGCGACCAGCTGCGGCAGCGCCGTCATGGCGATCTTCAGCGCGATGATCGCACCCAGCGCGCCGCCGATCGCAATCCCGAGCGCGATGGTGCCGAACGAGGTCACGCTGGGCAGGGTCAGGGTCGTCAGGATGGCGATGACCATGCCCGAGATGCCGTAGATATTGCCCATGCGGGCCGTCTTCGGCGAACTCAGGCCGCGCAGCGCCATGATGAAGCAGACGCTGGCGATCAGGTATGCAAATGCTGTCAGGGAAGCGGACATGTCAGCGGCTCCGCTACTTCTTCGCGCGGAACATCGAGAGCATACGCTGCGTCACGATAAACCCGCCAAATATGTTCACCGATGCGAGGATCACGGCGATGAACCCGAAAGTCTTCGAGATGTTCCACTCACCCGGCCCGGCCGCGATCAGCGCGCCGACGATGATCACCGACGAAATCGCGTTGGTGACGGCCATCAGCGGCGAGTGCAGCGCCGGGGTGACGCTCCAGACCACGTAGTAGCCGACGAAACAGGCCAGCACGAACACGGTGAACAGGAACACGAACGGGTCGCCGCCTGCGGCCGTCTGGCTCAGGGCGAGTTGCGTCGCGTCCTGGGCCAGCGCACCGGCGCGCTCGGCAAAGCCCTGCGCATCGTTCGCAAGCTGCGCGGCGTTTTCGGCAAGGGTCGAAGGATCCATGATCAGGCTCCCGGCTCGGATGAAGTCTCGTCGTCGTCCGCCGCGTCAGCCGCCTCCGGGGCGGGCTCCGGGGCGGGCGGCGTCTCGTCTTTCGGCAGCAATGCCGGATGCACGATCTTGCCGTCGCGCGTCAGGCAGGTGCCGGCGATGATCTCGTCGTCCCAGTCGATGACGATCTTCTTCTCGTCCTTGTCGACCAGCAGCTCGATGAAATTCTGCAGGTTGCGCGCATACAGCGCCGAGGTGTCCGCGGCGAGCTGGGACGGCAAATTGAGCTCGGCCAGGATGATCACGCCATTGTCGGTGACATGCTTCTCGCCCGGCTTCGTCTGGGTGCAGTTGCCGCCCTGCTCGGCCGCAATGTCGACGATCACCGAGCCCGGCTTCATCGACGCGACCATGTCGTCATTCACCAGAACCGGTGCGGGACGGCCGGGGATCAGCGCCGTCGTGATGACGATGTCCTGGTCCTTGATATGGTCCGCGATCAGCTCGGCCTGGCGGCGCTTGTAATCGTCGGACATTTCCTTGGCGTAGCCGCCTTCGGTCTGCCCCGTATCGCCCGCGTCGGGCTCGACCATGACGAAGGACGCGCCGAGGCTCGCCACTTCTTCCTTGGCGGCCATGCGCACGTCGGTGGCCGAGACGATCGCGCCCATGCGGCGCGCCGTCGCGATGGCCTGGAGGCCGGCCACGCCGGCGCCCATCACGAACACCTTGGCCGGGTTGATCCGGCCCGCGGCCGTCATCAGCATCGGCATGCCGCGCCCGTAATTGGCCGCACCGTCGATCACCGCCTTGTAACCGGTCAGGTTCGACTGGGAGCTCAGCACGTCCATCGACTGGGCGCGGCTGATGCGGGGCAGCATCTCCATGGCGAAGGCCACCAGGTTGCGCTTGGCGTAGTCCTCGACACCGACCGGGTCGCCGTAGGGATTCTGCAGCGAGATCAGGATTGCGCCTTCCGGGATGTCGGAAAGCCCATCCTCGCCACCATCGTCCTGGGTCCGGGGACGCTGTACCTTGAGCACGATGTCGGCGCCCGCCAGCGCTTCGGCCCGGGTCGGCGCGACGGTCGCACCGGCCTCCGCATAGGCGGCGTCGGTGATCGATGCCGCCTCGCCGGCACCGGCCTCGACGCTCACGTCGAAGCCCCATTGCAGGTAGCGTTTGATCGTATCTGGGGTCGCGGCCACACGGCGTTCGTGCGGGCGGCGTTCCTTGGCAATCGCGATCTTCATGATGAGAAGAACCTCGGTTCGAACGAATTCAGGCAGGGTCGGTCAACACCCGCCCACGCACTTTCCGGCGCGGGGGGAATATGCCGCGCTGCAGCACGCAGGGCAAGCGGCTTCCCGACCACAAATCTGTATACTTGTGGAACACGGGTGCTGGTGTGGAACAACGTCGTGCCATCCCGGCCGCCATCGGCGCCCACGTGGTATGTCATCATATTGAAACCGCAAGGCCATAGTGTTGGAAGTACACCTGTTTTGCACTCGCGCGCGTCAGCAAACCCCGATCAAAAACCGATATGATGCCCGATATTCACAAGCTGCCGCTCGGTGACCTGTTCGAACGTGTGAAGAGCACCGATCAGGGACTCTCGTCAGACGAGGCATCGCGGCGTCTCGAATGTTTTGGACCCAACAAACTCCAGGTCCGCAAGGACATGCCGGAGTTCGTAAAGTTCCTGCTTCAGTTCAGGAATTTTTTCGCGCTCCTGCTGATTTTCGGCGGTGGGCTCGCCATGCTCGCCGAACATCTCGACCCGCTCCAGGGCAATCTCTATATCGCCATTGCGCTTTTCGCCGTCGTCCTGCTGAACGCCGCCTTCACCTACATTCAGGAGCATCAGAGCGAACGCATCATGGACAGTTTCCGGCGCATGTTGCCGGCGATGGTAGCGGTCCGGCGCGACGGAAAAACAATCGAGATACAGGCGTCGGAACTGGTACCCGGCGACGTGATTATTCTGCACGAAGGTGACCGGGTTCCCGCCGACGGGCGGCTGATCGACGCCCGCGAACTCGAGGTTGATCTGTCGAGCCTGACCGGAGAGAGCGAAGCCCAGCTTCTCGATCCGCAACACACCGGTCCGCATTTGCTCGATAGCCGAAACATGGTGTTTTCGGGAACCCTCGTTCAGGGCGGTGAAGGGCGCGTTCTGATCACCCACACCGGCATGTCGACCCAGATCGGCAGCATTGTCGAACTCACCAAGTCGACACGGGCCACAGAAACACCCATTCACCGCGAGTTGCGCTATTTCACCAAGGTCATCAGCGCAATCGCAATCATTCTGGGCATCGGGTTCTTTCTGGTCAGCGTGGCAATTGGCAACGGCGCGATCGGCAGTCTGATTTTCGCCATCGGCATCATCGTCGCGAATGTGCCCGAGGGGCTGCTGCCGACCGTGACGCTCGCTCTCACGATGGCGAGCAAGCGCATGGCCCAGAAGAACGCGCTGATCAAAAATCTGGAAAGTGTTGAAACCCTCGGCAGCACGACGGTCATCTGCACCGACAAGACCGGGACCCTGACCCAGAATCGACTGGGCGTGAATTCGCTGGTGATCGGCGGCAGCGTCCTCAGCAGCACGGGCGGTGCGCCTGAAAACTCACCACCGTTCGAACGCGCGCTTGAGGTCATGGCGCGATGCAACAGCGCACTGCTCGTCGAAGACGGATTCTCCGGAGATGCGACCGACGGGGCCATGCTCATGTTCGTCGACAAGGTCGCGAATCTAGACGCCATCCGGGCTTGTCCGATCATCGCCGAGCTTCCGTTCAACTACAAAGCGCGACGGATGATCACCACCACGCAGAACACCGAAGACGACGGCGCGACCGCGCACGCCAAGGGTGCGCCGGAAGTGATCCTGGAGATGAGCGACCGCATCATGCTGAACGGCGATATCCTGCCGCTCACCGCACAACGGCGCGAGGCCGCCATCGCCGCCTACCGTGAACTCGCCGGCCGGGGCGAACGCGGCCTGGCACTCGCATATCGGGATGTACCGGGACCCGAGTTGCCGGACTCCGGCTATGTATTTATCGGCCTGGTCGGAATGATAGACCCGCCGCGTCCCGAAGTGCCCGCCGCGATGGCTGCGTGCCGCTCTGCCGGCATCAAGGTCGCGATGATCACCGGCGACTACGGCCTTACAGCCGAAACCATTGGCCGCCAAATCGGGCTGATCACCGGCCATGGCTGCATCATACAGGGTGACGAACTGGCCAGTATGAGTGCCGGCGCGCTGGCCGAAATTCTGCGTGGCGAAGAAGAAATAATCTTCGCGCGGATTGCACCGAATCAGAAACTGCAAATCGTGCAGGCCTTTCAGTCCCTGGGCGAAATCGTCACGGTGACCGGCGATGGCGTCAACGACGCCCCCGCCCTCAAGAATGCCGATATGGGCGTCGCCATGGGCATGATGGGGACCGACGTCGCCAAGGAAGCCAGCGACATGGTGCTCATGGACGACAATTTCTCCACCATTGTTTCCGCGGTCGAGGAAGGCCGAACGATCTTCGAAAACATCAAGAAATTCATCGCCTATATCCTGACGTCCAACATCCCGCAAATTCTCCCCTTCATCGCGTTTGTTCTATTGGACATCCCGCTGCCGCTTACGGTGGTCCTGATTCTGACCATCGATCTGGGAACCGATATTGTGCCGGCCCTCGGCCTCGGCGCCGAACCGCCCGAGACCGATGTCATGAAGAAGAAGCCGCGGCCGCGCAACGAACGCCTGCTGTCACGTAATTTGCTGTTCATGAGTTACGGGATCGTTGGAATGATCCAGGCCGCCGCCGGTTTCTTCAGCTATTTCGTCATTCTGTACGCCGGCGGCTGGAACTGGGGCGAGGAACTGGGAAATTCGGATCCTCTCTACCGCAGCGCCATTACGGGATTCTTTGCCTCCATCATCATTTGCCAGGTTGCCGACGTCATCATTTGCCGCACACGTCGGCAAAGCTTGCTCACCGTGGGCCTGTTTACAAACCGGCTGGTTCTCTTGGGCATCGGCACGGAGATACTGTTGCTGTTGCTGATCTCCTACGTGCCCGCCCTCAACACATTCTTCGGAACCGCACCGCTTGAACCATGGCAACTCTCGCTCAGCGTTCCATTCGCCCTGGCGATTCTCTTCGGGGACGAGTTCCGGCGCATTCTCGTACGTTCGGGAAACCGGTTCGTGTTGCGCTGGCTGACCTGGTAACGCGCCGGAGTTGCGTCACCCGCCGTAGAACACATTGTCTCCCAGTTCGTTCATGTGCAGGCCCGCCTCGTCGGGGCGGCCCTCGATCGCCGTCGGCACGTGGGCATCGACCACCTCACCGATGACGATGTGATGGTCACCCCGCGCGACGATTTCGGCCAGCTTGCACTCAACACTCGCGGGCGCGGCGTCCAGGATCGGCATCCCGGTCGTGCCATCATGATAGGCCTCACCGTTGATGGTCCCGGCCTCGGCGTTGGCGGGCTTGAAGAAGGCGAATGCCTGGCCTTGCTGTCCTTTGCCGAGAAAATTCAGGGCGAAGTGACCGCTCTCCCCGATCAGCTGCAACGCGCCGGAATCCGCCTTCACGGCAACGATCACCAGCGGCGGATCGAACGAAGACTGGGTCACCCAATTCACAGTTGCGGCCGCGACGTCGCCGGACGCGTTCTTGGCGGTCAACACATAGATCCCATAGGGAATCATGCGCAGGACGCTTTTCTTGGTATCGGGGTCCATGGATCGAAACACTCCTCTTGCCGGTCCGCGTGGCGCGGGCACCGCCTGAGCGGGCCCACGCCCCCACCGGAATACGCCGTATGCCCATATCTGCTTCTGACTTGGATCAATTCGCGGCCGCCGGTGCGCGTCTAAACTCCTTCCCGCAACGGCAGATCAAAAGCCACGGAGCATGGAAAATGTCCCTCAGCACGCTGGATCACTGTTCGATCAGGACCGTCAAACTGGCCGAAACCCGGGATTTTTATGTTGACCTTCTCGGTATGGTCGATGGCGACCGGCCCGATTTCGACTTTCCCGGCAACTGGCTCTACGTCGAAGGCAAGCCCGTGGTCCATCTCGTCGGCGTCGACCCGGACGACCCGTCCGGTCTGATCGAGTATCTCGGGGGCGATATTGATGCCGCCAAACTCGATGGGGCCGGTGGATCGGGCGCGTTTGACCATGTGGCGTTCCGGGCGAAAGATCCCGCAATGCTGATGGCGCGGCTTGAGGCCAAGGGTGTTCGCTACCGCGAACGCAAGGTGCCCGACCTCGACCTGTTCCAACTCTTCATCGAAGATCCGAACGGGATCACGGTCGAGCTCAACTACTTCGCGGAAGACGAGCTGGCGGCGTAGCCGGTCCGGGCCGCGCATATCGGGAAACCATGCTTGAAACATCCCTGAGCCAGCAGTTCGTGCCGATCATCCTGTTCCTGTGCGCGGTTGTTGTGACCCTCTCACTCGTCGCAATGGCGTTCTACCTTCGGCAGCTGCGCGAGCTTGCCGACAGGCTCACCATCCATCTGATCGACGTCGCCAACGTCGACAACCAGCTGTCGGTGGTCGCCCAGGGTGTCCTCGGACTCACGCTTGAGCTGGAAAAAATGCGCGAAACGATCGCCGAGATGAATTCGAAGCCGGACGATCCCGTTTGACGCGGACCGACCGCGAAGCCTTGTTCTTCGTTCCCTGTGCCTGCTAGTCAGGTCTGCCGACAATCGGCCGATCCACCCGGAGGCACCCATGTCTGAAAACGTCATCCTCAAATTCGCCGAGACCCGAACTCTCGAACGCGGTGGTGGCGTCGCCAGTACGCCTCTTGTCATTCCGACCGTGCGTCCGGACGCCGCCTTCACGACGGGCATCAGCTCCTTCCCCGCCGGCCAGGCCGCACCGCTGCACAAACATAATTGCGACGAGCAGGTCACGCTCCTGTCGGGCCGCGCCGAAGTCGAAATCGACGGCAAGACGACCGAACTGACGGCCTATGACACGACCTATGTGACCGCCGGCGTCGAACATTGCTTCCGCAATATCGGCGACGAGCCGATGGTGATCCTGTGGATTTACGGCTCCAACAAGGTCACCCGCACATTTGCCGGCTCCGACGAGGAAGTCGAACATCTGTCCGCCGCCGATATGCTGGTGCGTTGAACACCGGCCGAACCGCTTGGCATGCCCGTGATACACTTTCGGACATCGAAACCGAACGCCGGTCCAAATCCAGACGGGTAACGCGCCATTCTTCGTAGATCGCCAACGATCCCGCTGCTGACCGTCCTGATTTCGAGCAGCGCGATTGCCTATAATCTCTTCCTGCCCTCGATCCCCGATATCGGGCGGGCCTTCGATGTCCCCTCGACCACGGTCCAGGGTTCGTTGATCGCCTTTCTGATTCCCTACGCGATCGCGCAACTCTTCTATGGTGGCGTGTCGGACCGCTTCGGCCGCCGCCCGACCCTGCTCTGGGGTCTTGCCATCTACACGGTCGCCAGCCTCGCCTGCGCCAGTTCGACCTCGATGACGATGCTGATCTTCGCGCGCATCGCCCAGGGGATCGGGGCCGCCGGCTCGATGGTGATGGTCCGCTCGATCGTGCGCGATCTCTACGACCGCAAGCAGTCCGCCCGCGCCCTGGCGATCATCTCGACGGTCATGGTGTTTGCACCTGCCACCGCGCCGGCCATCGGCGGCTATTTACACACCCAGTTCGGCTGGCAGGCCTCGTTCATTTTCCTGGCGCTGATGGGCGCGGCCCTGTTCACCTATTGCGCATTGCGCATGGCCGAAACCAATGTCGTCCAGGGCGCGGATCTGCTCGGCAATATCCGCGCGCTCGCGAGCGGTTACCGGGTGCTGGTCGGTGAGCGGACCTTCGTCGCCTACAGTCTCAACATCGGCTTCATCGCCAGCGGCATGTTCGCCTGGTTCGCCGGGGTCCCGGTCGTCCTGATCGACAGTTACGGCATCGCCCCGGACCGGTTCGGATACCTCATGCTCACCGGCACGCTGGGGGCCTTCTTCGGCTATGCCAGCGCCATCTGGCTGACCGGCAAGCTCGGCGTGAATCGGATGATCGTCCTCGGCACCTTCATCGGCTTGCTCGGCGCCGCACTATATCTGGCGTTGCCACTGGCCGGTGTGCTGACGCCGCTGGCGGCGATCGCGCCCATGTCCCTGTTCGGCATCGGCCTGGCCATCGCCTTCCCCAGCGTCATGGCCGCCGCGGTCAGCGTCCGGCCCGACTATGCGGGCACGGCCGCCTCGATCAACGGTTTGGTGCAATACGGCACCGCGGCGATGGCCACGTTGCTGGTCGGCGCGCTGTCGAGCACCACCCATCTGCCGCTGGCCTGGGTCATCTTCGGCACCCAGTCGCTCGCGATGATCGCGGCCTGGGTCGGCTGGCGGGGCCGGCCGGCGGAATAGCCCCCGCACGCGGCGAACCGTTCAATCCGCCGCCCCGCTACGGCGCTGTCTCGGCCGTCGCGGTGGCCGCAGCCGCGGCGGCGCTGGTGACATCCGAGAGATCCTGTTTGCTGCCGTCCGCCTCAAGCATGTCCACGGCCACCCGGCGATGGGCGAATTTGATGCCGGCCTCGTCAAATGCCTTCTGCACCCGGTTGTAGATTTCCTTGCGGATCATGAACTGCTCGCCGGGGCGGGCCATGAATTTGCCCCGCACGATCATCGCCGAATCTTCCATCGACAGGACGCCCTGGGATTTGAACGGCTCGATGAAGCCCTCGCCCAGGACCGGGTCCTCGAGCAGCTCCTGGCCGATCTTCTTGAAGATCTTCTTCACCTGATTGACGTCGGTGTCATAGGTGACCCGGAACACCAGCTTCATGATCACCCAGTCGCGGCTGTAGTTTTTCAAATGCTTGATTTCGCTATAGGGCACCGTGTTCAGCGCGCCGCGATGGTGGCGCAGCACCAGCGAACGGACATTCATTTTCTCCACCCGGCCCTTAACATCGCCGATGTCGACGTACTCGCCCGTGCGGAATGCGTCGTCCAGCAGATAGAAAAGCCCGGAGATCACATCGGTCACCAGGGTCTGGGCGCCGAACCCGATCGCCAGGCCGACGACACCGGCACCGGCAATCAGCGGCCCGATGTTCATGCCCAGCGCCGACAGGATGATCATCGCGCTGATGACAACGATGGTGACATGGAAGAACCGGCGTACAAGCGGCATGACGGTCTCGACACGGGTCGCGCCGGCACCGCCGCCTTCACCGCCCGCATCGACATGCCCGCCGTCGCCCTCGTCCCCGTCATACCGGCCGAGCATGACCTCGACGATGAGCCAGAGCGTGTAGGCCAGAAGGATGGTGATCCCGATACTCAGCATCGCGCCGGCGAAGGAATCGCCGACGGTGTTTTCCGTGCCGGCGATCAGATCGATGTTCCAGAATTTGGCGATCAGCCCGATGCCGGCCACGATCAGGGCGACCCGGGTCACCCGATGCACGACATCGAGCAGCGACAGCCGCTCCGGTTTTGATTCGTCCACATCCTCGTCGCGGGCGCTCGCCTTCCAGGCATCGACCATCGCACCGAAGAACGCATCCAGAAACGGTACCGCGAGCACGACCACGATACTGGCGATAGCGGAGAACAGAACCGGGCGTTCGCTGGACAGAGTTTCGGGGTCGCTCACCAGTGCGCTGGCATAGACGAAACCGAGATAGAGAAGCGCCAACAGATGCCAGCTCGCGGCCGCGATACGGCGCAGCGGCCCGGCATTCTCGCGCGCGCCCCGGAACAGTGCGGCCAGCGGCGCTCGCGCAACCAGCACGAACCGGGCGAACACCAGGAGAACAACCGTCCCGACCACCAGGCTCAGTGATTCCATCGTCGTTGGCGCGACGCCGGCCGCGGTGATCACGCGATTGAGTATGAACACCAGGCCGAGGACGCCGATCAGAACGGTCAGCTGCTTGACGATGCGCGCGGCGAAGACGGGTTCGAGCGCGATCAGCTGGTGCCCGTCCGCGCCGGGCAGCACCGCGAAACGCATCATGAAATCGGCGAACCGCACGGCCACCACCACGACCGCGATATTGATGAACAGTCCGCGATAGGGGTCGAGGCCCTGCCAGACGAGGACGACCGCCATCGCCGAGACGGCCGCAAAAGCCATCATGCGCGCCATATCCGTGAGCAGGCGGCCGCACTGATCGTTGAACCGCGCGACCCGCACGCGCACCACCCTCACGCCATCCGCCTGGAGCTTGCGCCGGACCCGGACCTCCGCCAGCCGTTCCGCCAGATACGCCACCACGAACGTTGCAATCGCGAGCAGAACCGCCCGGATCAGCAGCGCCGCGCCTCCCGATTCACGAACCCAGGTTCGGACCTGTGCGGGGATGGTGCGAATCTCGGGCAGGCCCCCGGCCACGCGCTTGAGGCGTTGCTGAACCGCATCGATGCGCGCGGCCATGGTCGGCGATTCGACCGCCCCGGGCGTCGCGGCCCGCGCCGCGTTCGCGTCGAACCGCTCGCGCAGCACCGTCAGCAAAATCTGGCGTATTTCCGCATCGCTCAGGGCCGCGACGCCGGTCAGGATTTCCTCGAACTTCGCATCCGGGCCGCCCAGGGATTCGAGGATGTTCACACCCGCTTCGTCGGCCACCGGCGCCTGCGCCATCGCCGGCGCGGTCGCGACCAGGAGCAGCGCAAGCGCCGGGAATATTAGATTTTTAATATATACGTGCATGGGGTTCCCGTTCGGCGTCGAAAGGTGCGGCATTTCGCGACGCTCACCTTGTTAGACGCCAGAACCGGGACGAAGGTTTCACGGGACCGAAAATCCCGCGAAACAGGCCCGAAAGCCGGTATTCCTTATTTATCATCTGATAAATTAGTTGACAGCCCACGCCCGTGGATATAATTTATCAAATGATAAATAACGAACCCCCCGAAGCCCGAGAGACAGAAAAATGACCGCAGATACAGCGCCGAAAATTTTCGACTATCGCAACGTGGACAAGGCCGATGAGTTCGAGGAGATTCCGGTCCTCGACATGGGCCCGTATCTGGCCGGCGAACCGGGTGCCGCCGAAGAGCTCGCGGCCAACATCCGCTTCATCCAGGAGACGATCGGCTTTTATGTCGTCATCAATCACGGCATCGACCGCAAGACCATCGACGCCGCCTATGCCGCGCTGAAGGATTTCTTCAAACTGACGGCGGCGGAAAAGGCCGCCTATAAATTCGACGAGACGTCGGTCGGCTATATCGCGCCGAAATCCACCGTCTACGTCACCTCGAAGATCAACGAGAACACCAAGCAGGATCTGAACGAGACCCTCGTGCTGTGCCTCGACCGCCCCGACGATCACCCCTATGTCCGTGACGGCGTGCGCTTCACCGGCCCGAACAAATGGCCGGACATCGAAGGCTTCCGCGAGCCGATGGTCCGCTACCAGTACGCCTGCGCCGATTTGGGCCGCAAGATCGTGCCGCTCTACGCGCTGGCCCTCGAAAAACCGATCGACTTCTTCGACAAGTATTTCGAGGAACCGATCATGTGGACGCGCAACGCCCATTATCCGGCGGTCGAGCCCGAGGAGAACCAGTTCGGCATCTCGCCCCACAGCGATCACTCGTTCCTGACGATCCTGCCGCTCACCCGGGTTGCGGGCCTGCAGGTGCTGACGCGCCAGGGCAATTGGCTGCCCGCCGGCTTCAACAAGGATGCGCTCGTCATCAACACAGGCGAGTTCCTGAACCTCTGGTCGAACGGCCGCTTCATCGCCTCGCCGCACCGGGTCGTGCCGCCCGAAACCGACCGGATCTCGATGGCGACCTTCTTCGACGCCGCGCCCGACACGGTCGCGGACCCGGCCGACTTCGCCGCGCCGGGCGAAGAGCTGAAATACGAGCCGACGACCATGTACGACTATGTGTGCTGGTACATCGACCGGAACTATTCGTCGAAGGCCGGCGGCAAGGCCGAGGGCATCGAGCCCGACGCCGCCTGAACGCCCGTCGCGCGCGCACCGATCGAGAGGATTTGAAATGGCCCCGCCACCGAAAACGTTGCCGAAGACAACTGACAGCGCGAAGCGCCAGCGTTTCGCCCCGGCGGAGCGCGAGCAGCTGATCGTCGACGGCGCCATCCAGTTCTTCGCGGATGTGGGCTTCGCGGGCCAGACCCGCGAGCTCGCCCAGCGGCTCGGGATCACCCAGCCCCTGCTCTACCGGTACTTCCCGACCAAGCAGGACCTGATCGAGCGGGTCTATGACGAGGTCTTCATCGGCCGCTGGAAAACCGCTTGGGAACGGCAGATCGCGGACCGTACGATCCCCCTGCGCGAACGGTTGATCGACTTCTACGACGCCTATGCCAGCGACGCGCTGACCTATGAGTGGATTCGCATCTACATGTTTGCCGGCCTCGCGGGCGAGGACATCAACCGGCGCTATATCGAGCTGCTCGAACACCGCCTGCTGATCCCGGTCTGCACCGAGGTCCGTGCCGCCGCCGGCGCGCCGGACCCGGATCAGGTGCCGATCTCGGATCTGGAGATCGAGGCCGCCTGGAACATCCATGCGGCCATCTTCTATTACTTCGTACGCAAGTTCATCTACCGCTCGCCGGTCGAGACGGACCTGGCGGCGTATATTTCCGACACCGTCGACCGCACGCTGGACGGCGCGCTGGCCGTCACACGCAGAACCGTCGGGGCGCCATATCCCGAGGCCGTCGCCTAGGACATCCCCCGCACGATTCCGGTCAGCCGCCGCTGGGTGATGAAGAAGCGGCCGACCTCGCCGCGGCCGCCGCCCAGCTTGAACGTCTCGCGACCCTGACCGTCGAACACGACCACCGCGGGGACGGCGAAGATGCCGCCGAGCGTATCGCTCAGCGACTGATTGCCCACGACCACCGAAATGTCGGGATGGATAACGTCCACGAAGCGGCGCAGACGCGACTGGCTGACCGGCCCGGCGAAATTCTCCATCCAGTTCACCGCGATCATGCTGACCTTGTTGCCATTGTCCGAAATATAGTTGGCGAGCTCGCCCATTTCCGCGCGACAGGGCGGACACCAGCTGGCCCAGAAGGTAACCAAAACGGGCCGCCCGTCGAAGCTGGCATCGGTGACCGGCCCACGCATGACCTGCAAGTCCTTCAGATCGGCCTTCAGGCCGTCGTCGAGCGTGGCGGCGCGTGCCGGCGTTCCCGTCAGCATCGCGGCCGGCAACCCGGCAGCAGCGGCAATGAACGCGCGTCGATCAAGCATGGCGATTCTCCTGAAGGTCGCCTCTGTAAGACACCATCGCCGGGGCCACCGACAAGCAACATTGTCGTGAGGTCGCCGCTATCCGTTGGCCACCGCTTCCGCCGCCGTCATGTCCGGTCCGATCCCCGCCGTCTCGGCCTCGGAGGCTGGGAAATTCAACTCGATCCGCAGCCCGTTGGGCGCATCGACGAACAGCTGAAACAGGTCGCCCACATTGGCCTGGCGCTTCAGGTAACTGGCGTCGTGTGCGTCAAGACGCGCGATCATCTCGGGCAGTCCCGTGCAGTGAAACGCCACATGGTCGATCACTCCCGAACCATGGGTCACATCCGTCTTGCGACCGCCGAGATACTTCTCCTGAAATCGCTTTTCCTTGCCCGTATCGGGAAACTCGGCGATGTGAATCACGTCATGATCACCGATGAAAAGCCAGACGACCGGCACCTTAAAGTCCGGTGTCGCGCCGCGCGTGAGCCCCAGATTCTGTTCGAACCAGTCTGCTAGCGCCTCCACGTCATCGGTGTGAACGAGGAAATGCTGGATGGCATTGAGTGGCATAGCCCACCCCCTTTTCGATGAGGGTGGCATGCTAGGCCGTTGGCCGCAGGGGCCAATTGATCGAGCGCAATAGCCTGCCGGCGCCTGCGTCAGCCCCCGGACAGAAGCTCCAGGTCATGTGCCTTCAATATGCCTGACTGCCGGCCGGCGAGGCCGTCGATGTCGAAGGTTTCAATCAGCTCGTGGAACACCCGGTGCCAGTTGAGTTCGGCCCGCAGGCGCAGAAACACCGAGCCCAGCCCGACGGCGGCGCGGTCCATCAGCACGAACTCGCGCGGCGGCGTCACCCCGCCCAGCGCGCGCAATTTTTCCTGCACCTGGTGCGCGATGTTGGCGCCGTAGAGACCGGATTCCGATTCCTGGATGCGCTGCACCTTGTCTTCCATCAACGGCCGGTAGAGGAACCCGGCCCAGATGTTGAGCGTGTCGAGAAGCTCGTTGGAGATATCCGCGAACCCCCAGCTCTCATAGGCATGCACCGCCCGGTCACGATCGTCCTCGCGCAGCGCGTGATAGAGCTCGATCACCCCGCGCACGAAGGCCGGCGGGAACACCCGGACACAGCCGAAATCATAGAGGTTGATCGTGGCGTCCGCGTTCACCGTGTAGTTCCCCAGATGGGGGTCACCGTGGATCACGCCATAGCCATAGAAGGGCACATACCAGGCGCGGAACATGTTGAGCGCCGCCGCCTTGCGCGCCTCGGGATCGGCGCTCTCGGCGAAGGCCGCCATCGGCTGGCCCTGAAGCCAGCTCGTCGTCAGCAAACGGCCGCTGGAGAGGGGATCGACAACCTGCGGGACATGCACGCCCGGCTCGTCGGCCAGCATCGCCCCGTATAATTTCGTGTGCCGGGCCTCGCGCCGGTAGTCGAGTTCCTCGGTCAGGCGTTCTGCCAGTTCGGCGTGAATCTGGCTGGGGTCGATCGCGGAATCGTAGCGCCGGTAGAGCGAGAAAACGAGTTTGAGCTGGTTCAGGTCCGCGGCGACCGTCGAGGCCATATCGGGATATTGAAGCTTGCAGGCGAGCTGTGCGCCATCATGGCCCATGGCCTTGTGCACCTGCCCCAGGGACGCCGCATGCGCCGCCGCGCGCTCGAACGCGGCGAACTGTGCGCGCCAGTCATCACCCAGCTCCGCCGCCATCCGCCGGCGCACGAACGGCCAGCCCATGGAGGGCGCATTCGCCTGGAGTTCGGAAAGCTCGCGCGCATAGTCCGCCGGCAACGCATCGGGGATGGTCGCCAGAATCTGCGCGGCCTTCATGAGCGGCCCCTTGAGTCCGCCCAGCGCCGCCTTCAGATCCGCGGCGTTGCGCTCGGGATCCGCCGGGCGGCCGAGATAGCGTTGCCCGGCCATACGAAACGCGGCACCGCCGACTGCGGCACCGACCCGGCCGTAGCGACCGACCCGGCCGCGGACCGACGCACGCTCGTCATCGCTCATGTGTCATCGATCAAGAATCAAGCGCCTCGAGCTCATCGATGAGGCCGGAAATCACATCCAGCCCGCGCTGCCAGAATGCCGGATCGGAGGCGTCCAGGCCAAAGGGCGCCAGAAGCTCCTTGTGGCGCAGGGTCCCGCCGGCCCGCAGCATCTCCAGGTAACGCTCGGCGAACCCGTCCGCAGACCCCTGATAGACGCCGTAGAGGGAGTTCACCAGGCAGTCGCCGAAGGCATAGGCGTAGACGTAGAAGGGCGAATGGATGAAGTGGGGGATATAGGTCCAGAAGAACCGATACTCATCCTCGAAGCGGATCGCCGGGCCGAGGCTTTCGGCCTGGATCTCCATCCAGATGTCGCAAATCTCCTCGGTGAGGAGCTCCCCCTCCGCGCGCTTGTCGTGGAGCCGGCGCTCGAACTCATGGAACGCGATCTGGCGGACCACCGTGTTGAGCATGTCCTCAACCTTCGAGGCGAGCATGGTTTTGCGCAGGGCGGGATCGTCCGCCTCCGACAGCAGCTTGCGGAAGGTCAGCATCTCGCCGAACACGGACGCCGTCTCGGCCAGGGTCAGCGGTGTATCCGACATCAGATGCCCCTGCCCGCCCGCCAGCACCTGATGCACCCCATGCCCGAGTTCATGGGCCAGGGTCATCACGTCGCGGGTCTTGCCCTGATAGTTGAGCAGCAGATAGGGATGCACGCTGGGCACGGTCGGATGGGCGAACGCGCCCGGCGATTTGCCCGGCCGGACCGGCGTGTCGATCCAGTCATTGTCGAAGAAGTTCTGCGCGACGTCGGCCAGTTCCGGCGAGAAGTTGCCATAGGCATCGAGGACCTTCGTCACCGCGTCGCCCCAGTGGATTTTCGTGTCGTCGTCATCGGGCAGCGGCGCATTCCGGTCCCAATAATCGAGCTGATCCACGCCGAACCATTTGGCCTTCAGCGCATAATAGCGGTGGGACAGGTCGGGATAGGCACCGCGCACCGCGGTCACCAGCGCATCGACAACCTCGTCCTCGACCACGTTGGCGAGATTGCGGCTCGAGACCGGGCGGGCGAAACCACGCCACTTGTCCTCGATCTCCTTGTCCTTCGCGAGCGTGTTTGTGATCAGGGTGAAGGTACGTGCGTTCTCACCCAGCACCGTGCCGAGGGACTTGGCCGCGGCCTTGCGCACCGCCCCGTCGCCATCGGACAGGAGGTTGAGCACCTCCGCACTGGTCATCTCCCGGGCGCCGTCGGGGAGTTCGACGTCGAAGCGCAGATCGGCCATCGTCTCGTCGAACAAACGATTCCACGCCGCGCGGCCCGCGACACTCTTTTCCAGCAGGAGCTTTTCGAGTTGGTCGTCGAGTTGATGCTCCCGGTACGAACGGGTGTCGCGCAGCCAGGGTGCATAGCGCCGCAACGCGTCGGACTCTCCGAGCTGGGCCTCAAGCCGGTCGTCCTCGATCCGGTTGATCTCCAGCGCGAAGAACAGCAGATGGGACGATATCTCGGTCACCGTCTCCTGCATCGACTGCATGAACTGCCCGTTCTCGGGCGCGGTCATGTCGCCTGCATACAGGAGCCCGGCGTAACTCATGACGCGCGACAGCACCTCATCGATCGCCTCATATTCGGCGATGGCCTTGGCCAGTGCGCCGCCGCCCAGGTCGGCGAGCTTTCCCTGGTAGCGGGCCTCGAATGCCTTCGAATCCTTCCGCGACGACGCGATCGCCCCGGTCAGTTCGGGGCTGTCCGGGGCCGGAAACAGATCGGTCAGATCCCATTCGGGCAGCTTCTCGCGCTTGGCCCGCGCGGGGCTGCCTTCCGGGGCCCAGCATGGGGATGGGACGGGGGTCTTTCGGGACATGTCGACGGCTCCTTGAATCACATCCAGAGATAGGGTCCATTGATGGCTTCAACAAGCGCTCATCGGCGATTTCACGACGATGTGCGGCCGCCGGAATGAACGGGCATGTGAGATGAATTACGCCGAACGCTATGAACGCTGGCAGAACCTGCCGCAGATGTTTTTCGAGAAGGCCGACGAGCGCGGCGCGGCGGCGATGTTCTGGGCCAAGCGTTACGACGCCTGGCAACCCGTGTCCTGGCAGGATGCGCGCGACACGGTGAGCGCCATTTCACGCGGCCTGCGACGGCTCGGCGTGGAACGGGGCGACCGGGTGATGCTGGTCTCGGAGAACAGGCCCGAATGGGGCCTGGCCGACCTTGCCATCATGTCTGCGGGCGCCGTGACCGTGCCCGCCTACACCACCAACACGGTGGATGACCATATTCACATCATCACCGATTGCGACCCGCGCGTCGCCATCGTGTCGAGCGAGAGGCTGGCCGAACGCCTGCTGCCCGCGATCCGCAACACCGGCACCATCAAGACCGTGATCACGATGGAAGGGGCCGGCGGCGAGAGCGACGGGATCGTCATCATCAACTGGCGCGACCTGTACGATTCGGGTGCGGAGACCGACGACGACGTCGCCGACGCGATCGGCCGGACCGCGCGCACCGATACCTCCTGCCTGATTTACACATCCGGCACCGGCGGCGCGCCCAAGGGCGTGATGCTGAGCCACGGTGCGATCCTGTGCAATTGCACCGGCGCCTATCACCTGTTCGAAACCGACAAGATGCTCGAGCTCGACGGCGAGACCTTTCTGTCCTTCCTGCCGCTGAGCCATTCCTATGAGCATACGGCGGGGCTGCACTTTCCAATCTCGATCGGCGCCGAGGTCTACTACGCCGAGAGCGTGGACAAGCTGGCCGCCAACATGGGCGAGATTCACCCGACCATCATGACCGCCGTCCCGCGGCTTTATGAATCCATGCATCAGCGGATCATGGCGGGCGTGGAACGCAAGGGTGGCATGTCGGAGAAACTTTTCCGCAAGGCCGTGGCCCTGGGCATCAAGCGCTATGAGCAGGGGGCCGCGGGTCTGTCGACGATCGAGCGGCTGCAGGACAAGGTTCTCGATAAGCTGGTGCGCAAGAAGGTGTCCGTGCGTTTCGGTGGCCGCCTCAAGGCCTTCGTGTCCGGCGGCGCGCCCCTGAACTACGACATCGGCGTCTTCTTCCTCGCGCTCGGGGTTCGCCTGCTCCAGGGCTATGGCCAGACCGAGACGGCACCCGTCGTCAGCGCCAACCCGCCCTCACGCATCAAGATCGATACGGTCGGCCCGGCGTTGCCCGGCGTGGATGTGCGCATCGCCGATGACGGCGAGATCCTGATCCGGGGCGAGCTGACGATGCAGGGCTATTGGAACGCACCCGCCCTGACGGCGGAGACCCTGCGCGACGGCTGGGTGCACACCGGTGATATCGGCGTCCTCGACAAAGACGGGTACATCAAGATCACCGATCGCAAGAAGGACATCATCGTCAATTCCGGCGGCGACAATGTCTCCCCGCAACGGGTCGAGGGTGCGCTGGTGTTCGAAGCCGAGATCAATCAGGCAATGGTCTATGGCGACAAGCGCCCCCACCTGGTCGCGGTGCTGGTGCCCGACGACGATTTCATCCGCAGCTGGGCATCGGAAAACGACCGGGACGCCGACCTCGCCGCACTGGTCGATTCCGAGGCCTTCCACGAGCGCCTGCGCGCGGCCCTGGACCGGGCGAACACAAGGCTGGGCCCGATCGAGCAGGTGCGGCGGTTCATCATCGCGGAAGAGGCGTTCACAACCGAGAACGGCCTGATGACACCATCATTGAAAATCCGGCGCCACGAGATCCGGCGGATCTATGGGGAGCGCCTCGAGACGCTGTACGGGCGCGCGCGCTCCTGAGCCGTCCTGCGAGGGATTCTGTCGCGGCCGACTAGCCGTGATACTCCCGATACCAGGTCACGAAGTTGGGAATACCCACATCGATCGGGGTCTTGGGCTCGAACCCGAAATCGCGCTGGCTGGCGCCGATATCCGCATAGGTCGCCTGCACGTCACCGGGCTGCATGGGCTGGAAATCGATCTCGGCCTTGGTGCCGAGCGCGTCTTCGATCACGCCGATGAACCGCATCAGCGGCTCGGACTTGTTGTTCCCGAGATTGTAGACGCGATGGGTCGGCTTGCCGTTGTCGCCGCGCACCGACGGCAGGTCGAGCACCGCGAGCACGCCTGCGACGATGTCGTCGACATAGGTGAAGTCGCGCTGCATATCGCCGTTGTTGAAGACAGGGATCGGTTCCCCGGCGACGATCTTGCGCGTGAAGATATAGGCGGACATGTCCGGGCGGCCCCAGGGGCCGTAGACCGTGAAGAAGCGCAAGCCCGTCAGCGGCATCCCGTAGGTGACCGCATAGGCGTTGCTCATCAGCTCGTCCGATTTCTTGGTCGCGGCGTAGAGCGACACCGGATTGTCGACCTGATCTTCCACGGAAAACGGCAATTTTGTGTTGCCGCCATAGACCGATGAGGAGCTGGCATAGACCATGTGGCGCAGCCCGTCGCCGAGGCTGCGCGCCGCCTCGAGGATATTCATATGGCCGACGATGTTGGCCTGAATATAGGCGCCGGGATTTTCCATGCTGTAGCGGACACCGGCCTGGGCGGCGAGATGGACGATCCGGTCCACGCCGTCGACCGCCGCCATGACCGTGTCGAGATCGGCGATGTCGCCGCGCACGAAGGAGAAATTCTCATGCGGCGTCAGCCGTGCGAGCCGCGCCTCCTTGAGGGCGACATCGTAATAATCATTGAGATTGTCGATTCCGATGACGGTCTCACCGCGGGCAAGCAACGCCAGGCCGACATGCATACCAATGAAACCGGCCGCACCGGTCAGAAGAACTGTCATGACTTCACGAAATCCCCGTCAGATGTTCATCAGATCATATAGATGAGACCGGCGGCGATTGCACGCCGTCCGGCAAATCACGCAATATGGGTGCATTGAGAACGGGAATGCGCCTATCCGCGCGGGTGAATGGACAATTAGGTCAGCCATCCTTACATTTCTGTTCCAGGGACGCTCCAGCGGCCCCTCAGGGAGAGACATTCATGGCCGAGACCGCCGTCAGCCTCGACGACAAATACGCCCTCGATTCGGGCCGCGTGTACCTCACCGGGACCCAGGCGCTGGTGCGCCTGCCCATGATCCAGCGCCAGCGCGATGCCGCAGCGGGGCTCGATACCGCGGCCTATGTCACCGGCTACCGGGGCTCGCCACTCGGCGCGCTCGACCAGCAAATGGCGCGCGCCAAGCCGTTCCTGGAGCGAAACAACATCGTGTTCCGCCCCGGCGTCAACGAGGACCTCGCCGCCACGGCGGTCTGGGGCACCCAGCAGCTCAACCTGTATCCCGACGCCAAGCATCAGGGCGTGTTCTCCATGTGGTACGGCAAGGGCCCGGGGGTCGATCGTTCGGGCGACGTGTTCAAGCATGGCAATCTGGCCGGATCCTCGGCCCATGGCGGCGTGCTTTTACTGGCCGGTGACGACCACACCTGCAAATCCTCCACCACCGCGCACCAGTCGGAATACGCTTTCGTCGACGCCATGATCCCGGTCCTGAATCCGGCAGGCGTGCAGGAGTTTCTCGACCTCGGCATCTATGGCTGGGCGATGTCGCGTTTCTCGGGCTGCTGGGTCGCGTACAAGACCGTGGCCGAGACAGTGGACAGTTCCGCGTCGGTTCATGTCGATCCCCACCGCGTCCAGATCACCCTGCCGACCGATCTGGCGTTGCCGGAGGGCGGCCTCAACATCCGCTGGCCCGACGAGTTCCTCGCCCAGGAAGAGCGGCTCCACAAACACAAGCTCTACGCGGCGCTGGCCTTTGCCCGGGCGAACCGGCTCGACCGGACGGTGATCGACAGCCCCCGGAAGCGGCTCGGCATCGTCACGACCGGCAAGAGCTATCTGGACGTGCGCCAGGCCCTCGACGATCTGGGAATCACGGAGGAGATGGCGGTCGATATCGGGATCAGCATCTACAAGGTCGCCATGCCCTGGCCGCTGGAGCGCGAGGGTATGCGCGAATTCGCGGAGGGCATGGAAGAGATTCTGGTCGTCGAGGAAAAGCGCGCGCTGATGGAAAATCAGCTCAAGGAGCAGCTCTACAACTGGCGCCCCGATGTGCGCCCGCGGGTGATCGGCAAGTTCGACGAGAGCGGCGAATGGGTGTTGCCGTCCTCCGGCGAGCTGACCCCGGCACAGATCGCCCGGGTGATCGCCAAGCGGCTTGCCCGCTGGCACAGCTCCGAGGCGATCGGGCAGCGGCTGGCCTTCCTCGAACAGAAAGAGGCGTCGCTGGCCCAGCAGCCGCCGAGCGCCAAACGCATCCCCTATTTCTGCTCGGGCTGCCCCCACAACAGCTCCACCAAGGTGCCCGAGGGCAGCCGCGCGCTGGCCGGGATCGGCTGCCATTTCATGGCGCTGTGGATGGACCGGGACACCGAGACCTTCACCCAGATGGGCGGAGAGGGCGTGACCTGGGTCGGCCAGGCACCGTTCAGCAACGACGACCATGTGTTCGTCAATCTGGGCGACGGCACCTACTATCATTCCGGCTATATGGCGATCCGCCAGGCGGTCGCATCCGGCGTGAACATGACCTACAAGATTCTGTTCAACGACGCCGTGGCGATGACCGGCGGCCAGTCATTCGACGGCCCGCTCACCGTTCCCGCGATCACACGCCAGGTCGAGGCCGAAGGCGTGAAGCGCATCGTCGTGGTCAGCGACGAGCCGGACAAATACCCGACCGGCGCGCCGTTCGCGCATGGCGTGACCATCCATCACCGTGACGCGCTCGATCAGGTGCAGCGCGATCTGCGCGACTATCCCGGCGTGTCGGTGCTGGTCTATGACCAGACCTGTGCGGCCGAGAAACGCCGCCGGCGCAAGCGGGGCACCTTCCCCGACCCCGCCAAGCGGGTGATGATCAATGAGGCTGTGTGCGAAGGCTGCGGCGACTGCTCGGTCAAATCGAACTGCCTGTCGGTGGTGCCGGTCGAGACCGAGTTCGGGCGCAAGCGGGCGATCGACCAGTCGAGCTGCAACAAGGATTTCTCCTGCGTGAACGGCTTCTGCCCGAGCTTCGTGACCGTCGAGGGCGGCCAGTTGCGCACGCCGGACACCACGACGCCCGTCGGCGCCGACACGGCGTTCGACGACATCGACCTGCCCGAACCCGCACTGCCGGACCTGGACAATCCCTATGGCATCCTGGTGACCGGTGTCGGCGGCACCGGCGTGGTTACCATCGGCGCGCTGCTCGGCATGGCTGCCCATATCGAGGGCAAGGGCGTGTCGGTACTCGACATGACCGGGCTGGCCCAGAAGGGCGGCGCGGTGATCAGCCATGTGCGGATCGGCAAGGCGCCGGAAGATTTGCACGCGGTGCGGATCGCCGCCGGGAGCGCCGACCTGGTGCTCGGGTGCGACCTGGTGGTCGCCGCCGGCGCGGACGCGGTCGCGCGCATGCAACCGGGCCTCACCCATGCCGTGATCAACAGCCATGAGACGGTGACCGGCGATTTCACCCGCGACCCGGACTTCGACATCAATGCGCCGGAGATGCGCCAGACCATCGAGGTCGCGGTGGGCGAGGCGGCGGCCAGCTTCGTCGAGGGCACGCGCTACGCCACCGCCCTGCTGGGCGATTCGATCGCCACCAACCTGTTCATGCTCGGCTATGCCTGGCAGAAGGGCCTGATCCCGATCACCGGTGCGGCGATCGACCAGGCGATCGAGCTGAACGCCGTGGCGGTCGAGTTCAACAGATCCGCCTTCCTGTGGGGCCGCCGGGCCGCCGTCGACGAGGCGCGGGTCGCCCGCGCCGCCGAACCGGTGACGCCGCTGCGCCTGCAGGCGCCTGACATCGCCACGACCCTGGAAGACGTGGTCGCGCGCCGGATTCGCTTCCTCACCGACTATCAGAACGAGGCCTATGCCCGGCGTTACAAAGACCTGGTGGTGCGCGTGCAGAAGGCCGAGGGCGACCGGGCCAAGGGTCAGGAAGGGCTCACCGGCGCGGTGGCGCGCTATTACTTCAAGCTGCTCGCCTACAAGGACGAATATGAGGTGGCGCGGCTGTATACCGACGGCCAGTTCACCCGCAAGCTCCACGACCAGTTCGAGGGCGACTACAAGCTCAAATTCCACATGGCCCCACCCCTGTTCGCCAAGCGCGACCCGGAGACGGGCGAACTCCTGAAGCAGGAATTCAGCCCGTGGATGATGACCGCCTTCCGGGCGCTCGCAGGATTAAAATTCCTGCGCGGCACGGCGTTCGACCCGTTCGGCCGCGCGGCCGAGCGCAAGCAGGAACGCCGGCTGATCGCCGACTATGAAAAGGTGATCGGGGAAATCTGCGACGGGCTCAACCGGACCAACCATGATCTGGCGGTCGCGATCGCCTCCATCCCCGAGCATATCCGCGGCTACGGCCATGTGAAGGATGAACATCTGGCCCGGGCCAAGACCGAGGAAGCAGCCCTACTTCGCGCCTTCCGCAACCCCAACGCCCCCCAGGCGAAGGCGGCGGAGTAACCCGTCCGCCAAAGAAAAAGGGCCCGGCAACAGCCGGGCCCCTCGCTTCCTGCGTTGGCCATGCGGGTCAGTCGTCGCCCGCGGCCACGGCTGCCGGTTGGGCAGAGACTGCCCCATACCGAAGCTCATGTGTCAGCCCCAGATAGAGGCTGACGCACATGGCGATCAGCACCAGCGTGAACGGCAGGCCGACGGTGATGGCCGCCGCCTGCAGCGCACCCAGCGCATCCGCGCCGCCGCCGAACAGCAATGCCGCGGCAATCACACCCTCCATGACCGCCCAGTAAATTCGCTGGCCCGTCGGGGCGTCGATCTTGCCGCCCGCCGTGATGGAATCGATGACCAGCGAGCCGGAGTCCGACGAGGTGATGAAGAACACCAGCACCAGCACAATCGCCACGAAGGACGTGATGCCGGTGAGCGGCAGATTCTCGAGCATCTGGAACATGGCGAGCGGAACCTCGCTGATGCCGTTGGCGAGTTCACCGACACCGGTGGTCGCCTGCGCCAGCGCGCTGCCGCCGAAGACCGACATCCAGACCAGGGTTACCACCGTCGGCACCAGGAGCACCGCCACGATGAACTGGCGCACGGTCCGGCCCTTGGAAATACGGGCAATGAACATGCCGACAAACGGTGACCAGGAGATCCACCAGGCCCAGTAGAAGATGGTCCAGCCGTGGAAGAATTTCTCGTCTTCACGCCCGACCCAGTTGCTGAGCGGCACGATATCCGTCACGTAGTTGGCGAATGTCACGCCGACCGTGGACAGAATGGTGATCGTCGGCCCGATCAACAGGACGAACAACAGCAGCAGCGCGGCCAGCCCCATATTGATGTTGCTGAGGACTTTCACGCCGCCGTCGAGGCCGCGCGTCACCGAGATCAGCGCGACACCGGTCACGCCGACAATAATCGCGATCTGGGTGTTGATGCCCGCGTCGATGCCGAACAGGAAGTTGAACCCGCTCGCGGCCTGCTGGGCGCCGAAGCCGAGGGATGTCGCGAGACCGAAGATGGTCGCGAGCACCGCCAGCGTGTCGATGATATGGCCGAACCAGCCCCAGGTCCGTTCTTTCAAAAGCGGATAGAAGGCGGATCGGATCGTCAGCGGCAGCCCCTTATTGTAGGTGAAGAAGGCCAGCGACAGACCGACCACCGCATAGATCGCCCACGGGTGCAGCCCCCAGTGGAACATGGTGGCACCCATGGCCGCGCCGGCACCTTCCGGCGTGTTCGGCGGCGCGTTGAGCGGCGTGCCGAACCAGTCCGTGTAATAGCCCACCGGTTCGGCGACGGCCCAGAACATCAACCCGATGCCCATGCCCGCGGCGAACAGCATCGCGAACCAGGAGATCAACGAAAATTCCGGCTTGGCGCCGTCGCCCCCGATCCGGATCTTGCCGACCGGCAGCACAATCAGCGCCAGGCAGAAAATCACGAAAATGTTGCCGCCGACGCTGAACAGCCAGTCGAAATTGTTGATCGACCAGCCCTTTGCGCCATCGAATGCCGCTTTCGCCGGCTCCGGCGCGGCGATCGTACCGATGACAAAGAGCAGAATCAGGATCGAGGTGATCCAGAACACCGGGTGATGGACATCCATCCCCCATTTCTGCGTGTTGTGGTCCCCGACCGAATGGTCGGAGGAATATCTTTGTGGCATGCCGAGCCCCCCATGGCTTCATCACGCGCGCGCCTGCCACCGTCGCAAGCGCCCGCGCCGTGTTCATCTCAATCAAGGACAAGATAAAAGGGAACTCGATATGGCCCCTTGCGACCGGCCTGTGACATCCGGTCCCGCGTGCCGGTTCAGGTGAGATTGTCACCGCCCAAAGGGGCCAGAACCGGCATCCCCCGCAGAAATGCCCCATCGAGATATCTCGATGTTGGTGGGCAAACCCTAACAAACGTGCACGGAAATTGCGAATTTGCGCGGTAACCCGGCGTTCGCGGCGGCGACTCGGCTACAGGCCCACCGCGTTCCGGTAGACCTCGAGCAGATGTTCCTGCTCCTGGCGCTCGGCGGGCTCGAGCTTCCGCAGCCGCACGATTTGGCGCATCGTCTTGGCGTCGAAGCCGGCTGACTTGGCCTCGGCATAGACCTCGCGGATGTCCGCGTTCAAATTGGCGCGGTCTTCTTCCAGCCGCTCGACCCGCTCGATGAAGCTGCGCAGGCGATCGGCCGCAATTCCCCCGGTGTCCGACATCAAAATCTCTCCGAATGCGAATAGCGCCGCGCGGATCGGCGACGCCATGGCGTGTAACCCAATCGCCTGTGGAAAGGCAAAGGGACTGTGCGGAACGCCTGTGTAAAACCGGGGACAAATCCCGGTTTGTTACGGTTGGCCGAGGCGCTTCTCGAACCAGAAATCGGCGTAGGGATTGTCGTTGTAACGGGGGATCTCGGTGTAACCGCACCGCCGGTAGAGTGTGTGGGCCTCCGCCAGGCTGCGGTTCGAATCGAGCCGCACGAGATCGAGGCCGATCTCGCGCGCGCCGGCCTCGAGCGCATCAAGAATCCGGTAGCCGATGCCGAGACCGCGCAAACTGTCATCCACCCACATCCGCTTGATCTCCGCGAAGGCCGGTCCGTTGTCGGGCCTGCGGGCAACCAGACCGCCGCAGCCGACGGGTCGATCCGCAACAAACGCCAGGACGAACCGCCCCGCGGGGGGCGCCATGTCCGCATCCCCGTCGGCGCCGCCCGCGCCGCCAGGGTCGCGGTCGAAGCCGCCTTCGAAACGGGCGTCGAGTTCATCGAAATAGCGGTCGCGGCACCAGCGGGAATCGGGATCCGTCGGCACCGCATCGACGATGGTCAGCGCAGCGGCAAGCCGCCGGCGCTCGGCCTTATCCATCGCGGGTTCCGGACGCGGAAATGCGGGTCAGTGCCCGGCCTTTTCCTTCATCTTGGCGAGTTTCTCGGGGGTCGCCTCGGTCTGGAACTTGTCCTTCCACTCGGCGTAGGGCATGCCGTAGACGAGCTCGCGGGTGGCCTCGTAATCGAGGTCGATCCCCTTCTCGTCGGCGGCCGCCTTGTACCATTTGGACAGGCAGTTCCGGCAGAAGTCCGCCAGATTCATCAGGTCGATATTCTGGACTTCCGGGTGGTCGCGCAGATGCTGCACGAGGGTGCGGAAGGCGGCGGCCTCCAGCTCGGTCCGGGTCTGTGTATCAAGGTCGGCCATTATGGTCTCCCGTTCGGGCTATGGGTTGTTGCCGATCAATATAGGCGCCCAGCCACGGCGTGCAATCTCTGGTCAGTCGTCGTCGGCCGCGTCGCGGCGCTCCCGGCGGCGGCGGTGACGATCGCCGAACTTGTGCGCACGCGCGTCGCGCCGGCCGCGATGACCGCCCCTGCGGCGCTCCGGCAAGGGTTCGGCCGGGTCGAGGAAGCGCGTCAACGCCGCGATGGCGGCCGCCGCCTGTTCCGTCTCCGGTTCGAGCTCTTCGGCCGCACGGTCGATGATCGCCGCGAGTGCGGAGTCCGAGATCGCCGCGCTATCCCCCACCGGGTCCTCCGCGCGCAAACCACGCACCGCGGCCACAACGGCCCAGGCGAGTGCGCGGGGATCGTTCCACGGTTCGCTGCGCAGCCGGCGGCGGCGGCGGCGCTGGCGTTCGGCGGCGGACATCGGCGCATCGTGGATCGGGGGACGTCCCATGGGTTCCGTCACTTGCTTGTTGGTCTGTTCGGTCATGATACGATTCCATTTCGTTACTGTCACATTATATGTAACGTGACAGTAACGAAATAACAAGCCCTACCCGGTCGCGGCGGCCGTCTCCGCGATCAGCCAGTCCACGACCCGGCGCAACGCCTCGGTGTGATCGGCGCCTTCGCCAATCGCGGTCCGGTAGGCATCGAGCTGACGGTGGGCGCTGGTGCCGCGCGCCTGGATCGTGCGCGCATGCTCGATCTCGGCCCGGCAGCCCAGCATGTCGGCGTCGGGCCCGACGAGGTCGATCATCTCGTCGAGCAAGGTGGCGAAGGGCACGATCTCGCCCTTGCCGAAATCAACCATCCCCTCGGACAGGCCGTAGCGCTGGGCGCGCCAGCGATTCTCGTTGATCAGCATGTTGGCGTAGACCCGCCAGCGTTGGTTCGACCGGCGCAGCCGGGTGAGCATCGAGACGAAACAGGTGAAAAGGGCCGCGATCGTCAGGCTGTCCTCCATCGTCGTGCAAACATCGGTGATGCGCATCTCAACGGTCGGGAACCGGGCGCTGGGCCGCGCGTCCCACCAGATCTTGGAGGCATCCTCGATCAGCCCCGCACCGACCAGCGCGCCCACATGGCGGGCATATTCACCCCAGCTGTCGAAGCGTTCCGGCAGGCCGGTGCGCGGCAGCTCGTCGAACACGGACAACCGGTAACTCAGCAGGCCGGTGTCCTGGGCCTGCCAGAAGGGCGACGAGGTGGACAGGGCCAGCAGGTGCGGCAGGAAGTAGCTGACCTGGTTCATGACATCGATCCGGCGCTCGTCGTCATCGACCCCGACATGCACATGCATGCCGCAGATCAACAGGCGCCGGGCGACGGTCTGAAGATCGGCCGCCAGTTCGTTGTAGCGCGCCTTGTCGGTGTGCTGGGTGTCGTGCCAGTCGGCGATCGGATGGGTCGAAGCGGCGATGACCCGGTAGCCATGCGCCTCGGCGGCGGTGACCACGGCCCGCCGAAGTGCTGACAGCCGCACCCGCGCCTCGCCCAGATTCGCGCAGACGGCCGTCCCGACCTCGATCTGCGGTTTCAGGAATTCCGGCGACACGGTGCCGATGTCCGCCGGCACCAGCGCCTCGCAGTCGCGCAACAGGTCGGTCGGCGGGTCCACGGCCAGTTCGCGGGTGTCGGGATCGACGAGGAGATACTCTTCTTCGATCCCGAGCGTGTAAATCTCGTCCCGATCAGCCGCCATGTGCAGACACCCCCGCGCGGGACCGATAGAGATCGTCGCGCGCCAGCACATTCTCGAGCGCGGCCAGCAAACGCCCGGTCCAGAGCTCGGCGCCCCGTGCCGTGTCGATCAGGTCCTGGCGGATTTCCACCAGCGCATTCGCCAGGCCGATGCCGTCGCCATGGCGTTCCAGGGTGTAGCCGTAGCCGAGCCGAGCCGAATAAGGCTCGTTGTCCCCGACCATCAGATCCGGTTCCCGGCGCAGCCGGGCGATCAGGGGTTCGGGGATGCGGGCATCCCGGTTCCACAGGATGCCGATCTGCCAGGGTCGCTCGATCTCGTCCATGATCGGCGTGAAACTGTGGATCGCCAGGACGACCGGGCTGACGTCCGGCCCGTTGGCGGCGCGCAACCGGGCGATCTCCCGCTCGATAGCGGCGTGGAACGGCGCGTGAATGCCCGCGATCCGCGCCGCCCGCTGGGCCTCGGTCAGGTTCGCATTCGCGGGCACGGGCGTGCCATCGCTCTCCGCCAGCAGCAGGCCCGGATGATCGAGGTCGCGGTTGCAGTCGATGACGAGCCGCGAATAGCCGCCCAGCACGGCCGGCGCCTCGAGCGCGGCGGCGAGGCGGCGGGTGACGTCGGCGGCCCCGATGTCCCAGCCGATATGGCGCAGCAGCTCGATCTCGTCGAGCCCCAGCCCCTCGAGCGCCCGCGGCACCGCGTGGCTGGCATGATCGCAGACCAGCAGCACCCGGCCCTCCGCAGCCGGGTTCACGATCTCGAAGGGCGAGGCCTCGTCGGGCGCAAGCAGGTCGTTGGGAACACTATCCATGCCCAGACTATAGCCATCTCCGCGAGCGGGTTGCAGCCACGCGAACAGCAAAAAGCCGGACACCCCCCGAAGGTGAAGGGGGATGCCCGGCCGGCTGTTGGTTCGGCGAAACGCCTAGGCCAGGAAGCTGCGCAACATCCAGGCGTTCTTCTCGTGCAAATTCATGCGTTGCGTCAGCAAATCCGCCGTCGGCTGATCGTTGGCATCGTCGGCCGCCGTGAAAACCTCGCGCGCGGTGCGCGCCACTGTCTCCTGGCCCTCGGCGAGCTGCTGGATCATCTCCGACGCGCCGGGCACGCCGTCGGCCTCGGGGATCGACGACAGTTCCGAAAAGGCCGCATAGCTGCCGGGCGCGGGGAAGCCCAGTGCGCGGATGCGTTCGGCGATCTCGTCCACCGCCAGCGCGAGCTCGTTGTACTGCGCCTCGAACATGGTGTGCAGCGTGTTGAACATCGGACCGGTGACGTTCCAGTGGAAGTTGTGGGTCTTGAGATACAGCGTGTAGGTGTCCGCCAACATCCGCGAGAGCCCATCGGCAATGTCGCGACGCTGGTCTTCGGGGATACCGATATTGACGCCAATCTGGCCGGGATTCTCTGACATGGCCTGCTCCTCTGTCTCGTGCGCTGATCATTGTTTAGAATTATTCTAAATATAGACCAGAAGTGGCAGATTACAATGGGTCGGCACAGATTTTTTTGACCCAGATCACCCCCGTCCGCCGGCCATGCGCGCGGCATCGGGGCTTCGGCGCAGGCGCCACATGGCGAGGATGCCGATGAACGGCCCGGGCGCCAGGATCACGAAGGCGAACCGCCAGCCCACGAGATCGACCATCATCGGCACGAGGTGGATGGTCACCAGCGTCAGCAGGAACCCCGCACTGGTTTGCACCGTCAGCATGGTGCCCACATAGGCCGGCTCGGAGAGCTCGGCGGTGCTGGCGGAGAATTGCGGCGAATCCGCCACCACGGCCACACCCCAAACGATGCATAGCGCCACCAGCGGCCAGACCGCGCCGCCGAACAAAAATCCCACCAACAGGGAACAAACCCCGCTGACGGCCATCGCCCAGATGGTCACGGTCGTGCGCCCGAAGCGGTCGGACAACACGCCGCCGCCGATGCAGCCGAGCGCCCCGGCCCCCATCACCACGAAGGTCACCAGCGCGGCGAGCGCCGCCGTGTTGGTGCCGCCGCTCAGGGTCAGGCGGAAACTCGCGTCGAGGAACACGCCGATCCACGCCCACATGGCGTAGAGCTCCCACATATGGCCGAGATAGCCGATGTTGGCCAACCGGAGCCCCCGCTCCGTCCAGGCGCGCAGCGCGGAACCCATACGGAAACGCCCCCGGGCCGCCACGTTCGGGCCGACCTCGACCCAGTTCATCGCGACGGCCGCGAGCGCCGCCGAGGCCGATGCCGCGGCGATGGTGAATTCCCAGTCGATGCCGCCGAGCGCATTGAACAGATGCGGTGCGGCCGACCCCAGCGTCAGCCCGCCCACGAGGCCGCCGAGCATCAGACCCATATTGCCCCGGGACCAGCTGGCGGCGAGCTTCAGACCGACCGGATAAATCCCGGCCATGCAAACGCCGGTCGCAAACCGCAAGCCAATGACGGCGAATGACGCCGGCTCGAACGCAAGAATGAGAATATTCGCCGCCGCGGCGGTCAGGGCCGAGGCGATGAAGAAGCGGCGCGGGTCGAAGCGGTCGGCCAGGTTGAACAAGGCGCTGACGACGGTGCCGACCACGAAGCCCGCCTGCACCGAACTGGTGAACAGGGAGGCGATCAAAGGCGGTAACCCGACGCTTTCGCGCAGGGCCGGCACGACGGCCGAGGCCGAGAACCACAGCGCCATCGTGGCGACGGTACAAAAGGCGATGATCCCGAGCGAACGGGCACGAACCGACAATGATCCCCACTTTGCCGCGTCAGGCGCAGGCCCGCGAACCCTAATGCGATTCGAGGCTCACCGCCCAATCAACGGCGCGTGTGAACGACCCGAGAAAAGCTTTAGCCGAGCGCGGCGCAGGCCCGCTGGATGCGCGTGCAGGCCTCTTCCAGGGTCGCGGTCGCGGTCGCGTAGGAGATCCGGAAATGGGGCGACAGGCCGAAGGCCTCACCATGCACCACGGCGACCCCTTCGGACCCCAGCAGATACTTCGCCACGTCCTCGTCGCTGTTCAGCACGTCGCCGTCCGGCGTGGTCTTGCCGAGCATGCCGGCGGCCGACGGGTAGACGTAGAACGCGCCCTGAGGTGTGGCGCATTCGAGGCCGTTGGCCTGGTTCAGCATCGACACGACCAGATCGCGGCGTTCCTTGAACACCTTGTTGTGCTCGGTGATGAAGTCCTGCGGGCCCCGCAGCGCCTCGACCGCCGCCCATTGGGAGATCGTCGAGGTGGAGGTGGTCGACTGGGAGGCGATCATGTTCATCGCCTTGATCAGATTCGTCGGGCCCGCGGCATAGCCGACCCGCCAGCCGGTCATGCAATAGGCCTTGGACATGCCGTTCAGGGTCAGGGTGCGGTCATAGAGTTCGGGCACCACCTGGGCGATCGTCGTGAACTGGAAATCGTCATAGACGATCTTCTCATACATATCGTCGGGCATGATCCAGACATGGGGGTGGCGCAGCAGCACCTCGCCCAGCGCGCGCAGCTCGTCCGCCGTGTAGGCAGCGCCCGACGGGTTGCAGGGCGAGTTCATCATCAGCCATTTGGTCTTCGGCGTGATCGCCGCCTCGAGCGCCTCGGGGGTGATCTTGAAGCCCGTCTCCTGGGTTGTGTTGACCACCACCGGCACGCCGTCGCAGAGCAACGTGATATCGGTGTAGGACACCCAGTAAGGCGCTGCTACGATCACCTCGTCCCCCGCGTTCAGGGTCGCGAACAGGGCGTTGTAGATGGTCTGCTTGCCGCCGCAGCCGACATGGATCTGGCCGGGCTCATAATCGAGCTCATTGTCGGTCTTGAGCTTCTCGCAGATCGCCTCGCGCAGCTCGGGAATACCCGCCGGCGAGACATATTTTGTCTTGCCTTCGGCCATGGCGCGCACGGCCGCGTCCTTGATGTTCTGGGGCGTATCGAAATCGGGCTCACCCGCCGCGAGACCGATCACGTCGCGTCCCTGGGCCTTGAGCTCCTGGGACAGGGTGTTGATCGCGATCGTCGGCGAGGGCTTGATGCTGTTCAAACGTTCGGCAAGGAGAGCCATCGGATTTCGTCCGGTTTGGGGTTGTATTGAGGACCTTGTCTGCGGGCGCGAAACCTAGTCTCCGTCCGGATTCTGCGCAAGCGTCTCCGCATCGGAGTCATCCCCGGCATTTCAAACGTCCCGGTTCGGGGCCAGCCCGGAACGCAGTTCGGCGCGGGACATGCCCGCGCCGAACCAGCAATCCTGCCACTATCAGGGTACTTCTGGGGTTCTGGGAGATTACTCCGCAGCAGAGGATTGCCGGTCGATCTTTCGCTGTTTGCCGCTTTCCCAGGTCAGCCAGCCGGCCACGACGCTGAACGCGACCATGGCGACAATGACGATTCCCAAGACAAACATGTTTTCCAACGGCATGGCGAATCTCCTAATTGAATTCGCCCAAAACTGCCGCCGGCAGGCCCCGGTTTCATTGATCTGAATCAATTTTTCCCCGGCGTTCACCTGCGGGCAGGCTGGCCTTCCGGCGCCCGCGCGACCTATATAGATGCCATGGCTGATCTTGCAGAAATCCAAGCCAAATACCTGCCGATGGTCGAACCACAGCAGCGCCGTGTCTTCGCCGAGGATCACCCGGCGGGCATGGGTCCGGCGGGGTTCGAGCTGATCTCCGACTACACGCCCGCAGGCGACCAGCCCCAGGCCATCGCCGACCTGATCGACGGCGTCAATCGCGCGGAGATGGACCAGGTGCTGCTGGGGGTGACCGGCTCGGGCAAGACCTTCACCATGGCCCATGTCATCGCCGAGACCGACCGGCCGGCGCTGATCCTGGCGCCGAACAAGACCCTGGCGGCACAATTGTTTGCGGAGATGCGGAGCTTCTTCCCGAACAACGCGGTCGAGTACTTCGTCTCCTATTACGACTATTACCAGCCGGAGGCCTATGTCGCCCGGTCGGACACCTATATCGAGAAGGAATCCTCGATCAACGAGCAGATCGACCGGATGCGCCATGCCGCAACCCGCGTCCTGTTCGAACGCCGCGACGTGGTGATCGTCGCCTCGGTGTCGTGCATCTACGGCATCGGCGACGCGGAATCCTATCTCAAGATGACCAAGGTCTATCAGGTCGGGGACAAGGTCGACCGGACCCAGATCCTGCGCGACCTGACCGAGCTGCAATACCGGCGGAATGATTCCGCCTTCTTCCGCGGCACGCTGCGCTCGCGCGGCGACACGGTGGAAATCTTCCCCGCCCATCTCGAGGACCGCGCCTGGCGCCTGTCCCTGTTCGGCGACGAGATCGAGGCCATCAAGGAGTTCGACCCGCTGACGGGCACGACCATGGGCGAACTCGAGCGGATCACGGTGTTTGCCAACTCCCATTACATCACCCCGAAGCCGACGCTGCAGCAGGCCGGCAAGACCATCAAGGACGAGCTCGCGGTCCGGCTGAAGCAGCTCCATACCGAGGGCAAGCTGCTCGAGGCCCAGCGCCTGGAACAGCGCACCACCTTCGATCTGGAGATGATCGCGGCCACCGGATCGTGCCCCGGGATCGAGAATTATTCCCGGCATCTGACCGGGCGCAAGCCGGGCGAGCCGCCCCCGACCCTGTTCGAGTATCTGCCGCCCGACGCGCTGCTGTTCGTCGACGAATCCCACATCACCGTGCCCCAGCTGGGCGGCATGTTCCGGGGCGATCTGGCGCGCAAGGGCACGCTCGCCGACTTCGGGTTCCGCCTGCCGTCCTGCGTCGACAACCGGCCGCTCAAATTCGAGGAGTGGTACGAGATGCGGCCCCAGACGATCTACCTCTCGGCCACCCCGAGCGACTGGGAGCTGAACCAGACCGGCGGCGTCTTCGCCGAGCAGGTCGTGCGGCCCACGGGCCTGACCGACCCGGTCTGCATCATCCGCCCGGTCGAGACCCAGGTGGACGATCTGATCGCCGAATGCCGCGAGGTCGCCGCCGCGGGCTACCGGGTGCTGGTCACCACCCTGACCAAGCGCATGTCGGAGGACCTCACCGAATACATGCACGAACAGGGACTACGGGTGCGCTACATGCATTCCGACATCGAGACCCTGGAGCGGATCGAGATCCTGCGCGACCTGCGCCTCGGCGCGTTCGATATCCTCATCGGTATCAACCTGCTGCGCGAGGGGCTCGACATCCCCGAATGCGCCCTGGTCGCGATCCTCGATGCCGACAAGGAGGGCTATCTGCGCTCCAAGACCTCGCTGGTGCAGACCATCGGCCGGGCCGCGCGCAACGTGGACGGCCGGGTGATCCTGTATGCCGACGTGATGACAGACAGCCTCAAGGCCGCGCTGGAGGAGACCGCGCGGCGGCGCGAGAAGCAGGAGGCCTACAACGCCGCCAACGGCATTACGCCGGAATCGATCCGCTCCAACATCACCGACATCCTGAACAGCGTGTTCGAGCGCGACCGGGTGACGGTCGAGATCGAGGATGACGAGACCGAGCATCTCGTGGGCAAGGATCTGCAGGTCTACATGGCCGACCTCGAGCAGCGGATGCAGACCGCCGCCGCGGACCTGGAATTCGAGGAAGCCGCGCGCCTGCGCGACGAGATCAAGCGGCTGGAGGCCCAGGAGCTGGCGTCGATGGGGGCGGATCTGGACGGTTCACCGTGGCGAGAGTCCGACGGGAGCGCGGGTTCCGTGCTGGCAGCCCAGCGCGCGGCGCGGACCAAGGCCAACATGACCAAGCGGCCGCAATCGGGCGGCGGGCGCGGCAAGGGCGGGCGCAAGCGGCGCGCGCGGCGCGGGCCTTAGGCGCCCGGCTTAGTCCGCCGCAATCGCGCCGATCTGCTGTAACAGCGCCAGACGATCACCCAGCACCCAGACCTTCGTGATTTTTCCGCCCGCCATGGTGAACATGGCGACCCCGGTATACTCAATGGGCCGGCCCGTCGCCGCATGCTCGAACAGGGGCCCGTCATGGGTGCCGGTATAGGTCAGGCGCGCCACGGCCCGGTCGTCGGTGGCGACGATCTCGTCGATCCGGTTGTGGAAATCCGAAAAGGCGTCGCGGATGGTCTGCATGTAGCCCGCAAACCCGTCATGGCCGCTCACATGCAGGCCGATAGAGCCGCGGAAATCGATGGCCGGGTCGAGGATGTCGCGCATGGTCGCGTCATCCCATCTGTTCCACATGACGTTGAAGAAGGTCTCGACCAGGTGCCGGTTGTCGGCCGCAGACATACGCGCGGTCTCTAGCTCTTGCTGCTGAAGAGGTTCGACATCCAGCTGCGGTGTTCGAGCCGTTCCTTGTACTTCTGGTGATAATCCTCGGCCTCCCAGAAGGTGGGGGCTGGCTGGATCGTGGTGACGATCGGCGCCTCGAACTTGCCCGAGGCCTGCTTTTCCTCCTTCGAGGCCCGTGCCGCATTTGCCTGATATTCGTCATGGGTAAAGATCGCCGAGCGGTACTGGCTGCCCACATCCGGGCCCTGGCGGTTCATCTGGGTCGGGTCGTGGATCTCCCAGAAGATGTCGAGCAGGGTTTCGTAGGTGACGATCGACGGGTCGAACTCCATATGCACGACTTCGGCATGGCCGGTGTTCGTGTGGCAGACCTCTTCATAGGTGGGGTTCTTCTTGGTGCCGCCGGTGTAGCCGACCCAGGTGTGATGGACGCCCTCGACCTGATCGAAGATTTCCTGGGGGCCCCAGAAGCAGCCGGCCCCGAATGTCGCGAGCGCCACATATCGTCTGTTCATACCGAAGACCCTCCTACCCGAATGACATAAGTGCGGACCGGCGCCGAAACAATGCCGACCCCAGGGGGTCACGCAAGCGCCAATTCATCAGCTGACCGGCGGTTCCGCCAGGATCGCCACCCGGCCGCCGCTCATGAGTTCGATTCCCGCGCCCTTCAAGGCGGCATAGGCGGCGCTGTTCACCTCGAACCGGGTCCGGAAGTAACGCGAGCTGGGCACCCAGTAGCGCAGGCCGAGAATGATGCCGCCATAGCTGAAATCATGGATGCCGACCTGCGGCGCGCTGCCCTCGGCCATGTCCGGATAGTCCGCCAGCGCCCTGGTGATGGCCGCGATGGCCGCTTCGGGATCGCTGCCGGCGGCAATCACGATCTGGGATTCGACGATCCGGTGGGCGGCGGAATTGACCAGAATCTCCCCGACCACCTTGCGGTTCGGGATGGTGATCTTCTCCTGGTCCTCACCGATGAGCGTGGTCGCCGACAGGCTGACCTCGTCCACGACGCCGCTGACATCCTGCACCAGGATCGTGTCCCCGACCGTGAAGGGCCGGGTCAGGATGATGACAAGACCGGCGCCGTAGTTCGAGACCGGCCCCTGGATGGCGAAGGAAAGGCCCAGGGCGGCCGCGCCGCCGAGTGCGACGATCGGCGCGATGTCGATGCCGAAATTGCTCAACGTGATAATGACCACGATGACGACCAGCAGAATCTTCACCGCATTGCCCGCGAAGCGCGACAGGGTGACATCCAGCTCCTTGCGCGTGCACATATTCGTGATCCGCCGGCCGACGAAGCCGGCGAATTTGAGCCCGATGAACAAGATGACCAGCGCGCCGATGATCTGCAGCCCGTAGGCGATCGCAAACTCGGCGGCGATCTCGATGATCGCGCCCACCATTTCGAGCTGGGTTTCGACTGTTTCTTCCATGGTGCTTCCCTCTTTTTTCGGCGCCCGTGCCCGGCCCGGGACAATTGTGCCCGAACCTATCGCCAAACACACAGGCATACCAACCGTAGAAAGACTCGAATCCGGCAGCCCCCCGGGGAGCATTCCCGCCAACAAAGCATGCCGCAATCGCGACAAACTTCTTGAAACACAGGCGATAGATCGCGATGTACGGGCCTAGAGAGACCCTGGCGATTCCGCCTGGCGCGATCGGGGCACGGACCCCGGGAGATCGAAGATCAGTTACACCGGATTTCTTCTGGCTGCGATCGGCCTCGCACTGCTGCTGTTTTCCGCGGACTTCATGGTCCGCGGCGCGGTCGGCCTTGCGCGTCGCATGGGCATGTCGCCCCTGATCATCGGCCTGTCCGTCATCGCCATCGGCACGTCCGCGCCGGAGCTCGTCACCACCCTCACCGCAACCCTGGAGGGCGCGCCGGACCTCGCGCTCGGCAACGTGGTCGGCAGCAATCTGGCAAACATGTTGCTGATCCTCGGGGTTGCGGCGCTGCTGCGGCCGATCGCCTGCACGGCGAAGGTGATCTGGCGCGACGGGTCCATGGTCCTCGCGGCGACGGTGCTGTTCGTGGCCATCGCGATGACCGGCACATTCCTGTTCTGGCACGGCCTGATCCTGCTCGCCGCGTTGTTCGTCTATCTCTACCTCACCTACCGGGCGGAGAACACGAACGCGGAAGCCGGATTACATGGCAGCGAAGCCGACGACGTATCAGGCGTGCCCGAACGGGTATGGGTCGGCGCATTGTATCTGGCCGGCGGTCTCGCCGGCACCGTGATCGGCGCCAAACTGCTGGTCGATGGCGGCGTGAGTGTGGCCGAATCGCTCGGCGTCTCGAAGGCCATCATCGGCCTGACCCTGGTCGCGATCGGCACCAGCCTGCCGGAGCTGGCGATCGTGATCGTCGCCAGCATGCGCGGGCACAGCGACGTGGCGCTGGGCAACGTGCTGGGCAGCAATATCTTCAACCTGCTGGGCATCACGGGCACCGTTGCATTGGTCGCCCCCCTGCCCGTGCCAGGCATCCTGCTGTCCTTCGATATCTGGGTGTTGCTGGGCGTGACCGTCCTGCTGTTGCCGATGATGCTGACCGAAGGCTGCCTCAGCCGCCGCGAGGGCGGCATGCTGGTCTTCCTCTACGGGGTGTATTTGGCATTCCAGTTCGACAGTATTCGCTCCATGATCAGCTAACGCAGGCCCGGCACGGCGCATGGCGGTATATGCGCGCGCCTTGTGGTCCGGGCCGCCCCACGGGTATTTAGCTGGATCCATGACCGAGCAAGCCGAACCCAGCAACACAGACGCCCCGGAAACCGATGGCGGCACGCCGACCGGCGGCGTCCAGGTCATCCGCGATCAACTGGCGACCCTGCCCCATGGCCCCGGCGTCTACCGGATGCTGAACGCGGCGGGCGACGCGCTGTATGTGGGCAAGGCCCGGAGCCTGCGCCGCCGCGTCACCAACTACACCCAGATTGCCCGCCTGCCCTATCGGCTGCAGCGCATGGTCGCGGAGACGGTCGCGCTCGAAGTCGTGACGACCCACACCGAGGCCGAGGCGCTGCTGCTCGAATCCAACATGATCAAGCGGCTCGCACCCCGCTACAACGTGCTGCTGCGCGACGACAAGAGCTTCCCCTATATCCTGATCACCCGGCATGTCGACCGGCAGACCACCAAGACCGGGGCCGATCCCGATGCCCGCAAGGCACGCGCGACCATCAAGACCCGTCGCCAGAGCCGGTCCGGCCCCGACCCGACAAACTGGCCCGGGGTGATCAAGTATCGCGGCGCGCGGACCCTGCCGGGCGAGTATTTCGGCCCCTTCGCATCGGCCGGATCGGTGAACCGGACCCTCAATGCGCTGGAACGTGCCTTCCTGCTGCGCAGCTGTTCCGACGCGGTCTTCTCCGGCCGCACCCGGCCCTGCCTGAAGTACCAGCTCAAACGCTGCGCCGCGCCCTGCGTGGGACAAGTCAGCGCGGAGGAGTACACGACACTGGTCGACCAGGCGCGCAACTTCCTCACCGGCCGTTCGCGCGAGGTGCAGGACGAACTGGTGGCGGCGATGCAGGACGCCTCGGAGAAAACCGACTTCGAGGCCGCGGCGCGCTTTCGCGACCGGGTCCGCGCCCTGACCCAGATCCAGTCCAACCAGGACATCAACATCGAGAATCTGGACATCCGCGACGCCGACATCGTCGCCGCCGAGCAGGATGGCGGGCGCACCTGCATCCAGGTCTTCTTCTTCCGGGCCGGCCGCAACTATGGCAACCGGGCGTATTTTCCGCGCCACGACAAATCGGTGCCGCTGGAAGACGTGCTCGGCGCTTTCCTGGGCCAGTTTTATGAGAACAAGCCCGCGCCCGCGGCCATTTTCCTCAGCCACAAACCCTCGGAGATCGAACTGATCGCCGAGGCGCTGGGCGTGCGCGCGGAACGCAAGGTGGCGATCACCGTGCCCCAGCGCGGGGCCAAGCGGAAGCTGGTCGATCATGCCCGCACCAACGCCCGCGACGCGCTCGGCCGGCGCCTGGCCGAGACCGCGACCAACCGCGACCTGCTGGCCGGGGTGGCGGAACTGTTTGGCCTCGACGCGCCGCCGGGCCGGATCGAGGTGTATGACAATTCCCATATCCGAGGCGCCCATGCGACCGGCGCGATGATCGTGGCCGGGCCCGAGGGCTTCATGAAGGCCAACTATCGCCGGTTCAACATCAAGGGCGCGGCCACGACGGACGCAGACGGCTACAGCCCCGGCGACGATTACGCGATGATGCGCGAGGTCCTGCACCGGCGCTTCTCCCGCGCGTTGAAGGAAGACCCGGAGCGCAGCCGCGGGCAATGGCCGGACCTGATCCTGATCGACGGTGGCAAGGGGCAGCTGACCGCGACCCTCGAGGCGCTGCAGGAGCTCGGCATCGACGATGTGCCCACGGTCGCCATCGCCAAGGGGCCGGACCGGGACGCCGGGCGCGAGCAGTTCTTCGTCGCCGACGGCGACCCGGACGGGTTCCAGCTGCCCCATGACGACCCGGTCCTGTATTACCTGCAGCGCCTGCGCGACGAATCCCACCGCTTCGTGATCGGCGCCCATCGCCAGAAGCGCTCGAAGGCGATCTCCCAGAACCCCCTCGACGAGGT